>ERZ891134.686-NODE-686-length-26416-cov-6.573916_pt1 | contig 26416 bp, 30 predicted proteins | sample MGYA00520888_ERZ891134 | MGnify/ENA primary metagenome ERZ891134 (study PRJEB32303, sample SAMEA104408692) | aquatic metagenome | biome: Brackish water; feature: Coastal; material: water | place: Baltic Sea | collected 2014-10-23 | depth 10 m ... | reverse complement strand
CTAGGTAACCGACCATCAGGTCGGGGTCGATTACGTATCACCTAGGAGCCGAACATGAACGACACCCAATCGCGGGGCCGCAGCATGGCCCGCCGCGGAGCGGTCGCCGCGGCCGCCCTCGCACTTCCCTTCGGGCTCAGCGCAGCCCCTGCCTTGGCCGATGACCATGGCGGCGACATGGATGCCACCGTTTCCGTCCTGCACGCCATCCCGGAAGGTTCGGGAGCTGACGTGGTGGACGTCTACGCCGGCGATGCCATGCTCATCGACAACTTCACCCCTGGCACCCTCGAGACGCTGACCGTCCCTGAGGGCACCTACGACCTCGCCGTCTTCGCCGATGGTGAGACCCCCGACGGCGGCACTGCAGTGCTGGAGGCTGCCGGTGTTGAGGTTCCCGGCGGCGCGAACGCGACCGTAACCGCGAACCTGGATGCCGATGGCAACCCGGCGTTGAACGTGTATGTCAACGACATCTCCGAGGTCGCTGCCGGTGAGTCCCGCCTGACCGTTCGCCACATCGCCGCGGCCCCGGCCGTGGACGTGCGCGCTGACGGTGCGGTGATCATCGAGAACCTGGTCAACCCCGACGAGGCGATCGTGGCCGTTCCCGCCGGTGACTACAGCGCGGACGTTGTGCTGCAGGGCACCGACACCGTGGCGATCGGCCCGGCTGATCTGTCCCTCGCTGAGGGCACCAACACCATCGTCTACGCCTGGGGTTCGGCTGAGGCCGGCAACCTCGCCCTGGCCACTCAGGTCATCGACGGACTGGACGGCGCGCCGACCGGTGTCGCTGCCGGCGGCGGCTCCACGGCTGCCACCGATCAGCTGCCCGTATGGACCGCTGGCCTGATGGCGCTGGGCGCTCTCGGTGCGGCTGGTGCGATGGCGCGCGTTGCGCGCAACCGCGCATAGTCGCTTAGTTACAGCAAGGTAGTCACGATGCGACGTCCCCGCCCCGCGATTTTGGTCCTGATCGGCAGCCTGGTGCTGTTGATCGGCGCGCCGATCGCGTGGGCGGGGTTCGTCGCGTCGGATTCGACAACTCAATCAGTGGAATCTGTGGGCAAGCGCCCGGTGGAGTCGCAACTCGCGGGTGTGCGGGCAGCGACCCCTGCTGCCCCGAAGGTCGCCGGCCCGGAAGTTGAGCGGATCGGAGTACCCGTACAACCGCGAGTGGCTATCGACCCGGTGCCACCGGTCGGTGTGCGGATCGACAGGCTTGGCGTGCAGGCACCTGTGGATGCTGTCGGTGTCTACGACGACGGATCAGTTGAGATCCCCGAAGACGTCTCCCGGGTGGGTTGGTACCGCTTTGGTGCCGATCCAGCCCAAGGTGAAGGGTCGACGGTCATCGTCGGTCACCGCGATGGCTTCGACCAGGGGCCGGGGGCTTTCTACTCGATCTCGGGTCTGGAAATCGGCGACGTCATCGCCGTCGACATGGCCGATGGCTCGAGCCGCGACTACGAAGTGGTCGCTCGCGAGGTAATCGCCAAAGAGATCCTGCCCACGTCGGACCTGTTCGCTGAGGACGGGCCCGAGCGCTTGACGCTGATCTCGTGCGTTGGCTACTTCGACCGAAGCGCCGATGGCTACCGAGAGAACGTGGTGGTGACGGCAGTGCCGGTGGGTGAGGAAACGTCGCAGGGCCCACTGGGCTCGGACAACTCGGACGAGATGACCGATCTGGGCGCGGATGCCGAGGTGGCTTCATGAGAGGCTTGAACCCAAGCGTCCGTGAGGCAGTAAGCGCCGGCGGACACACGCCGATCGCCACAGGGGGTAAGTCCGTGCGCTCGATTGCCGATGCTGACATCGCGTCAGCGTTTGCACGAGGAAGCGATGACGCCCTGCACGAGGTGTACTCCCGTTGGTCCTCGCTGGTCTACACGATCGCGCGCCGGGGTTGCGGAAACGAGACCGACGCCGCCGATGTAACCCAGGCGGTGTTCGTGGCTGCATGGCGTGGGCGTGGTGGATTCGATCCTGATGCTGGTTCGCTGCCGGCCTGGCTGCTGGGAATCACCCGGCGCAAGATCGCCGATCACTGGCGGCAGGTCGGTCGGACCCCGGAGCCGCTCGAGGAGCTTCCGGAAGATTCCGGGCTTGATACTCGAATTGAGACAACAGTGGAACGGGTGCTGCTCGCCGATGAACTCGCGCGTCTTGGGGAACCGCAGCGGCGAATCCTCGAACTTTGCTTTTTTCAAGACATGACCCACGCTCAAGTGGCTAGCCTCCTCGGGCTACCGCTGGGCACGGTGAAAAGTCACATCCGGCGCTCGCTCGGGCGTCTACGGGAACGATTGGAGGTGGACGGTGTCCCGCGTTGAATCGCCTTCGGGCAAGCAGTACGACGACCATTACGACGACGAAACAATCGCGCTTCTCGCCCTCGGGGAGCAGGTGGCAGGGGCTGATAGCGGCCACCTGCGGACTTGTGGTGCGTGCCAGTCGCGGATCGACCAGTTGCAGGCAGTGGTGGACAGCGCTCGCGCGATCACCGACGAGGATCGGCCGGTGACACCCCCGGACGCGCTGTGGCAGCGCATCACCGACGAAATCGAGTCTGACGGTGGCATTGGGGGCTACGGCGCCAGCGTGGGATCAGGCAACGATCGATCCTCCGCAGGAGGGCGCAGCTGGATGGGTCGTTTCGCGCTTGCCGCTGCGGTGGGTGTGCTCGTGGGCTCCCTGGGAACGATCGTGGCAATGGATCGTGAGACCCCGCCGCCGACCATCGCCCAAGCAGAACTTGCACCACTGCCGGGCAAAGATGCCCGAGGAGTGGCCCAGATACGGCAGACATCGCAGGGACCCAAGCTCGTCGTCGATGTCCCTGGGCTACCGGCCACCGACGGCTACTACGAGGTGTGGATGCTGGCTCCAGATGCGGAGTCGATGGTTTCCATCGGCGTGCTTGGCAACGGTGAGGTCAACGAGTTCCCGTTGCCGGACGGAATGGACATGGCGCGGTTCCCGGTAGTGGATATTTCCGTTGAGCAGTTCGACGGCGATGTCACCCATAGCGCCGACAGCGTTGTCCGCGGTCAATTGTCCGCCTGATCGGGCACGATACGTCGGTGGCCATCGATGAGATTCCGCTCCAGGAATTGCGGGCCCGGCGAAGTGTGAAGTGGCGCGAATACCCAGCGGAAGTCATTCCTGCGTGGGTCGCTGAGATGGACTTCACGCTTGCCGAGCCGATAGCCGCAGTGCTGCATGCTGCGATCGAACGGTCCGATACCGGGTATCGCTGGGCTAACGAAGTGCCAGCCGCTCTCGCGGAATTCGCTGGCACCGAGTGGTCGTGGCATATCGACCCAGAACGGGTGTTGGTCCTAGGTGATGTCATGACGGGAATTGCGCAGTCCCTGGTGCAGTTCACCGAACCTGGTGACCACATCGTCATCAACCCACCTATCTACCCGCCGTTCTTCTCAACTGTCGAGAAGGTTGCGAGGCGCACCGTCCGAGAGGTTCCGCTTCGGCGGTCCGGCCCGGGATACGAGATTGATATCGAAGCAATGCAGCGAGCGTTCGCTGATCCGCAAGTGCGTGGATATGTGCTGTGTTCCCCACACAATCCGACGGGAACCGTGCACTCACGCGAGACCCTGCAGGTAATTGCGGACCTAGCGGCCGAGCACGGTGTGCTCGTCATCTCCGATGAGATCCATGCTCCACTCACCTTGCCCGTTGCCGTGCACGCTCCGTACTTGTCGGTGGCTGACGACGACGCTCGGGCAGTGGCGTGCTTGTCTGCTTCCAAGACATGGAACATTCCGGGGCTGAAATGTGCGCAGGTGGTCGGTACCGGCTCGACGGCATCCGTGCTGCGCGAGCAGGTGCCGTTGGAGGCGACGTTCGGAGTCGGGCACTTCGGTGTGCTGGGCACGCTAGCCGCCTATCGCGATGGCGGCGCTTGGCGATCACAGATGTTGGAGGTTCTGGATCGTCGTCGTCGTCAGTTGGTAGACGGGCTGACAAGAACCGAAGGGGTCCAGGTGACCTGGCCGGAAGCTTCGTATCTCGCGTGGGTGCGCATCGACGGGCTCGGTGAGGATCCCGCGCAAGTGCTGCTCGATGAAGGCAACCTCGCGTTGAACTCCGGATTGCCTTTTGGCGGAGCAGGGATCGGTCACGTCCGGATCAACTTCGCTACCAGCGAGACTTTGCTCGCTGAAGTACTGCACAGTCTGGGAGCGGTGGTTCGGTCTCGTGCGTCATAACAATGTGGCTATGCGCGTGCGGGCTGTCTTCGCCGGCGCACTCGTATTTGCGAGTGTTGGCCTGAGTGTTGGCATGGCTTCCTCCGCTGCTGCCAAAGACCTCGACGCGATTGCTATCGGCGATTCAGTGATGTTGGGTGCGAAATCGCAGCTGCAAAAAGCAGGGATCGCTGTAGTGGACGCGAAGGTCTCCCGCCAGGCCAGCAGTGGCGTGGGACTCGTACGCAAGCGAGGGTCTGACCTTCCTGAGCACGTGGTGATTCACCTTGGCACCAACGGCAGCCATTCGGTGAAGACGTGCCGGCAGATCGTGCGGGCAGTGGGGGCCGGGCGCACGGTGTACCTGATCAACTTCAAAGTGCCCCGCTCGTGGGAGAAGCCCAACAACCGGATCCTGCGAAAGTGTGATCGAAGGTTCCGTAGCGATCGGGTGGTCCTGCTGGATTGGAACGAACTGGCTAGCGAGAACCCCGAGTACCTGTACAGCGACGGCTACCACCTACGGCCGGAAGGGGTGAAGGCGTTCGCTGCCATGGTTCGCAAAGCGATCACCACCCCTCGCGCCCCCTACGTCGATCGGCTCGATCTGCCCCGACGTTGATTGGATCGCTCCAAAGGAACACGTGGTAACGCGGATCACAGCACGGCTGTGCTGTTGCTCACAGGACAGCGCTTACACGCCTGTCTCAACAGGTGGAAATGCTCCCTTGGGGCCATTCTTCGAGGCACGCCGTCATCCTTCCCCCGGTGCCAAGTGTCCGTACCACGCGACAACGGAGTCACGATGGATATTCCTGGTTTGCACGATGCCCCCACGAAGAACAAGCAGCTCCTCGAGTGGGTCGAGGAGGTTGCCGCGCTTGCCGAGCCCGATCGCATCGAATGGTGCGATGGCTCGCAGCGCGAGTGGGATCGACTCACCGCCGAACTCGTCGATTCCGGAACGCTCATCAGGCTCAACGACGAGTTGAGGCCCAACTCTTTCCTCGCTCGGTCTGACCCGCGTGATGTCGCCCGCGTGGAGGAGCGCACCTTTATTTGCTCGCAACGAGAAATCGATGCCGGGCCGACCAACAACTGGGCTGAGCCCAGCGAAATGCGCGCAACGCTCAAAGGCCTGTTCGCCGGCAGCATGCGTGGACGCACGATGTACGTCATTCCCTTTTCGATGGGTCCGCTCGGGTCGCGCATCTCGCAGCTAGGCGTTGAGATCACTGATTCGCCGTATGTCGTATTGAGCATGCAGATCATGACGCGCATGGGTTCGGCTGCGCTCGAGCAGATCGGTGAGTTCGGTGATTTCGTCCCGGCGCTGCACACCGTCGGCTATCCGCTTGTGGACGAGAAAGGTGATCCCCGCCCGGATGTTGCCTGGCCGTGCAACGACACCAAGTACATCGTCCACTTCCCTGAGACCCGTGAGATTTGGTCCTACGGTTCGGGCTACGGAGGCAATGCACTGCTAGGAAAGAAGTGCTACGCGCTGCGCATTGCCTCTGCGATGGCGCGCGATGAAGGCTGGCTGGCAGAGCACATGCTCGTGCTGAAGCTGACCTCGCCAGAGGGAAATGTGAAGTACATCAGCGCAGCCTTCCCCTCTGCCTGCGGCAAGACCAATCTGGCAATGCTTGATCCGACGATGCCGGGCTGGACTGTCGAAACGATCGGTGACGACATCGCCTGGATGCGCTTTGGGGAAGACGGTCGACTGTATGCCATCAACCCAGAGGCAGGGTTCTTCGGTGTTGCCCCCGGAACCGGGATGAACACCAATGCCAATGCCATCCGTACCTTGACCGGCAACAGCATCTTCACCAACGTCGCGTTGACCGATGAAGGCGATGTTTGGTGGGAAGGCTTGACTGAGGAACCACCTGCGCACTTGATCGACTGGAAGGGTCGCGACTGGACGCCTGATTCCGATGAACCCTCCTCGCATCCCAACGCTCGCTTCGCTGTTCCGGCTGCGCAGTGCCCCACGATCGCACCAAACTGGGAAGACCCGACCGGCGTTCCGATCGATGCGATCTTGTTCGGCGGCCGTCGGGCCACGAATGTCCCGTTGGTCACCGAGTCATTCGACTGGACCCATGGAGTTTTCATGGGAGCGACGATGTCCAGCGAGAAGACCGCAGCTGCGGAGGGAACAGTCGGTGAGTTGCGCCGGGATCCCTTTGCCATGCTGCCCTTCTGCGGCTACAACATGGCTGACTATTGGGGGCACTGGCTGAAGATCGGCTCTTTCACCACGCCAGAGAAACTGCCGCGTATCTACTCGGTGAACTGGTTCCGCCGAGACAGTGATGGCAACTTCATCTGGCCGGGCTTCGGAGACAATTCCCGCGTGCTGGAGTGGATCGTGCGGAGACTTGAGGGCCAAGCCGATGCGCAGGAATCCGCCATCGGATCGCTCCCGCTACTCGATGAGCTCAATCTCGAGGGAGTAGATATCTCTGAGACGGAACTTGCCGAACTCTTCGCCTTGGATCGGCAGTCGTGGCTGCAGGAGGCGGACTTAACGCAGGAGTACTTCGAGCAGTTCGGTGATCGGGTGCCTGAGGCGCTTCGCGAGCAGCTCGAGGGCCTGCGTGAGCGCCTTCGCTAACCCTCGGACATCGTCGCAACGAGCACCGCTTTGATGGTGTGCAAACGATTCTCAGCCTGATCGAACACGATGCTCGCGGGGGAGTCGAAGACGCTGGAGGAGACCTCTACACCGTCGCGTAATCCGAACTCCTCGGCAATGACGCGTCCAATCTCGGTGCTGGTGTCGTGAAATGCGGGTAGGCAGTGCATGAACTTCGCCTGTGGTCCGGCCAGCGCCATTACACGATCGTCGATGCGGTAGTTGCGAAGCAGTTCGATGCGTTCGGCCCACACTTCCTTCGGTTCACCCATCGATACCCACACGTCGGTGTGCACGAACTCCACGCCGGCGATTCCCTCGTCAACATCTTCGGTGATGGTGATGCGGGCGCCGGACTGCTCGGCGCGCTCGCGCGCTATCGCTTGAATGTCAGCTTCGGGCCACAGGGATCGAGGGGCGACGATGCGAACGTCACAACCCAGTATGGCGCCGGTCACTAGCAAGGAGTTGCCCATGTTGAAACGTGCATCGCCGACGTAGGCGTAGGAAAGTTGGTTGGTGGCGCCTGCGGATGAGTTTTCGCGCATCGTGAGGAAGTCGGCCAACATCTGGGTGGGGTGCCAGGTGTCGGTGAGCCCATTGAACACCGGCACATCGGCGTACTCGGCGAATTGCTCGACGATCGCGTGATCGGAGCCGCGGTACTCGATGCCGTCGTAGACCCGGGAAAGGACTCGTGCGGTGTCCGCGATGGACTCTTTGTGACCGATCTGACTGGTGCTGGAATCCAGCACGGTGGAAAAGCCCCCTTGCTGGGCGATCGCAGCTTCGAACGAGATACGGGTGCGCGTTGAGGTCTTCTCGAAGATGAGGGCGATGCCCTTGCCGGTGAGGCGCGCTCGCTCGGATCCGGCCGCGTGTTCGGCCTTGAGAGTTTGCGCGAGGTCGATGAGCGAATTGAACTCGCTGGCAGTGAAGTCCTGTTCGGCGAGGAAGTCGCGTCCGCGCAGGTTCGAATACGGCTCGAGGCTGGATCTCACTTGCGAAACCCTAGCGATCGTTCAGCGAAGGTTGATCCCGAACGCTTCGGCGGAAACTGCCTGGTCGACATCGATCCCTGCCGCCAGCAAGCCCTCCCCGCGGTGGCGGGGGTAATGGCGTGAGTCCAACCGGCGGTAGATGCGCTCGCGGTCATCCTCGCTCAGCCCGCCCCAGACTCCGTATGGCTCGCGGGCGCGGATGGCGTAGTCGGCGCAGTCCAGGCGTACAGGGCACCTAGCGCAGACTGCCTTGGCGGTTCGATCCCGCCGGATGCGTGCCGTTCCTCGTTCGTTTTGCGGGTGGAAGAACACCGTGGGATCCACACTCCGACAGGCGCCGTGTTCCTGCCAGAACCAGGTGGCGTCGTTTGGCACGTGAGCAAGGGGCTGCTGTGGCATCTGTACCTCCCATGAGCCGGCGCCCTGAGCCGTCTCGTCCACAGTAGGACGCGGCGCGGCATCCGGGATACTGCCGAAAGTCCCGAACCACCCGGTCGCTCCTGCCGGGTGTGCTTATTCGGCTGGTCCTGCTTCTTCGGCGATCTTCTTGCGGACATCGTCCATGTCGACATCGCGAACCGCTTGCACGAGGTTCTCCAGTGCGGGCTGCGGAAGCGCACCGGCCTGCGAGTAAAGGACGACGCCATCTCGGATAGCCATCAGCGTGGGTATGGAGCTGATCTGGAAGTAGCCAGCGAGGCCTTGTTCGGCTTCGGTATCCACCTTGGCGAAGGTGATGTCGGGATTTTCTTCCGATACCGTTTCGTACACGGGAGCGAAGGTCCGGCATGGGCCGCACCATGAGGCCCAGAAGTCGATCAGGACGATGCCGCCTTCTCCCACGGTGTCAGCGAAGGTTTGTTCGGTTATATCGAGAGTAGCCATGCGGATACCCTAGGGGGTATAAATGGCCATTGTCCATCGTCGGATCCGAAATACGGATGCAGGTCGTAGGCGACCTACACTTGCTCCATGTCCGACGTAACGCCACTAGATCCACTGGAATCTCCCGAACTCGGCGGGGGGACGTTGCTCGAGGAGCGCACCGCCGACTACGACGACGGCGACCACGAGCGCTTCGCACATTACGTCGAGAAGGACAAGATCGTGGAGAGTGCAGTGACCGGCGCACCCGTCATCGCACTGTGCGGGAAGAAGTGGATCCCAGGACGCGATCCGTCGAAGTTCCCGGTATGCCCGGAGTGCCAGGAAATCCACGCTGGTTTGCCACGTAGTGAGGACTGACCGCACCGCCGCAGCCCGAGCGATCGGGGTACCGGTCCTCTTACCTGCCTTCGCTGCGGCGCTCATTTTGACCGGGTGCGCGGATGGGACTGTGGCTAAGTCACCTACCCCCCAGCCGGACGGGGCGAGCGAGACCGGCACCGAAGTCGATGTGCTCGACCCATGCTCGCGTCCGAATTTGACCACCGTCGAACCGGGGGCCTTGACCTTCGCCACCAGCGACCTTCCCGCCCCGCCGTTCTTCCTCACCGACGAGCCATCCGATCGACGGGGCCTAGAAGCCGATCTTGCGTACACGCTGGCAGAGCAGTTGGGATTTCGGGCCCAGGAAGTCACGTGGGAGTTGGTAAGTCCGGATGAGATCGTGACGGGACGGTTTCTCGATTACGACATCGCGATCGGTGGCTTCACCGACCGATCCGAGCAGTTCCCGGCGGTCGCCTTCACGCGTCCTTACGCCGAAGTCCCACTCGAACTGTTGACGAGCAGCGAGGATGCTTCGGGTGTTGTCACCGGCATCCGGTCATCAGGCGAGGGTCCAACGCCATCGCGAACCCCTGACCAACTTTCCTGGGCTGCGAGCTTCCAGGGTCCGGGACCGCCGTGGTTGATTGGTCAGGGTTGGATGAGTGTGGACACTCGTTACGAATGGGCCCGCGGTGGGGTCAGCGTCGAAAACGCGTTGGACTTAACGGACGTTGTCGTTGTGGATGAACCCACCCGACGGTGGCTGGAAGCCACTGGCGATGTGGATTTCACACGCGTTCCTGGTGTCGAGGTTCCTGGAGCATCGTTCGCGATGGCGATGGTCGCGGGTAATCCACTGTTGGCTTGCGTCGATCGAGCTTTGGGTGAAATGTCCGAAGAGGGTGCGGTGGCTGATGTGCTTGACCGATGGGCCGACCCGTCCTCCTGGCTCGAGGATTGACACCGGGACGCTCAACGCCCATCGGTGGTGGCACGGAATCGTGGGCCGGTAAAGCCCACCGCCATCGTGTTGCGGCTCTTTGCGCGGTTGGCAAGCAACTATCATTCGAGCGGCGCCTAGGGAAACACCCGCAGGGCCGTGACCGGAGGAATACGTATGTCTGAATCGCAAACCATCATCGTGGAGGAATCCTCCGACAACATCATGACGGCTATCGGTCGCAACTGGTGGGTGCTGCTGTTCGCCGGGGTCTTGAGCCTGATCGTGGGAATCGCCGCCCTGGTGTGGCCGGGCAAGACCGTCCTTGTGGTGGCAATCGTTTTCGCCATCTGGCTGATTGTCTCGGGAATCTTCAGCCTCGTTCGCGGCTTCGCGCCCGGACTCTCCGGTGGTATGCGGGCACTGTTCATCATCACCGGCATCTTGTCCCTCATCTTGGGCATCTTTGCCATCCGTGGTGAATTCCAGGAGCTCTACATTTTGAGCCTCTTCATCGGAATCGGCTTCTTGTTCCGCGGCTTCGCGACCTTGTTCCAGGGCTTTGAATCCAAAGAGGGTCGTGGGTGGAACATCTTCTTCGGCGTGGTGATGTTGCTCGGTGGCTTCGTCGTACTGGCTTGGCCGGGTATTTCGCTCGTTACCTTGACGTGGGTTGTGGGTATCTGGCTGATCGTGATCGGCATCTACGAGATCATCGCGGCATTCAGTGTGAAGTCAGCTGCGAAAGTCTGAATTTCGTCGTTGAGGGCGAGGGGCTGACCATCTAGCCCCTCGCCCTTGGCATGTATTCGTGATTGGCTGTCGGTATGGCCGCGGAAACCTCCCAGACCCTTGATCGGGGCATCCGAGTTCTGGAAGAGGTGGCCGAATCCGGCGAGGGCCTCACGATCACCGAACTGGCGAATCGCCTCGGTATCGGACGCACGGTCGTTTATCGGTTGGTCGTAACGCTCGAGAAGCACGCGCTGATCCGCCGAGGAGGGGATGGTCGGTGCCGACTGGGAATGGGCGTCCTCGCGATGGGTCGCCAACTCCAACCAGTCGTGCGTGATGCAGCTTTTCCGGCGCTTCGGATGCTCTCGGACGCTGTCGGCTGCACCGCGTACCTGTCCTTAGTCGACGGGCCGGAAACAGTTGCCGCACTTGTGGCAGAGCCGAGCCGCTCGGACATGCACGTCACCTATCGAGTTGGGAGCCGCAGCTCTCTGGAAGCCGCGGCCGCGGGCCGGGCAATCCTGGCCGCTCGAACCGCGGGCGCCCGAGGCCTGGATCCACCGTGGGTCGTGGCAAGTGAAGACGTAGCCCCAGGGGTGTTCGGACTCGCGGTTCCGGTGCTCGGAGTGCCAGGACTCGAGGCCAGTGTGGGAGTTGTGTCCTTCCGCGAGATTGATGAAACCGACGTGGGCCCACGGGTTGCTAGGGCGGCAGGAGAAATCGCGCGCGTCTTGCGTTGACCAGACACACCCGCCCTGCTGCGTCTGGCTGGGTAGGCGGTAACGCACAATGCTGGGATGCGTCGCTTCCCCCTTCCCCTTGCCGTCGTACTTGCCCTCGTGGGGTCCTTGCTCGTCGGTCAAGTGCCGAGTGCGCCTCCTGCGTCCGCGAACGCACCGGATCGGGTCCTGAGCGGCTGGATGCCGTACTGGATGACATCGCCAGCGCGGCCTACCGGAATCGATAGCGCGGTGGCGAATGCAGACCTGTTCGAAGATGTCTCACCCTTTTGGTACTCGGCGACGGCAAACTCCGGCGGTGGCGTGAAGGTCGAGTTGAATCGGAACTTCACCAACGGTGAGTCCAATGTGGCGTGGGCGATGCAGCGACTGCGTGAGGCGGGGCTGGTAGTCCTGCCGGCGATCGCAGATGCTTCCGGCAAGCGACGAATGGCGAGGACCTTGGCCGATCCGGCGCTGCGTGGACAGCATGTGGCCGACCTTGTCGCGCTAGCTGTCAACAACGGATACGACGGCCTCGATCTCGACTACGAGAACTTCGCCTTCGGCGATGGGCGATCGAGTTGGGAAGAGACCCTCCCGAACTGGACAGCTTTTGTTGCCGAGCTAGGCGCTGCCCTTCGAGCACAGGGCAAGCTGCTATCGGTGACCATTCCTGGTCCCTGCAGCGTCAACAACAACTGCGGTGGGCGCAATGGCTACTGGGTCTACAACCTGGAAGGAATTGCCCCGCACGCGGACCGTATTCGGATCATGGCCTACGACTACACGGTGCAGTCAGTCGGTCCCATCGCGCCGATGGACTGGGTGCGCGCGAATGTCGAGTACGCAGTGACCGTGATGGATCCGGCGAAGTTACAGATCGGTGTGCCCACATACGGTCGGGCCCGTACCCGTACCAAGGGTGGGGACTTCCGGTTGTCAGGAGTGTGTCCGAGCAAGAGTGGATCCTCCACCGAGCGTCGTGCCTACCGTTCGGCAACGTCGATGTCGGCGGTCACAGCCGCACAGATCCCCGAGATCTTGGCAACCTACGGTCTCACCGACGCTGATGTTCGCTGGGATCCGCAGCGCCAGGAAAGTTCCTTCCGCTACACCAAGGAAGTCGATTGGACCGACGGCGCCGGAAATAGGCAGACGTGCTTTGCGGAGCGGCAACTGAACTTCGTGGGTCCGGATGGAGTGCTGGCGCGCACCCAACTCGTGGGTCAATACGGGCTGAATGGCGCGGCCTTGTGGACCATCGGTGGTGAGAACCCCGCCCAGTGGAACGTGCTGCGCAGTTACGCACAGTCGTTAGCGCCCGCCGAAGCTTCAGTAGCGATCGACGCAACCCCGGTGGTGACTATCGGCCAGCCGACGTCGGTAGCGGGAGGTGTCACGGTTGCGGGAGCGCCGCTTGCCCAGGTACCGGTCACGCTGGAATTCCAAGGTGTCGGTAGTAACGATTGGCAGGCGTTGCAGGCTGCTGAGACGGCGGCCGATGGCTCGGTTGCTTTCCAGGTAGTGCTGCCAGGGTCGGGTCGATTGCGGTTGACCGTTCCCGCTGTGGGTAGCACGGCTGCCTCGCAAAGTGGAGCCTTCGATGTAGCCGTCGGAGCGAGTGTCACCGCGAAGTTGAAAACCAAGAAGAAGGTCGGTTCGCGCGACCGAATCCGGGTGCGGGCCATCGCACGACCAGCGCAAGCGGGTCAAAAGGTGGTTCTGCAGGTGCTGAAGAAGGGCACCTGGCGGAAGGTCAAGGTGGCGCGCACCAACGCCAAGGGTCGTGTCACCATCAAGGCAACAGCCCAAAAGGCGAAGAAGCGCTGGACCTATCGGGTGATCTCTCGCAAGGCCGGAGGCATCGCGCCAGGGATCTCCCAGGAATTCACCATCCGGGTGCGCTAGTCCGGTGTTCGAGCTACCTCGAACCAACGCAGGTGTTCAAAGTCCGACGAGCCCCCGGGAAGGGTTTCGGCGAATTCGGGCTCTGCGAGCCCGCTGAGCAACTCGCACGCTTCATCGAGGTAGGAATCCAGCGCGGACTCCGGCGCGCGATCGTGGTGAACCGGGTAGGTGAGTCGTCCCTCCTGGTCGTAGTGCAGCTGGGCGAGGCGCAGCGGTGGCTCCTCCGGGCCATCTTTGTGCTGCCAAAGCCCCGAGGATGCATCGAAGCGATAGCGGGGAAGTAGTCGGTGCCCGAACTCCGCAGTGAGGTGGACGGCCCGGACGAGGTATTCGAAGACCGGCTCTGAGATGAAGTAGTTGAAGTTAATTCGCGTCCAACCCGGCTTGATGCCCTCGCAACCGTGGGTGATTTCGCGCTGGAATTCCTGGGATCGCTCGAGGTCGATGCCCAGGAGTCGATGCCCGTATGGTCCCGCGCAGGAACACCCGCCGCGCGATTGAATTCCGAAGAGATCATTCAGGACTGCAACAACGAAGTTGTGGTGTAGATAGCGCTCGCCGGAGTGGCGAACAACGAAACTCACGATCGACAAGCGTTCGGTGTCGGTGTTACCGAGTACCTCTATCACGGGATTCGTTTTCCAACTATCGATCGCTCGTCGGACGAAGTCGTCCTCGCGAGCACGGATCACATCAACGCCCACATTTTCCTTGAGGTCGAACACCAGCCCGGCGCGAATGGACTCCACGATCGCTGGGGTTCCGCCCTCTTCGCGATGTTCGGGATCGTCGAGGTACACGTGCTCGTCTGTGTTGACGTACGCGACCGTGCCACCACCCACGGTGTCTGGCACGGCGTTATGGAGCAACTCTCGCCGAACGAGCAGGACACCGGGAGTTCCGGGACCGCCGATGAACTTGTGGGGGGAAAGGAACACCGCGTCCTTGTAGGACAACGGATGCTCGGAGCACCGGGGTTGCATGTCGATGTCGACGTATGGGCCGGATGCGGCGTAGTCCCAGAAGGCCAGCGCCCCATGCTCGTGCAGCAGTGAACTTATGGCGTGCGTATCGGTCAAGATTCCCGTGACGTTGCTAGCTGCGCTGAAGGAACCGATCCGTAGAGGCCGATCTGCGTACTCCTCGAGCCGGGCTCGAAGGGCCTCCGTGTCAAGGTGACCATCGGTGGTCTCGGGGATGGGGACAACGTCTGCGATGGATTCCCGCCACGGGAGTTCGTTGCTGTGGTGTTCGTATGGACCTATGAACACCACCGGGCGCTCCGACGTTGGGATGTGCGCACTCAGCGAATAGCGGGCGTCTAAGTCGGCAGGAATCCGCAGGTTCAAAATGCCGATCAGCTTGTTCACCGCACCGGTCGATCCCGATCCGCAGAAGATCAAGCAGGTTTGCGAGTCCGCATTGACCGCCGACTTGATTCGCTCGCGGGCATCCTCGCGCAGTCGGGTTGTTTGCAGTCCGGTGCCACTGGACTCTGTATGGGTGTTCGCGTAGCGGGGTAGGACTTCGTCGCGAATGAAGTCCTCAAGGAAAGACAACGCACGGCCCGAGGCGGTGTAGTCCGCGTAGGTCACCCGCCGGGGACCGAAAGGCCCCCACATCACCTGGTCGTCGCCGATCACCGAGTCCCGGATGCTATCGAGGAGGGCCGGATGCGGCAGGCCCGAAGCCGCAGGAGAGATCCGATACCGGGAAGCGCCTAGGGCGAGAGTGCAATCGGCTTCGGTCATGGGCCAAGGGTACGTCCCTTCTGCCGCTAGCGGGGGTGGCTGCGAGACTAGGGAGGTGACTCGCGTCGCGGCCTCTCCGGAACTCGATGAACAAGTCGAGGAAGTCGTCGATCTGCAACGGCCCTGGATCACCATCGTGTGGAACGATCCGGTCAATTTGATGTCCTACGTGACCTACGTATTCATGAATTACTTCAAGTACCCACGGGAAAAGGCCGAGAAACTCATGCGCGATGTCCACTACGAGGGTCGGGCTGTGGTGTCATCGGGTACCCGCGAGGAAATGGAGCGTGATGTGAACGCGATGCATTCTTACGGCCTGTGGGCCACGCTTCAGAAAGACGAGTGAGCCGTGGGTGATTCAACCTACGGTTTCCAGCGGACCGCCACCGGACGAATCGTCCTGCGCGCCGATCAGGTGGAGCGGGGCTTGCTGACCTCCGTTGCGCAGCAGGTCATCGATTTGGTCAAGCCGGAGGAACTACCCGAGGACACCGATCCGCTGGAGGCCCAACTCGGCTGGACAGCTGGCGATGTCGGTCTTTCGGACGACCCTGCTGTCGCGCGGCTGCTGCCCAATGCTTACGCCGACGAACAGGAGGCGGCTGACTTTCGGCGCTTCACCGAGCGGGATCTTCGCGAAGGCAAGGTTCAACAGGCCACAACTGTTCTTAGCGAACTCGAGCGCTCGGGGGAAAAGATCACCGTGGGGTCGCCGGACAGTTGGCTCGCCACATTGAACGACGCCCGCTTGGCAATCGGTACGCGAATTCAGATCAGTGACGACAACCATGAGGAACTTGCGTCTTTGCCCCAAGATGATCCGCGCGCTGGGCTGTTTCACGTCTATGACTGGCTGACGTTTTTACAGGAGTCTTTGGTGCGCTGCCTGGATCCGAGCCTGTACGGCTTTTCAGGCGAGGACGCACCCGTTATCGACGACTAATCTGCAAACGAAAGACGGCGGATCGGATGCCGGGAACATCCGATCCGCCGTCTAGAAGCGGGAAGTAGCACCTACACGCTGGAGGGCGCTTCCTTCATCTCGTTCTCCTTGAACTCCGCGGAGTCCACAGCGCTCTTCTCGCGAGCGATCTTGTAGATCAGCAGGCCGAAGAGACACTTGGCGAGAACGTCGGCGAGCGAGTAGCCCACCTGGCGCCAGACGAAGGCGTCGGCACCGTCGAGCCCGAACATCGGGAACATGTACGAGATCGGGTAGACGCCCCACGTGGCCAGCAGCAGCCAACGCAGACCGTTGATGTCCTTGGCGACCTGACCGGGCTGGGTCTTCGTGGCCTTGGTGAGCTCCACGAACAGCACGTACAGGATGTACAAGAACGGAATGGTGGACAGCGCACCCCAGATGGCCTTCGGCGCGGTATCGGCAGTGATCTCGCCCGGGTAACCCAGAACGATCATCAGCACCGAAGCGGGGATGAGCTTCATCATCAGGGACTTGCGAACCGCCTGCGGCAGCGCGAGGACCGCAATGGCCTCGAAGAGCAGCAGCGGCACGGTGAGCAGCCAGTCAACGTAGCGATAGCCCTCGTTGAAGCCTTCGCCGTTGACCAAGACGTAGCTCATGGCATCGATCGCTGTGGCTTCCGCACCAGCATCGACGGCCACGTACGAGCCCTTGAAGGACTCGAAGATTCGCCAGTAGTGATAAGCCGCAATCAGCGTGACGATGGATGAGACGACAACCGCCTGGCGGTAGCGCGGCAGCACACGGCCTTGAACCGCGAGCAAGAACACCGTCGTCGCGAACATCGACGCGAATGCGAATGACAATACGTTGTAGACAGTCTGGAACTGCCCGTATGTGAGTTCGAGAACTCCCACTCCAGCCTCCATGATCCAAGACGGGGCCGGGGTGGCGCCCGTCGGTTTTATTGGTGGCTGCGCGCCCTCCCGTTGGTCGCGTAGCGCCCCTAGCGTGGTCGTCAGCACACTCGGGCGCAAGTTGAACAAGCCATGAAGTAGATAACGCTCAGGTAACGGTCTGTCGTTATGTCCGATTTAGCCGGACTAGGCTGGAGAGGTGGGGCGCACATTGCGGGTGGCTTCGTCACTGGTCGACCAGATGGTGGCGCACGCTCGACGTGATCATCCCGATGAGGCGTGCGGGGTCGTGGCCGGCCCCACCTATGGCGAGCCCTCTCGATTCATCCCGATGGTCAACACCGCCCGCTCGCCCACGTTCTATGAGTTCGATTCCGCAGATCTCTTGCGCCTGTATCGGGAGATGGACGACCGAGACGAAGTCCCCTCGATCATCTATCACTCACACACTGCTACCGAGGCCTATCCGTCGCGAACAGATATTGCGTACGCCTCCGAACCAGATACCCACTACCTGCTGGTCTCGACCCGCCAAACGGGAAACGACGACGGCCCCTACGAACTGCGTTCGTTCCAGATTGTCGATGGGGTGGTGACCGAAGACGAAGTGTTCGTCGAGGGTGGACCAGACGGGCCAATCGGCTAGCTGCGAACACTTTGCACCTGGAATCCCCGCAATGGTGGTGCGTCCAATCGGCACTTACCCTTAGGAGCCAAAACGAGAAAGGTCGGACATGTCCGTGGAAGTACGCATCCCCACCATCCTGCGCCCGTACACCGGGGGCGAGAAAATCGTCTCCGCGGAGGGCGCCTCGCTGCAGGAGTTGGTCGCGAACCTTGACTCCAACTACCCGGGGATCGCCGACCGTCTCGTCGATGAAGCGGGGTTGCGTCGATTCGTGAACGTCTACCTCAATGACGAAGATGTCCGCTTCCTTGACGGACTTGGTACCGAGGTAGCCGACGGGGATTCGATCACGATCCTGCCCGCGGTGGCCGGCGGCTGACATGCGCTTTGATTCGCTGCTCGATTCGGTAGGTCATACGCTGCTGGTCGGGCTGCCTGCGTTGTCACCAAGTCCGGACGTGCGCCTGTGGGCCAAGTTGGAGGACCGCAACCCGACCGGTTCGGTGAAGGATCGCGCCGCCCTTGCGATGATCACTCAGGCGGAGAAAGACGGGCTGCTGCATCCGGGTGCCACCTTGCTCGAGCCAACGAGCGGAAACACCGGCATTGCCCTGGCCATGGTGGCTAAACAGCGGGGCTATCGACTGGTGTGCGTGATGCCGGAGAACACATCCGATGAGCGAACGCAGTTGCTGCGGATGTGGGGCGCGGAGGTTGTCTATTCTCCCGCCGCTGGTGGCTCCAACGAGGCAGTTCGCGTAGCCAAGAAGATCTCGGCGGAAAATCCCGACTGGGTGATGCTCTACCAATACGGAAACGACGCGAACGCGCTGGCGCACTACGAGACCACCGGGCCCGAACTAATCGCAGACCTGCCGACAATCACCCATTTCATCGCTGGGTTGGGCACAACGGGCACGTTGATGGGCGCTGGTCGCTTCTTGCGTGAGGCCAAGCCGGACATCCAGATCGTCGCGGCTGAGCCGCGCTACGGGGAACTCGTCTACGGATTGCGCAACTTAGATGAGGGCTTCGTCCCGGAGTTGTACGACGAATCGGTGTTGACGAGCCGCTACTCGGTCGGTCCGCGCGATGCCGTTCGCCGTACCCGTGAATTGCTCAGCAAGGAAGGCATTTTTGCTGGGATTTCCACGGGCGCGATCGTGCATGCGGCGCTCGGTATTGCGGAGAAGGCGGAGAAGGCTGGGCAAAGGGCGGATATTGCTTTCATCGTGTGTGATGGTGGTTGGAAGTACCTTTCCACCGGCGCCTACGAGGGGACGCTCGAGGAAGCCGAGGCCGCCCTCGAGGGCCAACTGTGGGCCTAACCCCGAACGGGCAATCTGTAACGTCGAACGGGCAGTTTCGAGGCAGCGAGTGGGCACTAGGTGCCCACTCGAACCTGCGAAACTGCCCGTTCGCGGGATCTTCAGATGCGTCGTCGTTGGCTAGCGCATTTGACTGAACCAGAGCTTGGCGCCCCCTGAGTTCACGATCAAGACGATCAGCAAATTGACCAGGATCTGTAGCCAACCGCCGTTACCGAAGTGGAAGAAACCGAACACGATATTGATCACGGCCAGAACCGAGATGAGCATCTGTGCGGTTGCACTGCCGGCGAAGGTCAGCCGCGTTAACCAGAAGTAGATGAGGCCCAAGAGCACCATCAAGAAGCCGTTGAACCAAAGATAGAAGGTTGAAACGGTTACTTCCTGTCCGAAGTTGTTGATGTAGGTCGGGTTGTCGCCAAAGGCTGAAATGACGAGCAGGGACCCGAATACCAGGTTCACGATTCCAGCGAGAGCGACCAGGATGCCGACCACCGTGACACCCGCAGGACGCTTGATCGCAACGTTTGGCGTGCCTTCTGACATGTCCCCTCCTCAGGGAGATTGCACAACCGCTTTGGGTGCGCGCCCTTGAGGCTAGAGACCAATCCACTCTCAACCCCCATGACGCGCCGTACGCTTGCCCGGTCATGGCCAATAATTCACCCGTTGGGATCTTCGATTCCGGCTTCGGCGGGCTGACGGTCGCGCGGGCGATCATCGATCAGTTGCCGCACGAGTCGATCAGGTACGTCGGGGATACCGAGCGAGGGCCGTACGGTCCTCGGCCCATCGCCCAAGTGCGCGGGTACTCGCTGGAGATCATGGACCAACTCGTTGCCGATGGTGTGAAGGCACTTGTGATCGCCTGCAACTCGGCAAGTGCCGCGACACTGCGCGACGCTCGCGAGCGATACAGCGTTCCAGTGATCGAGGTGGTGCATCCCGCCGTTCGACGCGCGGTGGCAGCAACCCGCAGCGGATCCGTGGGGGTCATCGGAACCGAGGCAACAATCACTTCCCAGGCCTACGACGACGCATTCGCCGCTGCTCCAAGCATCGCGTTGCACTCCCGTGCGTGCCCACGGTTTGTGGAGTTAGTCGAGGCCGGAGTGACTAGTGGAGATGAGGCCATTGCCATCGCCCGGGAATATCTGGCCCCTTTGCAACAAGCCGAGGTTGACACCCTCGTTCTCGGTTGCACGCACTACCCCTTGCTCACCGGGGTGTTGTCCTATGTGATGGGTGAAGGCGTGACGCTGGTGTCAAGTGCCGAGGAAACCGCCCAGGATGTTTACCGGGTGCTCGTTGCCGGGGATCTCCTCCGCGATCCGACGTCAGGCCCACCGGAGTATGCGTTTCTCGTGACGGGTGATCCTCGGGCATTCGCCGAATACGGCCGACGTTTCCTTGGCCCGGAGGTTGGGTCGGTTCAATCCTTGTGAGGGAGTTCGTCCAACGTCCGAATCGACTTCAACGAGAGCGTCACAACACCTGTCAAGATCAGCAAGCCGGCGATAACCGGGTAGACGGCTCGCACCCCCCACTCCTCACTCGCCGCTCCGGTTACCAACATCGCCAAGGGCGGGAAAACATAGAACGCCGTCAGTTGAACGCTGAAGACGCGCCCTTGCTCATAGGCGGGAATCCGTACTTGGACGAGCGTGTTTAGCAGCGGCTGCATCGGTCCCCAACTCAAGCCCAGGACGAAACCGAAGACCGCGAGGATCCACAACTCGGGCAGGAATGCCATCGGAATAACGCCTAGAGCGGTGCCCACTAGGGCAACGGTGATGATCTGATGGTTAGTCAGCCGACGCGACAGTGGCCCGTAGGCGAAAGCGCCAAGAACACCACCACCGGCGAGCGCACCGATCACAACGCCCATTCCCTCCGGTTGGTTCAAGGACTGAAAATGCACCGGCAGGATCACGCTCTCGGTGGGTAGGTACACACCGGCGAGGACCATGATCGCGATGGTGAGCACGCGAAGTGCTTTGTCCGTCCACAGCGCAACGAAGCCGCGAGTCAACTCCGCGAATCCGGTACCCCGCTCAAGACCCTCCTCGCGTGCGGCTTGGCCAGCATCGGAGACGCGCATGGCCAAAATGCACAGCGCCGCGATGATGAACAGCACACCGGGAACCCACAGTCCCTGCTCAGCGCCCACTGTTGCAATGAGGCCTGCACCCAAGAGCGGTCCGAGGGTCCACCCGGCCGCGAAGAGTGCTTCATGCAAACCGTTCAAGGACTGCAATCGCATTCCACCGGCCTCAGCGGCGTCGATGATTAGTGACTTGCGAGCTGTGTAGCCCGCCGGATCCAGCCCCGCTCCGATGACTGCCAGGATCAGAATCCACGCCAGATCCAATCCCACGAGCCACCCGACGATGGGGAAGGCGATCACCGAGAGTGCGGAAGCGATATCGGACAGGACGCTGATGGGCTTGCGCCCGTACCTATCGATTGCCGCGCCAACGAGGGGGATCATGACCAGCGCCGGGATCGTGGACAGCGCCGCGAGAAGGCCCGCCGCCGCCGGGGATCCGGTCAACTCGAGCACCAACCACGGCAGAACGACCATCACCACGCCGTTGCCGATACCGGAGGTGAAGTTGGCGGTCTCCAGCAAGACCACGGGCGCACGACGCTGAAGCACGCTGGATAGTGTCACGTCCCATGACCAGATCTGATGGCCGTACAGCCAGCCAACTTCGTCCCGTGACCTTCGAGCGCAATTGGTCCGAGCACGCCGAGGGTTCTGCCTTGGTGTCGTTCGGTAGCACGAAGGTGCTGTGCACCGCGTCGTTCACACCCGGGGTTCCGCGTTGGTTGAAGGACTCGGGCACCGGCTGGGTGACCGCCGAATACGCAATGTTGCCGCGGGCCACCACCACGCGCAATCAACGCGAGTCGGTGAAGGGCAAGCTCGGCGGTCGAACCCAGGAGATTTCCCGACTCATCGGGCGCAGCCTTCGCGCCGTCGTGGACATGCAAGCCCTGGGTGAGAACTCGATCCTCATCGACTGCGACGTCCTGCAGGCAGATGGCGGAACCCGCACGGCGGCAATCACCGGGTCGTATGTAGCGCTGGTAGATGCAATCTCGTGGGCGCGAGGTGAGGGGCACGTTGCCGGTGATCCGCTTACCGATTCGGTAGCGGCGGTAAGTGTGGGCATCATCGACGGTGAACCGCGTTTGGATCTGCACTACGACGACGACGTCCGCGCCGAGACCGACATGAACGTCGTGATGACAGGCGCCGGATCGTTCGTCGAGGTGCAGGGAACGGCGGAGGGGGATCCCTTCGATCGAGTTCTGCTGGATCAACTCTTGGACCTGGCGGCCGCGGGCATCGCGGATCTGACCACGATGCAGAAGGTTGCCCTCGGTTCATGACCCACCGCGTTGTTCTTGCCACGCGCAATGAGCACAAGGTCGTCGAACTCAGACGGATCCTTGATGGCGCAGGGCTTGATATCGAACTCGTTGGGACCGGTCAGTTTCCGGACTTACCGGAGGTCGCCGAAACTGGATCGACCTTCGCTGCGAATGCCTTGTTGAAGGCACGCGACGTTGCTGCGCGGACCGGACTTACCGCCGTCGCCGACGATTCTGGACTCAGCGTGGACGCGCTGAATGGAATGCCCGGCATCCTCTCCGCGCGTTGGGCGGGCAAACACGGAGACGATCAAGCCAACCTGAACCTGCTCTTGGCACAACTAGCCGACACACCTAAGCAGCGACGTGGCGCGGCTTTCCACTGCGCGGCAGCAGTTGCGACCCCCGAGGGCGATGAGCGCGTAGTCGAAGGGGTGCTCGAGGGAAGCGTCATCGACGAACCACGTGGCACCAACGGATTCGGCTACGACCCCATCTTCACTCCGATCGGCTACGTTTTGACTACAGCACAATTGACACCGGATGAGAAGGACGCGATCAGCCATCGTGGTCAGGCATTCCGGGCGCTTGTCCCCGTCATCACCGAAATATTGAGTGGAAGGCAAGGAGACGCAACGCATGAGTGATGTCGATGTGAACTTTGGTTACGAAGCGTTCCAGCAACTGTGGGATCCCGACCTTGAGGGTGGCTATCCAGCCAATCACTTTGCTTTTCGACAGGTGCTCAATGTTTTGCATGACGAAGGTGCCCAGACCTTGGTGGAGGTGGGTGTCGGGCAAGGGCGCGCCATCGATACCTACACAGCGGCCGGTATCGACGTCTACGGATTCGATAACAACCCGGAGATGGTGGACGCAAGCGCGGCGGTTATGGCCGAAGCTGGTCTACCGGCGGATCGCATCTCCTGGGGGGACATTGAAGATTCAGTGTCACTTTCGGGGATCCGTCGTCAAGGCCCGTTCGATTCTTTATTGGCGATGGGTGTGCTGCCCCATGTCGACCACGAAAGAGCAGCTTTGGAAAACATGCGCCAACTCGTCAAACCAGGTGGCTCGGTTTTCGTCGAATGCCGGAACAAACTGTTCGCACTAGTCACCTTCAACAGGTTCACTTACGAGTTCATCATGGACGACCTACTCGACGGGGTCTCTGGTCAGGTCAAAGACGCAGCCGGGGAGTTCCTGAAGACCCGGGTGGATGTCGACATGCCTCCGAAGCCCACCGGTCACGAGGCGAAGTACCACAACCCACTGACTGTCGATGAACTGTTCTACGAGGCTGGTTTTGTGGACGTGCGCGTTCGTCCCTTTCACTATCACGCCGCCATGCCAAGGTTCGAGAAGCAACTCGGTGCCGCATTCCGGGCCGAGTCCATCGCTCTTGAAAATGAGGGTTCTGATTGGCGCGGCCTATTTCTATGCTCTGCGTTTGTGGTGGAAGCCCACCGCCCGAATGAATTGCCGTGATGATTCTGCCTCGTGTAGGTACCTGGAGTGGAGGACAACTGAACTATGGCTGATGTGAGTGCGCACTACGACGGCTCTGCTCCTTCGTATCACGAGCAGTACGACCCGAATTTGATTTGGAAAAACGCCGAATATCCGGCCAATTACTTCAGGCTGCAAAAGGTCATCGAGATTTTGCGCGAGCGCGGCGTTTCGAGCGTGTACGACCTTGGCGCAGGTGAAGCCAGTCCGATTATCGCCATCCGCGAAGCCCTCGGAGTAGAAGTCCGCGCGAGCGATCTTTCTCCGGAAATGGTGAGGCTTGGCAAGGAAAACCTGGTCAAGCACGACATGGCCCCTGAATGGCTGACGCTGGTGGATATTCGGGACATGGAAGCCATCAAGACCGAAGCAGCCAGGGTCGGTCAGTTCGACGCGGTGATCGCCCTCGGTGTCATTCCCCATGTCGAGGACGACAGTTGGTTTGTCGAGGCGATGTCGCTGTTCCTCAAGCCCGGCGGCACGTTGATTCTGCAGTTCCGCAACTCGATGTTCTCTATGTTTACTTTTAACAGGTTAACGAAGGAATTCATCCTCGAAGAACTGATGGCGCCCATTCCTCAGCAGTTCCGAGATGTAGTGGCGGCCGATCTCGATCAGCGGCTTGCTGTCGACAAGCCTCCTATTCGTCGCCGGGAAGACGGTCATGGTTATGACGAAATCCTTTCGAAGTTCAACAACCCTCTCGAGCTAGCAGAGGTAGTGAAAGCGCAAGGCTTCACCGATCTGTCCTACCGCTGGTACAACTTCCATCCGACGTATCCGATGATCGCGGGAGGTATTGATCCGAAGGACTACCGACAAGGTCAAATTGATCTGGAGTCCGACACCTCGTGGCGGGGCATGTTCCTGTGCTCGGCTGGGATGATCATCGCGACGAAGACTGGCTAGCCGAAGCCCGTCGAGTGCGGAAGGCGGGACTCGAACCCGCACGCCCGAAGGCACCAGAACCTAAATCTGGCGCGTCTACCAATTTCGCCACTTCCGCGTAGCCCTTGAATCCTAGGTCAGTTGTCGACTGCGCAATTCACGACCGAAGGCGGTGCCACCTCGCCTTATTGCAAACGATTTGCAAGTAATTAAATTTCACCTTAGTCTGTGCGTGTGCGCAAAAATCTCCGAAAAGTCCTGATTGTGACCAGTGCTAGTGCGCTGCTCCTGGCTGGCTGCTCTAACTCGAGCGATGATGCCAGCACGGGGACGGATCGGGTTCTGGTGGCAACCACCGTCTCGCCTATCACCTCGATCGTCTCTCGCGTTGGCGGCGATTGCGTGGAGATCCGCGGCATCGTCCCGGAGGGCACCAACTCGCACACCTTCGAACCGGCACCATCGGTTGCTGCGTTGCTCAGCGACGCGGACGTGGTGTTCGTCAACGGGCTGAAGCTCGAAGACCCGACACTTGAGATGGCCGAGGCGAACATGCGCGAGGACGCCGTGCTTGTCGAGCTCGGCACCGTGGCGCTGCCAGAAGAGGACTACATCTACGACTTCTCCTTCCCCGAGGAAGAAGGCAAGCCGAACCCGCACCTGTGGACCGATCCGGGCTACACGATCGAGTACGCCGACATTGTTCGTCAGACCTTGACCGAACAAGACCCCGAGTGCGCCGATCAGCTGCAGGCCAACTTCGATTCCTTCGCAGCGCAGGTGAACGAACTCGGGGACGCAATCCGTGAGGACCAGCAGAGCGTTCCCGCGGGTCAACTCAAACTCGTGACTTACCACGATGCCTACGCGTACTTCGCCGACAACTACGGCTGGGAGGTCGTGGGGGCACTTCAGCCCAGCGATTTCGCCGACCCGACCCCATCGGAGGTCGTGACCTTGATCGAGCAGATCAACGCAGAGGGCGTGCCCACCATCTTCGGATCCGAGGTCTTCCCGTCGGCGGTGCTCGAGGAGATCGGCAACGAGACAGGTGTGCGCTACGAGGACTCGCTTCGTGATGACGACCTGCCGGGACGACCGGGCGATGAAAACCACTCGTGGCTAGGCCTCATGCAGTACAACTTCGCGACGATGATCGAAGGCCTCGGCGGCCAGGCACCGAACGTGAAGGCAGTCGACATCACTAGCCCGGTACCGGATACGGCAGACTATCCCCAGTGACGGGAACTGGAGTCGGGCCTGAACTGATCCGACTCACCGATGTCGAGGCCGGTTACGGCCACGACCCAGTTCTCCATTCGGTCAACCTGCACGTTCACGAAGACCAATTCACCGGCATCGTCGGGCCGTCGGGCTCGGGCAAGACGACCCTGTTGCGGTTGCTGCTGGGCATCGTGAAGCCGATGGCCGGGACGATCACCACCCAGCCTGGTCTGCGCACCGCCTACGTGCCCCAACTCGAGACGGTGAACTGGGACTTCCCGATCACGGTGCTCGAGTGCGTCCTGATGGCCGGCTCCTCCGCGCGTGAACAACGACGCATCTGGCCCTGGGCGAGTACCGAAGAGAAAGCACGCGCCCACGCGGTGTTGGCGAGGTTGGGAATCGAGGCGCTCGCCGATCGGCAGATTCGCCAACTGTCCGGCGGACAGCAGCAGCGAATGTTCCTCGCGCGAGCGCTCT
>ERZ891134.674-NODE-674-length-26705-cov-5.377486_pt1 | contig 26705 bp, 27 predicted proteins | sample MGYA00520888_ERZ891134 | MGnify/ENA primary metagenome ERZ891134 (study PRJEB32303, sample SAMEA104408692) | aquatic metagenome | biome: Brackish water; feature: Coastal; material: water | place: Baltic Sea | collected 2014-10-23 | depth 10 m ... | reverse complement strand
TGGCATGCGCTTTGGAATCCAATAAAAACGTCGAACCCAATTCGCCCCCATGGGGTGGAAGATTATATAGGAATTACTTAACGATTAGAATTTTTTAAAATTCTTTGTTTCTCCCTGTTCCAATCTCTCTGCTTTACATCTTCCCTTTGATCATAGGTTTTCTTGCCTTTGCCGATTGCAATGTCGCACTTAATTTTATTTTCCTTCCAGTAAACCATTGTTAGAACACAGGTAAGACCTTGCAGGCTGACAGACTCAAGAATTTTATTTATTTCTTTTTTGTTAAGTAGAAGCTTTCTAGAGCGAGTTGGGTCAATGCTTTCATGCATCAGAGAAGCCGGGGGATCAATTTTTAAACCAATGACCCAGGCTTCATTATTCTTCAGGGTGACGTAGGAGTCTTTAACATCTACTTTTCCATCTCTTAGACCCTTTACTTCCCAGCCTTCCAGGACTATTCCTGCCTGATATTTATCGGTTAAATGATAGTTTCTTGCAGCATTTTTATTTTTGACGATGATATTATTGTTTGCTGCTTTCATAATTGGTATCTTAATTATGAATCCGTTTAATCTATTTGCAATCTTTGAGGGTTTTTTATGCAAGAAATAAAAGTTACCTTAATCTATTTTGGGTTGAGTTTATTTGCTTTATTAGCTTTAGCGCCTTGGATCTTAAATTTTCAGATTGGGATGATGGCAATTAAAGCTTTGGTTATATATGGTGGGATTGTCATATCGTTTTTAGGTGGTTTTATCTGGGGCTGGGACGATCAGAAAAATAATAGCTTGAACTTATGGTGTGCAATTGGCTTTTCATTAATGGGTTTATCGATTGCTCTACTTGCAAGTTTTTTGATTACCGCGAGTTTACTGCTGCTAATAGCGAGCTTGCAAATTTTTTTATATTTTGAGAGCTCAAACAGTTCCTATTATCAAAGTCATACTAAATACGCAGATGCGCGAAATTTAATTACAAACTTAGTTACAATATGCTGCATAACATCATTAGCTTTTATCTTTAATCCATACACATAAAATTTTTATGAACATGAATACATCTAACAAGACAAGCAATTCTATTGCCTGGGTGGGTAAGTGGACTTTTGTTTTGGCTGCAGCAGGTTCAGCAGTCGGCTTGGGAAATATTTGGGGCTTCCCATACAAAGCAGGGACTGAAGGAGGAAGCGCTTTTGTTTTAATCTATTTGGGCTGCATTCTAGTTGTTGGACTTCCAATAATGATGGCTGAGATTATGATTGGAAGGCGAGCTAGGAAAAGTCCAGTGAATGCTATGAAAATTGCAGCTATTGATTCTGGCCAAAGCTCAAAGTGGCAAGCGGTGGGGTGGGGCGGCTTAGTATCTGGGATTCTTATCCTTTCTTTTTATAGCGTCATTGCAGGCATTTGTCTCAATTACATAGGCATTGCAGCCATGCCAAATACAAGCATTACTTCCGCTGAGCAATATTCCTTAGTGACTGCCTCAGCGCCTAGATTGCTCTTTTGGCATACACTCTTCATTGGATTTAATATAGCAATTCTAGCAGCAGGAGTTATCGGGGGCATAGAACGAATGGTTCGTTTATTGATGCCAACATTATTTATCCTGATGATCATCATGGTCCTTAATGCCATGATTAATGGTGACTTTATCAGAGGGTTCAGTTTTTTATTCTCTCCTAATTTCTCTGATGTTGATGCAACCACTTTCTTAAGAGCCATGGGGCAAGCATTTTTTAGCTTAAGTCTCGGCATGGGTTCGATCATGTGCTACGGCTCATACATGCCTAAAGAAGAAAATATTTTTAAAACATCGCTTGCCGTTGCTGGCTTGGATACCTTGATTGCTATCTTGGCTGGTTTAGCTATTTTCCCAATTATTTTTGCATACGGCATGGAACCAGGTGCTGGGCCAGGCCTTGTATTTATTAGTCTTTTATCAGTCTTTGTTGATATGCCGCTTGGCAATATTATCGGCCCGGCATTTTTTACTCTTTTGTCCATTGCCGCTCTTAGCAGCGCCATTTCATTGCTTGAGCCGAGTGTTGCTTATTTTGAAGAAGAAAAAATTACCTCACGCTTTTCTGCTGCCCTGATCCTGGGGTTATTGGCATGGTTTATTGGTATCGGCAGTGTGTTAAGTTTTAATGAATGGTCTGAGATAGCCTTTATTGGAGATTTAAACTTTCTTGATTCCATGGACTATCTTGCTAATCAATTTTTGATGCCTATAGGTGGAATGCTGATTGCGATATTTGCAGGGTGGTTTTTAAAACCAGATCTTGCGTTAGATGAATTCTCAGACATCCAATTACAAGTCTTTAATGTGTGGAGATTTTTTATTAGATATATTTCACCAGCCTCAGTTGCTGCGGTATTTATATATCAATTAATCTCATAATTTATGCTTCAAGTTTTTGAGCGATCTCAGGACTTTCAAGCCGATCCTGAGTCCATTCTTACTTTGATTAATGACTTTGAATCTTATAAAACATTTTTACCAGGATGCCTTGATTCCAAGAAATTATCTGCAGACTCCGACCCATTTGTAAGAGGGTTGCTTGTCTTTGGATTTCTCAGCAACACCTATGAATTTGAATCAGCCAATCAAACCGATGGTTATAATGTAAAAATTGACCAAATTACTGGTCCTTTTTCTATTTTTTCTGCCTCGTGGAAGCTCAGATCACTAGAGTCAGGGGCTACAAATGTCTTATTTCAAGCAAGCTTTCAACTCCCCTTTTTTTTAAAAATATTTGCAAGGCAGGGTGTTGTTGACGCTATGGGAGAGAAGTTTTTAAATGCATTTGCGGGCCAGCTAAGCAAATGAATATTTATTTTGCTTTGCAAGAATCACAAAATGTGGTGTTCAGAGAGCTGGATGTCTCTGAAAGTATTACAGCTCTTGAGGTCCTTCAGCTTCCAGGCATTAAAGAGTTATTCGAGCCCTCAAAGGAAGAATTTAAAATTGGCGTCAATAGCATAGAGCTTGATGGTAAATACAAGGCGCTACCTCAGAATTATCGAATGTCAGATGGGGAGAGATTAGAGGTTTACAGGCCTTTAAACCAAGATCCCAAAGAAAGAAGAAAAATTAAAGCAAGCCAAGAATAAAGATCAACCTTCTGCTAAATTAGCTTCCTCTAAAACCCAGCTATCCAATCTATTATCTTGATTAAAAATCAGGGATAGTTTTTTTTCTGCAACTACCATATCTCCAATTTTTACAGAGTAAAAATAATCCCACCTTTTTTGATGGATTGGACTATTCAAAAGAGGAGTGCCCAGTAGATATAGGACTTGATCCTTAGACAAACCTGAAACCAATTGCCCCACATCCTTATCTTCAATAATATTGCCTTGAAGCACAGGGACTTTGTAAGGTGAAAAGCTTGAGCAGTTGAAACCCCCCATTACCAAGAGAAAGGTTATGAAAAAGGCTTTTGTTAATTGCTTCATGAGATGATTTGATTATACTTTGAAAGAGCATACAAGGAAAAGTTCATGAGTAAAGAAAATACCGAATTAAAAAAAGCTGGGCTAAAGGCCACTCTTCCAAGAATTCGTATCTTAGAGGCTTTAGAGTCTAGTGCAAATCGACACTTAAGTGCCGAGGACATATATAAGCAACTCATGATTTCGGGTGAAGATGTTGGGTTGGCAACTGTATACCGCGTTCTCACTCAGTTTGAGTCTGCCGGCATTATTTCTAGGCATAACTTTGAAGACGGCCATGCCGTGTATGAGATAACCCCTGATGATCATCATGATCATATGGTGTGTCTTGAATCCGGCAAAGTCATTGAGTTTCATGATGAGCTCATTGAAAAACGGCAGGAAGTCATAGCAAGAGAAATGGGGTACGAGATTGTGGACCACAGCATGGTGTTGTACGTAAAGCCATCAAAATAAATTTCTGTTAAGCCCTTGAACTCATCAAGAGCCATCCCAATATATAACACAGTTGGAAAAAATGATGGCAAAGAAAAACAAAACAACAGCAAAAATAAATTCGGCCAGCGATGCGCTCGATCAAGAGGTGACTCAAAAAGTTAATCAGTTCTCTGGTGATGAGCCAGATCATATAGAGCTTACTGAAGAGGAGGAGCGCTTAGCATTTGAGTCAGAAGGAAGCGACATCGCCGAAAAAATTCAAAGCCTAGAAGAATCTCTTCTCAGGTCCAGAGCAGAGCTTGATAATGCATTAAAAAGAAATATTTTAGATATTGAAAAAGCTCATAAATATGGAGTAGAGCGATTGCTTAACGAGCTGCTACCAGTGGTAGATAATCTTGAGCATGCATTGAGTAATTTTTCTGCAGAATCATCTAAAGAAGATAAAGAGGGGGTTGCTCTTACCTTAAAATCTTTTGAATCTGCACTTGATAAATTTGGCATTAGTCCCATCTACCCCATTAATGAGCAGTTTGATCCCATAAAACATGAAGCGGTTATGACATCAAAGGATCCATTGAAAGAAAATAATGAAATTGAAAGTATATTTCAAAGAGGGTGGCAGCTTCACGAGCGGGTGGTAAGACCGGCAAGAGTTTCAGTTATTAAAAATTAACAATATTAGGAAAACAATATGTCAAAAATTATAGGAATAGATTTAGGTACTACTAACAGCTGCTTAGCTGTAGTAGAAAATGGAAAGCCCAAAGTCATTGAAAATGCCGAAGGCGGAAGAACTACCCCCTCAGTTATTGGCTACAGTGAGGGTAATGAGGTTCTAGTAGGCACTCCGGCCAGACGCCAGTCGATAACAAACCCAGACAAGACTTTATATGCAATTAAAAGATTGATCGGTCGACGCTTTGATGATGACGTTGTAAAAAAAGATATGGACATGGTCCCATATAAAATTATTAAAGCAGAGAACGGAGATGCATGGGTTCAGGTCGGTGATCAGAAACTTGCTCCACCACAAGTCTCAGCGGAAATTCTTAAAAAATTAAAGAAAACTGCTGAAGATTATCTCGGGCATAAGGTTACAGAAGCTGTGATCACTGTCCCAGCATACTTTAATGATTCACAGAGACAGGCAACCAAAGATGCTGGGAAGATTGCTGGCCTTGATGTTAAGCGAATTATTAACGAACCAACTGCAGCCGCTCTAGCATATGGTATGGACAAACATAAAGGCGACTCTGTTGTTGCTGTATATGATCTAGGTGGGGGAACATTTGATATCTCCATTATTGAAATATCAGAAGTAGACGGAGAACATCAATTTGAAGTTCTTTCTACTAATGGCGATACCTTTTTAGGCGGAGAGGATTTTGATCTCACATTAATAGATTATTTTGTTGATCAGTTTAAAAAAGAATCAGGATTTGATTTAAAAAGCGATCCTATGGCACTGCAGAGACTAAAGGAAGCAGCAGAAAAAGCAAAAATTGAATTATCTTCTTCCGAGCAAACTGAAATAAATTTACCTTATATTACTGCCGACAGTTCTGGTCCTAAGCATTTTGTTCATAAAATTACGAGAGCCAAGCTTGAGTCATTGGTTGAAAGCTTAGTTGAGCGAACCTTGCCTCCTTTAAAAATGGCTCTTGAAGATGCCAAATTATCCGTTAGTGATATTGATGAAATTCTTTTGGTAGGTGGCCAGACAAGAATGCCAATGGTGCAAGAGAAAGTTAAAGCTTTTTTTGGAAAGGCGCCAAGAAAAGATCTTAATCCAGATGAAGCTGTTGCTGTTGGTGCGGCAATTCAGGGATCAGTTCTCTCCGGGGATACCACCGATGTATTGCTACTGGACGTTACGCCATTAACCCTTGGCATTGAAACCTTAGGCGGCATAGCAACACCATTAATTGAAAAAAATACTACTATTCCAACTCAAAAATCACAGGTCTTTTCTACTGCAGAAGATAATCAATCAGCTGTAACGGTTCATGTTATTCAGGGAGAGCGCAAGCAAGCAGCGCAAAATAAATCCTTAGGTCAATTTAACCTTGCTGATATTCCACCTGCTGCAAGAGGAACTCCTCAGATCGAAGTTTCATTTGATTTAGATGCCAATGGCATTCTTAATGTTGCTGCTAAAGATAAAAATACTGGAAAAGTGCAATCTATTATTATTAAAGCTTCTAGCGGTTTATCCGATGAGGACATTGAAAAGATGGTCAAAGATGCTGAGGCAAATGCTGAAGATGATAAGAAATTTGAGGCCTTAGTTCAGGCCAAGAATAATGCTGACATGCTAGTGCACGCGACTAGAAAAACCATTGAAGAGGCTGGTGAGAAACTCACAGAAGAAGAGAAAACATCTGTTGAAACTTCCACAGTTCAGCTTGAAGAAGCTATTAAAAAAGATAGTCTAGAGGCCATAAAAGCTGCTACAAAAGAGCTTAATGATCTTTTAAGCCCCCTGACACAAAAATTGTACCCCCAAGCAGAGGCTGGGCAAGCTAAGGAGACTTCGGATGAAGCTACCGATGATGAAAATACAGTAGATGCTGAATATGAAGAAGTGAAAGAAGAAGAGAAGTAAATTATGGCACAGAGAGACTACTACGAGGTCTTAGGGGTCTCTCAAACTGCTTCAGGGCCAGAGCTAAAGAAAGCTTTCAAAAAGCTTGCAATGAAATATCATCCCGATAGAAATCCAGACGATCCTCAGGCTGACACAAAATTTAAAGAAGCCGCAGAAGCATATGAAGTGCTCTCTGATCCAGGAAAAAAATCTACCTATGATCAATATGGCCATGCTGGCGTTCAGGGCATGGGCGGAGGAGCTGGGAGTGGATTTCAAGACTTTGATGTTGGAGATATCTTTGGAGATATCTTCGGAGATGTATTCGGAGGCAGGAGATCATCTTCTAGGCGATCTGCTCGCGGACAAGATCTTCAGTACAATCTAGATCTCTCGCTTAAAGAAGCAATCTTGGGCGTCAAAAAAACTATTAAGATTCCCATCCATAAATCCTGTGGAGACTGCTCTGGATCTGGTGCTAAACCTGGCTCATCCCCAGTTAAATGTTCTCAGTGTAATGGGCAAGGACAAGTCAGAATGCAGCAAGGTTTCTTTTCTGTTCAGCAACCATGCAACGCTTGTCGTGGAGAAGGGCAGATTATCAAGGATCATTGTGGAGCATGCAGAGGAGCTGGGGTCACAGAAGAGACTAAATCTTTGTCTGTGAGCATTCCAGCTGGCGTAGACAATGGAGATAAAGTGAGATTAACAGGAGAGGGCAGTGCAACTCGCGGGGGCTCTCCTGGAGATCTTTATGTGGCAATTCAAGTGAAGGCCAATAATATTTTTGAAAGAGATGGTCGAGATTTATATTTTGAAGCCCCGATTCCTTTTGAGATTGCTATCTTGGGTGGCACAATTTACGTTCCGGGCTTAGAGTCAAAAATTGCCTTAAAAATACCTACTTATACTCAAACGGGAAAGATTTTTAGAATTAAGGGCAAGGGTGCTGCGTCTGTGAGAGATTCTCGTAGAGGTGATTTGATGTGCAGAGTGATCGTGGAAACGCCTGTAAATTTATCCAACGCTCAACTCAAAATCTTTAAGGAATTCACAGATTCTCTTCAATCTAACAAGCACTATCCAATGAAAGAATCTTTCAAGAAATCTTCTGATTCCTTCCATCAAGAATAAAAATTTGCACATTCTACTTAATGGATTTCACGGAAGTATGGGCAAGTCCATTCAAGAGCTTCTTGAATCTAGGTCCGATGTAACAGTTCAAGATTTTAAAGCACAAGAAATTGACTCTTCCCTTCCAAGAGTTGTGATAGATTTTTCATCTCCAGATTGTCTTCCTGCTGTCTTGCAAGCTTGCTTAGATCAAAGATTACCCTTGATCACAGGCACTACTGGATTTTCCGAAGAGCATCGTAGTCTTCTTACTCAAGCCCAAGCCATTATTCCAATTCTAGTTGCCTCCAATATGTCTATTGGAATAGCAAACCTAAAACAATCAATAAATTGTTTTTTAGAAACCAGGGCTGGCCCATTTACTTGTCAAATCACAGAGATGCATCACGCCAATAAGATAGATTCTCCCTCTGGAACAGCTATTGAGATAATGAGATTTCTAGAAGAATTTTTAACAGATAAGATTAGCGCCCCAATCAAAGTAAAAGCATTGAGGCTTGGCAAGATATTTGGGATTCATCGAGTTGAATTTAATGATGGTAAAGAGTCCTTTTTCTTTCAACATATTGCGCACTCTAGAGATATCTTTGCTCGTGGAGCCGTTCATGCAGCGCAATGGATTAGCATTAGCGCAGCTGGCATTTACACCTTTGAAGATTTCTTGGCTAAAAAACTTTAATCTCAAGCAAATCTTCTATAGAATACACAGACTTTAAATCCCGAAGGCGCTATTGAGATTATTGTTGGGGTGCTCCATTGGAGTCAACTATATGAAGCGCTGGAGTATCAACCCCGGAGGAAATTGTGAGCATTGTTTCAATTAAAGACCTGTTAAATGCAGGCGTTCATTTTGGTCATCAACAAAGATTTTGGAATCCTAAAATGGAATCTTTTATTTTTGATACCAGAAAAAAAATAAGTATTATTGATCTTGAGATTACCAAAGAGTTATTAAATGCAGCAGCATCAAAGGCTGAAGAGATTTGCTCGAAGGGCAATAGAGTACTTTTTGTTGGCACCAAAAGATCTGCTTCTAAAACGATTAGAGAGTCTGCATCATCGCTTGGTCTTCCTTATATAGATAAGAGGTGGTTAGGCGGAACTCTAACTAACTGGAAAACAATCCGCGGGTCAATTAGACGCTTAATCGATATTGAGGAGCTTCAGTCTTCTGGAAGAATTAATAAATTATCCAAGAAAGAAGCTGTAGATATCGCCAAGGAGTATGCAAAATTAGATGCAAGCGTTGGGGGCATTAAAGATATGAAAGGCTTGCCTGATGCATTGTTTGTTATTGATGTTGCTCATGAGAAGATTGCTGTAACCGAAGCAAGAAAAATGGGAATTCCTATTATTGCTTTAGTAGATACGAATTCTAATCCTGATGGAATAGATCATATTATTCCTGGTAACGACGATGCTATAAGGTCAATTAGATTAATTACTAAGGTTATTACTGATGCTTGCGCCAGAGGCTTAGCGTCATCCACGGGTGGGCTTCATCTTTCATCCAGTGATGAAGAAGCTCCAGTGGTCAAAGTAAAAAAAGTTGCCGTCACCTCTGGAAAAGCTTTGAATATTCTTGAAGATGCAGAGCTGGGCGAACTAGACGAAGATGTCACAGCAGAGGTCACAGCAGAGGTTATTTCCGAAGCATCCCCGGTTGAAGAAGTTGAAGAGGTTGTTGTTTCAGATGCTGTTGATACAAAAGCAGAGATTGCAACAGATGATGGCGAGCCAGTTGATACTGAGGCCGAAGAATCAAAGGAAGATAAATGAGTATATCAGCCAGTCAAGTTAAAGAATTGAGAGAAATGTCAGGTGTTGGCATGATGGAATGTAAAAAGGCTCTAGTAGAAACTAATGGAGATCTCGACAAAGCCTTAGATTTGTTGAGAGCAAACAGCTCTCTAAAAGCTGATAAAAAAGCCTCTAGAGTGGCTGCAGATGGAGAGATTAAAGTTGCCGAAACAGCATCTTATGTTAGTTTGATTGAGATTAATTCAGAAACAGATTTTGCTGCGAAGGATGCTCAGTTTAAGGACTTCACAAACTCTGTTGCTAGTTATCTTGCAGATTCGCAAGTTGATTCTATAGAAGAGCTTAATACACAGTTTAATGAGAAAAGACAGACCTTGATTCAATCGATTGGAGAAAATATTCAGCTTAGGCGCTTAAAAACTCTTCAAGTACCAGGCAATGGATCGATAGGATCTTACATTCATTCCGATGGACGGCTTGCTGCTCTTGTTGCAATTGATACAGACAATCAAGAGCTTGCAAAAGACCTAGCTATGCACGTCTCAGCCACAAATCCTAGTTGCCTCAATTCTACAGATCTTGATCCAGAAGTTCTAGATAGAGAAAGGGCAATATTTTTAGTGCAGGCTCAAGAGTCGGGCAAAGATGCTGCTATCATGGATAAAATGGTAGAGGGAAAAGTTAAAAGGTTTTTATCAGAAGTAACGCTGGTTTCTCAGACTTTTGTAAAAAATCCTGATCTATCAATTCAACAGTTATTAGATGAAAATAATGCTTCTATAGTAGATTTTGTTCGCTTCAAAGTCGGAGAGGGAATTGAAGTTGAGGTGAAAGATTTTGCAGCTGAGGTAGCAGAGCAATTAAAGCAATGAGTGAACTTTCCTACAAGCGTCTCCTTGTTAAGTTTAGTGGAGAAGCTGTTGCTGGAGAAGATGATCATGGGATTGACCCAAAAATATTAGACCAAATGGCTCGCTCTGTTAAAGAGTGTAGGGATTTAGGTGCTGAAATTGGAATTGTTATAGGTGGCGGCAACCTTTTTAGAGGTGAAAAGCTTAGCCAAGCTGGTATGGATCGGGTTGCTGGCGATCATATGGGCATGCTTGCCACTGTTATGAATGGCATAGCTTTGAGAGATGCATTAGAAAGAGCGGGCGTGAAAACCAGAGTGATGTCAGCTATCCCAATGTCAGGGGTTGTTGAGCATTATGATCGGAGGCTTGCTATAGAGCTTCTCTCTAATGGCTTTGTTGTGATCTTTACTGCAGGAACGGGCAATCCATTTTTTACAACAGATAGCGCTGCATGTCTTAGAGCTATTGAGACCCAGGCAGATGTCATGTTGAAAGCCACGCGAGTTGATGGTGTTTACTCTGATGATCCAGAGAAATTCCCTGATGCAACGTTTTATTCTAGCCTGTCTTATGACGAAGCCATTCATAAAAATCTAAAAGTGATGGATGCAACAGCGTTAACACTTGCTAGAGATCATCAGCTACCGTTAAAAGTTTTTAATTTAAATCATCCCGATGCTCTTAAAAAAATTGCTTGCGGTGAAGAAATCGGAACATTAATATCATAGCTATGAATGATATTATTGATCAGCTCAAACCAAAAATGCAAAAAGCACTTGATGCACTGACACATGAATTTAATAAAATTCGAACCGGCAGAGCTAATCCTAATATCCTGGACACAGTTAAAATTGACTACTATGGCACCCTTACTCCTATTAGCCAAGCAGCTAATATTTCAGTGGAAGAGGGGCGAACTTTAGCTATTTCTGCTTGGGACAAATCATTGATAGGAGAAATTGAAAAAGCTATTATGAAAGCGGACTTAGGTCTGAATCCAAGCACTAGCGGCGATTTAATTAGAGTGACCATGCCAGTGCTAACTGAAGAAACCCGTCAAGAATACATAAAGCAAGCAAGGGCTGAGGCTGAAAATTCTCGTGTTTCCCTGAGGAATGCACGCCGAGATGCAAACAATACTGCTAAAGATCAGCAAAAAAATGGCGATATTTCAGAGGATGATTTAAAAAGAGTTGAGGACCTAGTTCAAAAAGCAACCGATCATTTTATAAGTCTTGTTGAGGCTGAGCTCAAGAAGAAAGAAGAAGATTTATTAGAAATCTAGATACATTTTCTCCAGCCAATATGGCAACAAATACTAAAAAATCTCTCAATCTTTTAGGCACTAATATTGCAATTATCATGGATGGCAATGGTAGGTGGGCAAAAAAAAATACACTCAACGTCACATCTGGCCATGAGAGAGGCGTGGAAGTAGTTCGGAGTATTGTTGAATCCTCTGTCCGACATAAGCTGGAGTCTCTCAGCTTGTATGCATTTAGCACTGAGAATTGGTCGCGCCCAAAAAAAGAAATTCTAGGCATTAAAAAACTTATTATCAGCGCTATAGACGCGCAGGTACCAGATTTAATTGAGCAACAAGTAGAACTCCACTTTTTTGGTAATTATGAGTCATTCGGTTCTGAGGTGGTTGATGCTATTCAAGATGCAGAAAAAGCCACCACTTTCTCCAAGCCAGCATTAAAATTAAATATCGCATTAGGTTATGGTGGAAGAGCAGATATCTTGCAGGCATTTAGATCTATTGGAGAAAGCATTGCTTCTCAAAAAATAGATCCAATAGATATTTCTGATGAATTAATTTTTCAGCACTTAAAAGCTCCAATTAAAGAGTTAGATTTACTGATTAGAACTGGAGGAGATCATCGAATAAGTAATTTCCTCCTATATCATCTTGCTTATACTGAAATTCAATTTTTACAGACTCTTTGGCCAGATTTTAAGGAAGACGAGTTTGAGTCATGTTTGATGGATTTCAAAAAAACGGAGAGGCGATTTGGCAAAAGAACTGTATAGCAATATTTTGACTAGGCTTCCTGCAGCATTAGTGATCGCCGTAATAACTTTTGGAATGCTTTATTTAGAAAGCTTTATTCTCGTATGTATTTTCATGGTAGGCATAGGGTTTCTTCTTTGTTACGAGTGGCTTCAGCTCTCTGCTCGTAAAGTAAATCTGACACAAATTATTTTTTTTATAACTCCCGCTGTGCTTTTTGCCTATTTTGGAAAAGGGTTTGCATTTTACTTTTTGTCACTTTCTTTGAGTTTTTGGTTTGTTTATGGATGCCTACTTTCCTCTGGAAGCGCTAGTCAAGTATCTGGGATTAAATTTAATAACAACTATCTTGGAATTTTTTTAATTCAAGCTTTAATTTGTGGCGTAGTCTCTATTTTAACTTTTCCAGATTTTGGTAATTACAGCAGCTACTTTATTCTTTTCCTGCTGCTTTTAATCACCGCGTTGATTGATGTTGCAGCATATTTAGTGGGGAGCATCATCGGTAAAACGCCTTTGTTTCCTGAGCTCAGCCCTAATAAAACTCTTGAGGGTTTCTTTGGAGCATTGATTTTAACTTACTTATTTATAGGGCTGTTGCACTGGTTAGCATTGATCTCATTCAAGATATTCATACTCTTAGCTTTGGTCATGCCTTTTGCTTTTGCAGGTGATTATTTTGAGAGTCAGTTAAAGCGCAATCAACAAGTTAAGGATAGCGGCTCACTAATTCCTGGGCATGGAGGCATTTGGGATAGACTAGACTCTCACATAGCAGTCATTCCTGTTTTTGCAGCTCTCTGTTTACTATTCATATGAAGAATATAGTATTGCTTGGCGCCACTGGAAGCATCGGCACAAGTGTATTAAATGTTCTTAGGCAGAATAAAGAACAGTTCAACTTAAGAGCCATTGCATTGGACCAAGACTTAGATTCTGCACTAAAAGTAGATGATGAATTTCACCTGGAATCTATTTTTGTTGCCTCCAAAAATACAAGTTCTGAACACCCGCTATTTAATTCAAATGCAAATATTTGCTATGGCCAGGAAGCCCTCAAGGAAATCATTCAACACCCAGAGGTTGATATAGTAATTTCAGCAATCGCTGGTTTTGCTGGCTTACAAGGTAGTTTCTATGCTGTTGATGCCGGCAAAACAACTCTTGTTGCTAATAAGGAGAGTATTGTGGCCGCGGGTGATATCCTGCTTCCCCTCGCCGCTAAGCGACACGCTAAAATTATTCCAGTTGATAGTGAGCATAATGCTATATATCAATGCCTCTCTGGCGAAAAAAGCACCTCAGCAGTTTCTAAAATACTAATCACGGCTTCAGGAGGTCCTTTCAGAGATCTATCAATGAAAGAGCTAGAGGAGGTGACTTTAGAAGAAGCGCTCCAGCATCCAACTTGGGCCATGGGCTCAAAGATCACCATTGATTCAGCAACCTTGATGAATAAATGTCTTGAGCTTATAGAGGCATGCTATTTATTTGATATTCCTGAATCTATGATAGAGGTGGTAACTCACCCACAAAGTATTATTCATTCGATGGTTACTTATCATGATGGGTCCACCATTGCACAGATGAGCAATCCAAGTATGGAGGTGCCGATTGCAAACGCGTTAGGCGAGGATTCCAGAGTACCAATTCACTTTAATGACTTAGATTTTTCTTCTATGAACCTTACTTTTGAACCAATTCCAGAGGGCAGGGAGATGATTTTTGAAATGGCACGAAAAGTTTGCAGGGAAAAAGGGAATTTAGGAGCAATCTTTAACGCAGCAAATGAAGTTGCAGTGCAAGCATTCAGAGATGCACGAATCACTTTTATCAATATTTATGAGGTGGTGGATAGAACTTTTAATCACTTTTCCTGTTCCAATATAGCAACCATGGAAGACGTATTTAAATATGACCGACAAGCACGCATTCAAGCGGAGAAGGTGATAAAATCTTTAAACTAAATTTTTCATAATTATGATATATCTCTTTTCAGCAATAATTTTACTAGGCGTGTTGATTGCCATCCATGAGTACGGTCATTTTATAGTGGGAAGACTTTGCAATATTCACATTTATAGATTTTCAATAGGCATGGGTCCTGTTATTTTTAAAACTCATGATAGGCATGGCGCAGAGATTGCACTTTCAGCTCTTCCCCTTGGAGGCTACGTTGCATTTCATACAGAGAAATCTGCAGAAGAAGATTCTGAGTTTATACAAAACTTAACACCGGCCCAAAAAGCCAATACTTTTGAAAGCAAGCCAAAATGGCAAAGAGCTTGTGTCATGCTTGCTGGCCCAGTTGCAAATTTTATTCTTGCTATTGGAATTCTTGCAGTTATATTTGCTAATTCTGTTGAAAGGCAGTTTATCCCAGAGGTCTCTGAGATTACCTCATCTTATCTTTTAGAAAGCACACTTTTAGAGCCCGGATATATTCTAGTATCCATCAATGGCAAAGAGGTTTCTAACCTTCAGCAAATTAGGTTGGAACTCTTATCAAACTCAGGGTCATCCAGCGCTTTAAATCTTGAATTTCTTTCACCTGATGGGCAGAGACAGGAAAATATAAACATTCCCCTTAAAGATTTTTTAGCCACTGCTGAAGAGCAAAATAATCCTGAAAGTTTTTTAGGCTTTGGCTTGGTGATGAAAATGCAGCCCATGGTTGGAATGATAGCAAAAGATTCTCAGGCTAGAGTGAATGGCTTGAAGGTAAATGATCTGATCCTTTCGGCAAATAGCCAAACAATTTTTTCGTTCGAAGATTTAGTTCTGTTGCTTCAGGAGTTTCAGGAATCCAGTATCGAGCTTAAGGTTCAAAGAGAGGGAGAAACTATATTTCTTAATATTCCTCTTGGCACAAGAATCAATGATAATGGCGTTGAGGAGAAATTCATTGGAATTCAACCGGGTATGCAACGCTCATGGTCGAGCGCTCTATCAAAGGGTGCCTATGAAACCTATAACTTGAGTGCAAAAACTCTAACTTTTATAGGTAAAATGGTTGTAGGAGACCTTGGAACGCAGAATCTTAGCGGCCCTATTGGAATTGTGCAGATGGCTGGAGATACAGCCAAAGCTGGATTTCTACCCTTTCTTTACTTGATGGCATTACTCAGTATTAGCTTAGGAGTGATGAATTTGCTCCCTATCCCTGTTCTTGATGGGGGCCAGCTAGTTATGTTGGGTGTTGAGGCTGTTAGAGGCTCACCTATGCCAGAGAAGATGGAGAATCTTTTTTATATGTCTGGCTGGGTTGCAGTTGGCTTTTTAATGGTTTTTGCCATTTTTAATGATATTTCTAAATTTTTATAACACTCACTTGAAAAAAATATTTTTATTTTGCTTGGCTTTTTTATCTTTTATGGCTGTCGCATTTGATGAATTTATTATTACTGATATTAGGATAGTCGGCCTACAGAGAGTTTCCATTGGAAGTATTTTTACTGCTATACCTGTGAGCGTAGGTGACAAGATGAATCAAGGCAAGGTGTCTGAGATTACGAAGGCGCTATTTTCTACCGCTCAATTTAACGATATTCAAGTTGGCAAAGATGGTAATGCATTGCTTATAAGTGTATTAGAGCGCCCATCAATTTCTGCAATTGAGCTTGATGGGAACAAAGCCTTGAAATCCGAGGATTTACTAAAAGGTCTGGAAGGTGCAGGCATAGCTGAAGGCCAAGTCTACAAACGTTCCACATTGAATGGAATGAAGAGCGAGCTGGTTCGCCAGTACGCCTCTCAAGGCAGATACGGCGCAGGCGTTGAAATTGAAACAATAAACAAACCAAGAAATACTATCGAGCTAAAAATTATTATAGATGAAGGTAAAAGCGCAAAAATTAAAAAAGTAAATATTATTGGCAATGAGGTATTCTCAGATTCAGATCTCATGGCTGGCTTTGAACTTCAAGAGGGAAAGTGGTATTCATTTTTATCAAACAAAGACAAGTATTCAAAAGAAAAGTTAAAAGGGGATATTGAAAACCTAGAATCCTTCTACCTTGATCGAGGATATTTAAAATTTTCTATAGAGTCCTCTCAAGTCTCTGTCTCTAAAGATAAAAAAGACGTCTTTATCACATTGAGTATCTCTGAGGGAGTGCAATACACTATCGACGCAGTGAATATTATTGGCGAGATGCCGATTGAAGAAAAAATGTACACCCCCATTCTTGATGGGTTGAAGGATCAAATATATTCACAAGCACAAATCACATCCATAGAAGAGTATTTGGTGAACTACCTTGGAAATGAGGGATATACATTTGCAGAAGTTACGGGCAATCCAGAAATAAATGTAGAGGAAAATACAGTATCTCTTATTTTTCTCGTGCAGCCGGGCAATAGAACCTATGCAAGGAAGATATTATTCTCGGGAAATTACTTAACGAATGACGAAGTTCTAAGAAGAGAGATGCGTCAATTTGAAGGTGCTTGGGCTTCTGATAATCTCATTGAAGGCTCCAAAGTTCGCTTGGAAAGACTGGGGTTTTTTAAAGAAGTTAGCGTAGAGACCATTCCAGTTCCTGGAACGGAAGATCAGGTTGATATCGAGTTTACAGTTGAAGAAGAAAGCACCTCAAGTATAGGAGGATCCATTGGATATAGTGATTTCGGGATGAACCTAGGGCTCAATCTCTCTGATAATAATTTTCTTGGTACCGGCAATAGATTCAATCTCGCTATCAACAAAAGCGTATATCAAGAAGCATATAATATATCTTTCTTTGATCCATATTTCACGATGGATGGTGTCAGCCGTGGTTATAGCGTTTATTACAGAGTCACTGATTACGGTGAATATAATGTTGCAAACTACCTAACCAATTCAATGGGAGGAGGCGTTCAGTTTGGCTATCCTATTAGTGATACGACAAGAATTGGCTTAAATCTTAATATTGATAATACAGACATCGATCCCGGATCCTTGCCTTCAAGAGAAATAGCAGATTTTCTTGCTTCAGAAGGCACGGTCTTTGATGTTTTAAAGGCTCAAGCAGTTTGGTCAAGAATGACATTGAATAGAGGCATGTTTCCAACCTATGGCTCCTCAACCGATGTGATGCTGCAAGTTACCATTCCAGGAAGTGATCTGTCTTACTTCAAAGTGGACCTTAAGCAAAAATTTTATCGCCCTTTAGGCTTTGCTAATTTAGTCTTTGGCTTTAACGGAGAGCTGGGTTATATAGGTACATATGGAGATACTGAAAAAACTCCATTTTTTGAAAACTTTTATTCTGGAGGCCCGCGCTCAATACGAGGCTTTGAATCAAACACTCTGGGGCCAAGGGTCACCCCTGCACCTTGTTATGAGTTTAATGCCAAGACCGGAGAGTGCCCATTAATTATTGATACTGACTTTGATGGAACGCCTGACGCAATTGCACAAAACCCATATGGCTATCAACAGCTCAGAGATCCTATCGGCGGTAACTTCTTGGTTGAGGGAAGCATGCAGATGATCTTTAAATTGCCGATGATCGAAGATCAAAGATCAATGAGATCAGCCTTTTTCCTTGATTTTGGTAATGTGTTCTCAACCGATTGCCAGCCCTATCAAATAAACTGTTATGAAGCTTCATTTGATGAGATGAAATACTCTGTTGGTGTCGGCGTGACATGGATTACAGGCTTTGGGCCTATGAGCTTTAGTTTTTCCCAGCCATTTAATGATGGCATCTATGACAGAACTGAAGAGTTTCAATTTACTATAGGCACAGTCTTTTAGTGATTAGTTAGTGTTTTTTATCTCAATTCATATAAAATGTAACAACAATTTAAGGGGTTTTTAAAATGAAAAAATTAGTATTAGTATCAGTGTTCTTACTTTCTTTCCTAGCAGCAATACCAGCTTTCGCAGTTGAAGGTGTGGGAGTAATAGATATGAGAACAGCTGTGTTAGCCACTCAAGTTTCTACAGCCACTTTTAAAGCTTTGGAAGAGCAAAGCGAGTATGCAGGAAATGTTGAACAGGCTCAGTTACTTCAATCAGATAGACAAGCCATTGCTGAAAAACTTCAAAAAGATGGCGAGACGCTTTCCCAAGATGAAATTGCTCAGATGCAAAGAGATATTCAAGCTAAAACTAAAGATCTAGAATTTATTGTTGGAAAAATCCAAGCGAAGCAAAATGAAACAGCTGATAAGGTATTTAGAGATTTAAACCCATCATTGCAAAAGATATTATCAGAGCTGATCGCTGCAAAAGAGATAAAAATTCTTCTTGGCAGAGATAATGTTCTCTTTGCTGATACTGCTTTAGATTTAACAGATGATGTTACTTCTATGTTAGATGTAGCAGCAGCAGACGGCGCAGACAAAAAATAAGTTTGTCAGGGCATCTTTATAGCCTAAATGATTTAGCCATAAGGGTTGGAGGCAGGTTAGTTGGGGACCCAACCACTGAAATTCACTCTCTTTCAACCATACAAAATGCATCTTTGGGGTGCATTTCTTTTTTAGCTAACCCTAAATATAAGAAATACCTTTCTCAAACGAAAGCCTCAGCTGTAATTATTCATCCAGATAATGAGTCTCATCTAGAGTGCTCAGGGATTATTGTCGATGACCCTTATGCAGCTTATGCATTAATTTCATCGCTATTTATTTCCTTCAAGAATCCGTACGAGAGCATGGCAAAAAATTTTCATGCTCACTCGACCTCAGTTATTCATGAAACAGCAATTATTGGACCAAATGTATACATTGGCCCCAATTGCATGATTGGCAAGGACTCTATCATTCATGCCAACTGCTCTTTGGTGATGAATGTTGAAATAGGTGAGCACTCTATCGTTCATGCAAATAGTGTTCTAGGCTCAGATGGTTTTGGCTATGCTGCTGGTCCAACGGGATACTTAAAAATTGAACAACTCGGAAATTTGTTGATTGGTAACAATGTGGAAATAGGAGCTGCCTGCACAATTGATAGAGGGGCCATTGAGCATACTGAAATTCATGACGGTGTAAAATTAGACAATCAAGTGCATATAGCTCATAACGTTATTCTGGGTCAAAACTCTGCAATTGCCGCATCTTGCGCGATAGCAGGCTCAACCGTGATCGGAAAAAATCTTCAAATGGGTGGGTTATCTGGGATTCTGGGACATTTAAATATTTGTGACAATGTTCTCATCGGAGCCCACACCCTGATCACTAAAGATATCGATATGCCTGGAGATTATATCGGTATAATGCCTGCGCAAAAAAAGAAAGACTGGGCTAAATCATCAGTCTTTATCAAAAAAAGGAATGCGAAATGAGCCATGATTTTTCAGAAATATTAAAACATCTTCCTCACAGATTTCCATTTTTATTCGTAGATAAAATTATTTCTGTTGAATTGGGCAGCACTATCCATGCTCAAAAAAATGTCTCTATTAATGAGGATTTTTTTAATGGACATTTCCCCAATAAGCCTGTGATGCCTGGCGTCCTGATTATTGAAGCCATGGCTCAAGCCGCAGGAATACTTGGTTTTATGACGATGGGCAAAACACCCGAGGAAGGCAGTATTTATTATTTTGCAGGCGTTGATAAAGTAAGATTTAAACATCCTGTCCAGCCAGGCGATGTAGTTAACTTGCATGCATCTATTCGCTCTGAGAAAAGAGGTATCTGGAAATTCGATTGCTCTGCAGATGTAGAGGGCATCAAGATATGTGATGCAACTATCTTATGTGCCGATAGGGAAAGGTAGATATAAATGAACTCAGTTATAGATCCTTCTGCATCAATACATAGTTCAGTTAAGATTGGGCCATTTTGCGTTATCGGCCCCAATGTTATAATTGGTCCGAATTGTTTTCTCCACTCACATGTTGTGATCAAAGGGCCTACAACCATTGCAGAGGACAATATTTTTTACCAATTTTCAACAATTGGAGACGATACCCCTGATAAAAAGTATGCCGGTGAAGAGACAACTTTAGAAATAGGCTCAGGCAATATTTTTAGAGAAGGAGTGACAGTCCATAGAGGCACTATTCAAGATAAGTCCAGAACCCTCATTGGCGATCATAATTTATTTATGGCTTACTCGCATGTTGCTCATGATTGTGAAATTGGCAATCATAATATCTTTGCTAATAATGCCGGTCTTGCAGGTCACGTTAAGCTAGGCAACCATGTCACACTGGGCGCGGTGACATTGGTTCATCAGTTTTGCCATCTAGGAGATTATTCTTTTACTGGCCTCAATACTATTATTACCATGGATGTCCCAGCCTTTGTCAAAGTAGCTGCAAATCCAGCTAGACCTATTGGCCTAAACTCAATTGGGATGGAGCGTAATAATTTTGATACTGATACTGTGAACCTGATTAAAAAAGCATATAGAATTGTGTATCGCAAAGGTTATTCTCTTCAGGAAGCTATCAAACATCTACATGCTCTAAATAACGATTCCAATCCGGCGCTTAATTCATTCATATCCTCGATAGAGGTCTCTGAAAGGGGCTTATTGCGTTAGGTGTCAAGAAAAAAGATAAAGGTAGGCATCATTGCTGCTGAGCATTCAGGAGATCGCCTAGGAGCAAATTTAATCACCTCTATGAAAGATCTCTATGAGGTTGAATTGTTTGGACTGGGAGGGCCTGAGGTTGCTAAACTAGGCATCTCCTCTCCGCATAATATCAATTATCAGGACCTGCAAGTGATGGGCCTAATTGATCCATTGCTTAATTTACGAAAACTATTAATTATCAGAAAAAAACTTTTCAAGTTATTTCTGCAAAAAGAAATTGATATTTTTATTGGGGTAGATTCTCCTGACTTTAATATGTTTTTCCATAAGAAATTAAAAAAAATTCAAGTAAAAACTATTCAGGTTGTCAGCCCATCAGTGTGGGGGTGGAGAGAGAATAGGATTCATGCCATAGGATCACATATTGATCTCACCATGTGCCTTTTTAGATTTGAACATGAGTATTACTTAGAAAAAAATATTAATAGTTTTTTCTTGGGGCATCCTTTTAGCTCGCTTCAACCAAGCTCCTTGGCACATGTTTTAGATCAATATAACTTGGACAGCTCTAAAAATTTTATTAGCATGATGCCGGGTAGCAGAAAAAGTGAGATCTTACAGATGATGCCAACATTTGCAGATGCAGCTCAGAAGATACATGACGCAAACCCCAATACATTTTTCTTAATACCCGCAGCAAATGATGAGCTGGCAGCACTCATTCAATCAATGCTTGATGTGAGTGGACTAGATTACAAACTTGCCTCATCATCTGCAGCAAGAGATTTTCTTAGTATTTCCAAGGTTTCAATAGTCACCTCTGGCACCGCTTCTTTGGAGGCTGCCGCACTGGGGTCTCTACCCATTATTTGCTACAAAACAACTGTTTTGAATTACGCTATTTTGAGCAGAATGATTAAAACCCCCTTTATTGGCCTGCCAAACCTTTTATTACAGAAACATTTATTTCCAGAGTTAGTCCAGCATGAGCTAACAGCTGATGCAATTTATGCTCACTATCATCAGCTATCATCAGACTCTTTAGAATATCAACCCCACCTTGAATGTATGAAGCGTGGAATGGAGGGTGAGGGCTTTTCAGAAGCAGCTCGCCTCCTTGGCTCTTTGTGATTATTGCTGGTGTTGATGAGGTTGGGAGAGGTTGCCTCGCTGGGCCGGTGACAGCTGCAGCTGTAATTTTAAATAATCCAGTTGCAGGCTTACAAGATTCTAAAAAGCTTTCTCCAAAGAGAAGAAGTGAACTTTCTAAAATGATCATTCAAAACTGTATTTACAGCCTTAGCAATGTCCAAAGTGAAGAAATTGATGAAATAAATATTCATCAAGCAACATTGAAAGCCATGCAAGAGGCTATAATTAATTTACCCATTACGCCTGATTTGATTTATGTGGATGGAAAATTTATCCCAAATGTTGAGATAAATTGCAAGGCAGTGATAGGTGGTGATATGTTGATCCCAGAGATATCCGCTGCCTCTATTGTTGCTAAGGTTTATAGAGATGAGATCATGATAGAGCTTGATAAAAAATTTCCAGTTTATGGATTCGCCAATAACAAAGGTTATGGTACACAGCAGCATCTCATGGCTTTAAAAAATGAAGGTTATACAGCCTTCCATAGGCTTTCTTTTCGGGGAGTGATTATTTAGCGATGAACTCATCATTTATACATCTTAGAGCCTCCTCTGAATATAGTATTTCTAGGGGCCTACTCAGAATTAATGAAATTATTGCCAGAGCAGTGAAGTTGCAGATGCCAGCCATTGCTTTGACTGATTTAAACAATATGTTTGGCATGGTGAAATTTTTTAAGAAAGCAGAGGCTGCAGGCATTAAACCAATTGCTGGCACCATCCTAACTGTTATCTCAGAGGATGGTTTTGAAGGAGAAATCCTGTGTTTGGCAAAAAATAATTTTGGACTCAAGGCCTTAATGGGGCTCATATCTTTAGCCCAGCTACAACAGAAAAATGGAAAAATTACCCTGACATTTGACGAACTTGGCACCTGCGCTGGCAATGTCATCATTATAGCCGGAGGCAATAATTCTCATATTTTTCAACTCTCAAGACATCAAAAACTATCCGAGTTGAGAGAAGAATTAGATAAATTTTACAAAGTTTTTGGCCAAGACTTCTGTATTGAAATTCAGAAGGTTGGAAAAGAAGAAGAAGATAATTTTATTCATACTATTTTGCCTATGGCATCTCGCTTGGGAATCCCAGTGATTGCAACGAATGACGCGATGTTCCTTCAGAAAGAAGATTTTGATATCCACGAAACAAAAGTCTGTATTAATACTGGTAAAACTCTGAATGATCCTAATAGAGAAAAGTTATATACCCCAGAGCAATTTTTAAAATCATCTACTGAGATGGCTAATTTATTTACCGAGTACGGGGCTGAAACTCTGCTGGCTAATACTCATCAGATTGCTCTAAAATGCAATGCTTCCTTTGTCACCGACGAGTATTTTTTACCAGAATACCCAGTCCCTGAAAACCATGATTTTAATTCATTTCTGTCAGAGCTCTCAAACTCTAAATTAAATGAAATTATTGCTCCCTTCGAATCAGGAAAGCAAGTCATCTACCAGCAGAGACTGGATTATGAATTAACACAAATTCATACCACAGGCTTTTCAAGTTATTTTTTAATTGTGGCAGATTTTATTCAGTGGTCAAAAAACAATGATGTTCCGGTGGGCCCTGGCAGGGGTTCAGGAGCAGGCTCTCTGGTTGCTTTTGCATTGGCTATTACTGCAGTGGATCCTATTGAGCACAACCTTCTCTTTGAGCGATTCATTAATCCAGAAAGAATTTCAATGCCGGATTTTGATATTGACTTCTGTATGGATAAGCGAGATCAAGTAATTGACTATGTCAGTAAAAAATATGGCAAGAATGCAGTATCCCAAATTGCGACCTTTGGGACTATGGCAGCGCGAGCTGTGGTGAGAGATGTTGCTAGAGCTCTTGGTAAGCCATACGCTTTAGGGGACAGAATCTCTAAAATGATTCCATTTATCCCAGGAATGACCTTGGATAAAGCCATTTCCTCTCAACCAATATTTAAAAAAATGATTCAAGACGAGGCTGAAGTCTCTGAAATCATTGATCTAGCTTTTAAATTAGAAGGTATTGCCAGAAATGTTGGCAAGCATGCTGGCGGCATTGTTATTGCTCCCGGGTCCATTGCAGATTTTTGCCCAACATACTTTGATCCTCAATCTGACTCTACCATGACCCAATTTGATAAGGATGACGTAGAAACAATAGGGTTAGTGAAATTCGATTTCTTGGGACTTAGAACGTTAACGGTTATTGATCGCGCACTCAAAACTATCAATGAGTCTTTACGGATAAAAAATGAAAATACTCTAGATTTATACCAACTGTCTTTAGATGATCCAAAAGTATTTGAGCTGCTTGCTTCAGGCAGAACAACTGCTGTTTTTCAATTAGAATCAACCGGCATGCGTGAACTCATTAGGAGGCTGAAACCGACTAAATTTGAAGAAATTGTGGCGTTATTGGCCTTATATAGACCTGGTCCCTTAGAGTCAGGAATGCATGATGAATTCGTGGATAGAAAGCATGGTAAAAGCAAAGTCACCTACCCACATGAGCTCTTGGCTCCAGTTCTTTCCGAGACTTATGGTGTCATTTTGTACCAAGAACAAGTCATGCAGGCAGCCCAGGTATTAGCTGGCTATTCATTAGGTCAGGCAGATATTTTACGTAGAGCCATGGGTAAAAAGAAAGTGGAGGAAATGGAGCAGCAACGTCAGATTTTTGTTGATGGTTGCTCTGCCAACGATATCAAGAAAGTGACAGCAGAAAAAATCTTTGATTTGATAGAAAAGTTTGCAGGCTATGGGTTTAATAAGTCTCACTCAGCAGCCTACGCAATGCTGTCATATCAGACAGCTTATTTAAAAACTTATTATCCAGAGCATTTTATGGCTGCAGTGCTCTCTACTGAGCTTGGTAATACTGACAAAATCAACACTCTCATCAATGAATGCAAAGAGTTAAAAATTAAAGTACTAACTCCCAATATTGAAACAAGCAACAAATTCTTCAATGTCGATCATAATTTAGCGATTACATATGGCCTAGGCGCTATCAAAGGTGTTGCGGATTCTTTTATAGATCATGTGCTTGAGACTAGAAAAACTCAATCTTTTAAAGATCTTTTCGATTTTACCAAAAAAGTAAATATCCGCCTTGGAGGCAAGAAATCTATTGAGGCGCTAACCAAAGCAGGCGCATTTGATGAATTAGCACCCTCTAGATCGATTGCATTAGCGTGCATGGAAGATATAGTCAGAGAAGGGCAAAAAAACAGCACAAAGATGGCTGGGACTTCTGATTTATTTTCTGCCATGGAAGAAAATTTTGACCCGTACGGTAAGTATGTGAATGTCCAAGAGTTATCTGAGGAAGATCTACTAAATCATGAGAGAGATGCTTTAGGATTCTATTTTTCAGGGCATCCCGTCCAGGCAATGGAGGGCATTATACAAAACTTGCGCTCTCATTCAATTGGCGAAATAGCAGACCAAATGAATAGGGTGAAGATTGTTGGATTGCTAAACTCCTTTAGGCAGATTAGAGACCGCTCAAATAAACAAGTAGCTTTTGTAAGCTTTGATGATGGGACGGGGACAATGGAGGGTATTATCAGCACAGACGTCTTAGAGAAAAACCATTTACTTTTAAAAACTAATTCTATCTTGGTATTTGCTGGGTCTGTTGAAAAAGATGATTACAGATCCAAAGAACTGAATCGCAGGATGTATAAAATGAAGGTTGCAAGCGTGTCATCGCTCGAAGGACAAATCAGCCAAGGTCAGCGGGTGATGCTTATTGATACCAGGAAGCTTGAAGATGACTCGATGCGTGCAGCTTTAAGTGACCTCAAGGCCCTGAATGGCAATTTTTGGAAGCCTGGTAACTGTAAAATCCATTTAAAAATCGCATACCAGGGATCCGAAGCTATAATAGAATTAGGAAATGAATATCAGTTAATACCGTCCACTGATAACATTAAGTTACTGAAGAGATTGTTTGGCGATGGAGCCATTACTATAAATTAATGATGAGCATTACAATTTTAGATTTTGAAAGGCCTATTGCAGAAGTTTCTAGCAAGATTGAAGCGCTACAACTTGCAGCAGTTGATAATCCGGAGCTCCTCCCGCAAATAGATAAGCTTAAAATTCAAGAAACCTCACTGAGGAAGAAGGTTTATTCAAAACTAACAACGTGGCAAAAAGTTCAAGTTGCCAGACATCCTAATAGGCCCCATACGCTTGATTTCATTGAAAGAATTTTTGATGAATTTGAAGAGCTTCATGGTGATCGTCAGTTCGGTGATGACGCATCTTTGGTTGGAGGTATTGCAAAGCTCGAAGGCATGCCAGTCATGATCATAGGTCATGAGAAAGGTCGAGGTACAGACGAGAAGGTCAAAAGAAACTTTGGAATGCCTCAGCCTGAGGGCTATAGAAAGGCGAAGCGTTTAATGCAACTGGCAGAACGATTTAATCTGCCGGTAATTACTTTCATTGACACTGCTGGTGCCTACCCTGGTATTGAGGGTGAGGAGAGGGGTCAGAGCGAAGCTATTGCTCGAAATCTAGCAGTGATGTCTAGCTTGAATACAAAAATTATTGTTGTGGTCACTGGCGAGGGAGGATCAGGAGGAGCTTTAGCCCTAGGCGTAGGTGATCACATAGCTATATTAGAATATGGCACGTATTCGGTTGCTTCACCTGAAGCTTGCGCATCAATAGTATGGAGAGATTCAGAGAAAGCAGCTGTTGCCGCCGCCGCAATGAAAGTAGGAGCTTCAGACCTAATTAAAATTGGAATTGTAGATGAAATTATTCTAGAGCCAACAGGTGGAGCACATCAAAATTTTGATGAAACATCTTCCAATATCAAAA
>ERZ891134.670-NODE-670-length-26864-cov-7.929016_pt1 | contig 26864 bp, 15 predicted proteins | sample MGYA00520888_ERZ891134 | MGnify/ENA primary metagenome ERZ891134 (study PRJEB32303, sample SAMEA104408692) | aquatic metagenome | biome: Brackish water; feature: Coastal; material: water | place: Baltic Sea | collected 2014-10-23 | depth 10 m ... | reverse complement strand
GTGAGCATGGGTGCCGCCGTCGTCGCCCTCGCGGTGGTGATGCTCGGCTGAGCATGAATCGGCAGGCCAACGAACAGGGGAGCCAGTGGGCCATTCATCGGCCCACTGGCTCGCTTCGTTTCAGGCAACGTCTGGAGGGCTCATTGTCGGCGAGGACAACGCAGCCGCCGACGCTGCCTCGAGCTCAGGCCGCCGTGCTCTTCCGCGGCGACCGTTGAGCAGCCAGCCGATCGGCGTGTGACGCACGAAGAGTTGGTAGCTCACGAGGAGCACCGCCGTGGCCAGCACGCATTCCGCGAAGAGCTTCAGCAACGGCGGCCAGGGCCAGGGGCGAGCCCAGGTCTGCAGGGCCACGAGCACCGGAATGTGCGCCAGATAAAGCCAGTAGGCTGAGTCGGAGATATATCTCGCGACCGCGTTTTCCGATCGCAGCATCGCTCGAAAGAGCCCGATCAGGCCGAACGACATCAGCCAGGCAAAGAGCACCTGCGGCACAGCCGTTGCCACCGGATTGCCCATCGACACCACCGCTGCCGGAAAGCAGACAAGCACGGCCAGCGGGAGTAGCAGCCACCAGCGGCGGCCCACCCGGTTCTCGGGATCTCCCACAAAGAAGAGCAGACTGCCGTAGCCAAAGAAAATGCTGTAGTAGACGAGCAGGTGCGGCTGCGGCAGCAGCCCCAGCGACGTGTCGGGCCCGACGTTGGGGCTGAAGACACCCATCAAGAGTTGCGGGATCGCCGTCAGCGGCACGAGCCACAGCAGCACCGCAGGCGAAACGACCATCCAGCGGGGAGGCGTCGGAAGCCGCAGCGAGCGTGCCAGCCCAGCGAGGATCGCGAACCCCACGACCAGCCAGCAGAGAAACCACAAAAACCAGAGGTGCCCGAAGATCATGCCGACAAAGAGGTTTTGCGGCATGCCACGCGGCGGGAGCGGCACCACAAACCGTTCTGAGGTGAGCCAGGCCGTGTAGGCCTGGCGAAGACCAGCAAGCCCCGGCCGTCGGGCCTCCTCGTCGTCGTTGCCCTTTGCTCGCTGCGGCTCGTCTTCCTCCGCCGTGTCAGGCTCAGTTCCAGTGGCGGTGGCGATCATCTGCCGCACACGCTTTCGGCCCGCCTCAACCTCCTCCATGTCGGGAGCAGGCAGCCGCAAGACACCGGCCAGCATCGTCGTCGTGGCGGCGTCGACCCTCGACGAATCGATCGGTGTGTCGCCGACCGGCCCCTTGGGCAGCGGTGTTGCGCCGCGTGCGAGCAGCAGCTCCACGACCTCCGCCTTCCCCATGAAGGCCGCCGCGTGCATCGCGGTCCGTCCGCCCTGATCACGGCCGTTGACATCGGCCCCGTGGTCGATCAGCTCCCTGGCGACATCGACATGCCCAAGCACCGCCGCCGTGGTCAGCAGGGGCGACTTCGACACCGGATCCACCAGCGGCGGCCGGGGCCCTTCCGCCTCGTCTTCCTGGGCAAGCAGCTCCGCCAGCTGGCCTGCATCCCCAGCGGCCACAGCCTTCGACACGGCAGCCAGCCAGGGGTTTTCTGAGGCCTGAGCCCCCTGCCCTTTGTCCTGCCTGGCAACAGCCTCCCGGCTACGGGCAGCCACCCACTCTCCCGCAGGCAGGATCGTCACAAGCCCCAGCATGCAGGGCAGCAGCACCCGCATGAACCGCTGCCAGAGCATCGCCCCAGCCCCCCGTTTCTGCCAGAGCATGGCCGTGAAGAAGCCGCTCATCACAAAGAACAGCGGCATCCGAAAGCCGTGAATCATCCCGACAATCAGGCCAGCAGCGGGCGACTTCTGCGGGTCCTGCACAATCCAGGGGAAGGGCATGAAGGCCATCGCCCCGTGGAGCAGAATGCCCAGCAGCATCGCAAACGCCCGCAGGGCATCGAGATCATGGCGGCGAGGACTCGCTGAGGATGCCCCGGGAGATGGTGTCGTCGCTTGACCGATGTCCATGAAAAACCACCCCGTGTCGCCGCGAAAAAACTTCATCAAAACTCACACAACGCCCGCCTTGGCGGAATCCTGACAAAAACCGTCACGAGCCAGAAAGCCCATGTCAGGATGGAGGCGGGCTGAGCGTTCGAAGCCTGTAGCGGGGAAAGTCTGATTGCCAGTCTGGTTGTTAGTTTGTTGAGTTGCGGGAGGCCCCTGATCGTGAAGCGTGTGATTGCCCGATTCTGCATGCGACTTGTTGTGGCTCTTGGTGCGGCTGGCGTGCTCGTGAGTGGCCTCTGCCAACGCACCTCCGCTGCCCCCAGCGACACGCCACCATCGCTTGCCGCTGCTGGACATCCTGGGTTTCTCAGCCCCCACGCGGATCCCGTGGCGATCCACGACGAGTTCGTGTTTGTGGTCAACACCGCCGCCGACACGCTTGACGTGATTGACTCCGCCACCCGGCAGATCGTGCGGCGGATCGCGGTCGGCCTGCAGCCGGTGAGTGTGGCGGTGCGGCCCGACGGCCGCGAAGCGTGGGTGGCCAATCATGTCTCCGACTCCGTGAGCGTGATCGACATCGCGGCCGGGAGCACGACGCAGTTTGCTGTGGTGGCCACGATCCAAGACTTCGATCCCCTCACGAAGTCGACTCGCTTCGACGAGCCGGTGGGCATCGCCTTCGCAGAGTCTGCGGCAGGCGGCTTCAAGGCCTACGTTGCTCTCTCATCGGAGAATCGGATCGCCGTCATCGATGCTGCCAGCCGAATGGTGACCAGCCATCTCGAGATTCCAGCCCAGGATCCTCGCGCGATGGCTGTCCGCAACGGACGGCTCTACGTGGCGGCCTTCGAATCGAACAACCAGACGCAGCTCTCAGGAGGCCGGGGCGATGCGATCGATGGCGACCTCGTCACCTTCGATGCCTGGGAGCATTCCATCTTCAACAACAATGTGCTCTCGCTCGGTGCGGTCCTCGACATCATCAAGCACCCTGAGGTGCCCGATCGCGACCTCTTCGTGTTTGACACCACAAACGACCAGCTTGTCGAAACCGTCTCGGGCGTCGGCACGCTGCTGTATGGCCTGGCCGTGGATAACTCTGGCCGCGTGTTCGTCACCCAGACCGATGCCCGCAACGACGTCAACGGTCGCGCCGGCACCCAAGGCCACGGCCTCGCCGAACTCGAAAACCGCCCCTTTCTCAATCGGATCACAACCATCCGTCCAGGCAGCGACGCGACGCCCACGTTTCTCGATCTTGAGCCGTTGCCGCCGGAGCAGCCCGCCGATGGCGAGGCCTTCGCCACTCCCTTTGGTATCGCTCTGAGCGACGACGGCTCGCTGCTTGTCGCCACCGCTGCGGGCTCCGACACCCTCTTCACGATGGCGACCGACTCCGGGGCCGTCGTCGGCCGCGTTTCGGTGGGGAGCTGGCCGACCGGGATCGCCCTCGAGCACGATGGCACAGGGGGGCTCTCCCGTGCCTGGGTGCTCAACGCCTTGAGCAGTTCGGTATCGCTTGTCGACCTCCGCGATCCCGCCACGCCAGAGGTTCTTGCCACCATTCCTCTGGACGACCCCACGCCGGAGGTGATCGCCCGGGGCCGTCGGGCCTTCCACACGGCCGCCGCCTCATCGACCGGCACCTTCTCCTGCGCAAGCTGCCATCCTGATGGCCATACCGACCAGCTGCTGTGGGTGCTCAAGACGCCGGTGGTGAGCGGTGGTGAGCAGATCATGCCCCGCTCCACGATGCCCTGCCGTGGCCTCCGCGACACCGAGCCCTACCACTGGGATGGGATTCCAGGCGACCCCTACGGCGGCATCAACAGCGCCAGCGTGCATGCGGCCGTGCCCGCCACCAGCGACCGGGAGATTCCTGAGAGCAGCACGCGGCATCTGATCGACGGTGGCCTCGCCAGCACCATGCGGCATGTCGACGACGAGAGCGTCAACGATGAGGGGAAGCAGGGGCATCTCTCGGCTGCTGATCGCGATGCGATGGCGGCCTTTCTGCTCGACGTGCCCTACCCTCCCGCCCCCAAGCGGCCCTACACCAACGTCGTTTCAACTCGGGCTCGCCAAGGCATGAAACTCTTCCATGTCGATGGCGACAACGATCCGAGCAAGCCGCGGCCGAATGTCTGCGGCAACTGCCATCGCCTGCCCCATCTCGTCAGCACCAACACTCCCGGCAGCGGCATGGACGCCCCCACCTGGCGGGGCGCCTACGACCGCTGGCTGATCTTGCCACAGGGCCGGCTGAACATCGTGGAGTTTGACTTCTACAAACGCGTCGCTGAGCGGGGGGCGGCTGAAGAGGAGATCTGGAAGTTCTCCTGGGGCGGCCGCGAACGGTTTAACCCAGTGTGGGACATGGTGCTTGAGGCGAGCACCGGCTTTGTCGGTGGCTTTGGCCGGCAGGTCACGCTCAATCGTGAAACCGCCACCGACGGCAGGCTGTCGCTCGACCTCCTCACCAGCCTGGAGCAGGCGCACCGTGACGGCAGCGTGGTGCTCACCGGCGAAGGCGTCTGGATCGAGAACGACGAGGCCACCCCCGTAAGTTTCACCGTCGACGTCGCAGACGAACTGACCCCCGCCGTCTACAGGGAGACGGGCCACAGCAGCCGAACGTTCTCCGTGCACGAGCTCACCACGGCCGCTTCGGCGGGAAGGCTCGTGGCGACCTTCACGGCCCGGGCCTGCCCCGAAGTGACTGCCGCCTCCCCGCAGCCGGCCATCTGGACGCAGGGGCCGATCGAACGGCAGGGTCGGCAACGGTTTCCGCGGCTGGCTGTCGGCGAGACAACGGTCACCGCCAGTGGGCGGCATGTGCACGCCGGTGCGGTCCCGCTTGTGGATGGTCGCAAAGCTGCCGGATCGGTCGCCATCGATGGCGATCAGCTCACCGTGGAACTTGCCGAACCGCCCGCCGCGGGCATGCACCTCCTGCAGCTGCAAAACCCGGATGGGCTGGCGAGCAACGACTTCCTGTTTTTCGTTCGACAGCAGGGCGAGGACGACGACAAGGCTCCCGAATCACTGGCGGCTCTCCTCAAAGCCGCTGGCTGGGAAGGGATCGTCGGCACCTGGGTCGACAAGGCCACCAACGGAGCGATTGCCAAAACCAGCTACCGCTGGTCGATTCCCAACCGGGTTCTCGAGGTCCGCAACGAAGGCGGCAACAACCCGTCGGTGGCTCTGATCGGGGTCAACCCGACCAACGGCGACGTCTTTCATGTCGGTGGCGACACCTCGGGGGGAAGCTTTCTGGGAAACTGGAAGATCGACGATGGTGGTGTGGCCACTCTCTCGCTGGGAATCGCGGGAGCCGACGGCAACGAGTTCACCCTCCAGGTTCGCCACGAGCTGCTCGATGCCGACACGATGAAGATTATTATCCAGCTGCCCCAGCCGATTGAGATCGAACTCGTGCGGCTGAAGGAAAAGGAATGAGCCAGACGCCGCTCGACAACACGGCTGTGATCACCACGATCATGCAGTGGAGGCAGAAGCTGACCGCCGCCGCCTGGCTGGTGACCCGCGACCCCCACGCCGCAGACGACATCTTCCAGACGGTCGTGCTCAAAGCGATCTCGTCGGGAAGCGAGTTTCAGGCCGAGGCCGCCGTCGTGTCGTGGTCGTTTGTCACCTGCCGCAACGCGAGCATCGACTGGCTGCGGCGGCGGAAACGAGAGGCCGCGATTCTGGAAGCCGACACGGTCGCCCAGCTGCACGAAGAGTGGGCCACCGCCGGCCTCCACCAGGAAAACCGACGCGGCGATGCGCTCGAGGAATGCCTTGGTGACGTCCCTGAGCAGGCCCGCGTGCTCGTTCGGCTGCGGTATGCCGACGGCCTGGCCTGCGGTGAGGTGGCCGATCGGCTCGGCATCACGCTTGACGCGGTCTACAAGCGACTCTCTCGGCTGCATCTCACGCTCCGACAGTGTGTGGAAGGCAAACTCGCAGTGGAGGGCAGCTCCTGATGACCTCATCACCGCCTCCGATACCCAGCAGCGTGCTCCCTCCTGATGCGACGCGGATCGAACAGCTCCTGCGTTACCTTGACGACAGCCTGCCAGCCGAGGAGCAGGCCGCTGTCTCCGCCAGACTTGCCGCGGATGAGGCCACGAGGCAGCTTCTGCGAGATCTTGCCGAACAGATTGTTGGCCTCAGCGATCTCGAGCAGAGGCTGGAAACGCCCGCGGCGGCAGGCACCGCTCGGCCTTCATGGCCCGTCCGCAGCGGTCGCCGATGGCTGCTTCACTGGCGGTCGGTGGCCGTCACACTGCTGGCCTCGATCGTGGTGGCCGCGAGTGGCTACTCGGCCTGGACGTTCGGCGGGCTTCCGCCGGTTCGCGTTGCCCGAAGTGTGGGCGCGACGCGTCTCTTCTCGTCGGCAGGCACCACCCTCGACGGCATTCCCGAAGGCCAGCGGCTCACACCGGGCGACACCCTTGAATCGCGGGCCACCGATGCCTGGATCACGACCGACCTGATTGGCGGCCAGCTCACCATCGCGGGCAACTCGGTGATCCGGATGCTCAGGCCGAGCGATCATGAGCGACGCTTCGAGCTGGTTGAGGGCAGCCTCTGGATCGACCCCAGCCCCAACGACCGCCTCGGCGACGTCGTGGTCCAGACGCCCACCGCGATCATCGAGGCACGTGGCTGCCTGTTTGACGTCCGCACCTCCGCGACCGACACGCTCATTCGGGTGCATCGCGGGGAGGCCGACGTCGCTCGACGCGTCGATGGCACGACAGTCGCGGTGGCCGCCGGCGAGCAGGCCACGCTCTCCCTTGATGTGTCGGACGCTCCCGCTGCAGCGCCGCAGCCCCACGGCATCCATCGCTGGTCGCTTGACCTCTCCACAGCCAAGCGAGTCAGTCATGGCATCGTCCTCCCTCCCTCGCACGACGCGCCCACACGGCTCGCAGCGATTCCGCTGCTGTGGCGGGAAGGGGTCGATGCTCCGCTGCTGCTCTACGCCGCGAGTGTGGCCGCCTGGAGGACAACCGAGCATCCGGTGGTCCTCGCCTCCGATTCGGTGATCACCTTTCGTGGCCGCATGGCCATGCGTTCTGGGGTTCGCGTGGGGCTCACCACGCAGCGGATGCAGGGCGTCTTTGCTGGCAAGTTCGAGGTGACGATTGCGGCGGAAGGCATGCAGTGGGACGGGGAGGAATGGACCGTCTCCCTGGAGATGCCCAGCCTTGAGGCGATGAACCCGCAGGTTGCCGCCTCCCCCGCCGGTCTCGAAGTGGGCGACATCTATGCCTTCACGCTCGACCCCACCGCCAAGCTGCAGCTCACCGGCATTGCGATTGAGCCTCAGGCACCGCAGACGCCCCAGTGAGCCTCTCGCTGCCTGGCCTGCCTGTGCCGGGCCAGCCCTCCCCGAGACGTTTGCGAGGACCGCAGCCGTCGCCTATTCTGCGAGGCTTCACCAGGGGAGGGAAGCTGCCATGAATGTTGTTGCCGGTCTGCAGGGTTGGACGTCGCCGCGAAGCATGCTCTGGCCGTCTGCGGCCCGGGCAGTCGTCGCAATGACCGCGACTGCCCTGCTGCTCGTGAACTGCTGCCTGGCTGATGAGCCTCCAGCTGCGGCCCAGGCCGATCCGATGCTGGTCGACGGCGATCGGATCGTGCTGCTCGGCGAAGGCTTCGTCGAGCGGGAGGGCCAGTTCGGCCTCATCGAGGCCGCCCTGACGGCAGGCCATCCGCAGGCCACGCTCGCGTTTCGCAACCTCGGCTGGAATGGCGACACGGTCTGGGCAGAGTCGCGGGGCGTCTTTGACAGCCCGGCGGAAGGCTACCGTCGCATGCTCGAACTGGTGGGTGATCTGCAGCCGACGGTCGTCTTTGTCGCCTACGGCCGCAACGAGTCGTATGCCGGCCCCGAGGGCGTTGCCGCCTTCCGCGAGCAGCTCACACGGCTCTGCGCCGATCTGACACGACCGGCTCCAGCCGCCGCCAACGACGACCAGGCCCCGCCGCCCGCCCGGCTGGTGCTCGTCACCCCAGTGCCGTTTTTGCCGGCAGCCACCTGTCCGGATGCCGATCGTCGCAACGAACTGCTGGCGGCGTATGCCGCGGTGATTCGCGACGTGGCCACATCGACCGACAGCGGGCTGATCGACCTGTTTTCCACCTTCCCCCGCGCCAACGACGGCGGTCGGCTCTCCCTCGACGGGATCCAGCTCACCGAGGCAGGCTATCGCGAGGCGGCAGCGATCATGCTGGCGGCCACCGGCGGCTCCCTCACCAGCGACGACCTTGGCCGGCTCGAGCCGATCCGCGAGCTCGTGGCGGCCAAGAACGAGCTGTTCTTCCACCGCTGGCGACCTGCCAACGAGACCTACCTCTTTCTCTTCCGCCGTCACGAACAGGGCAACAACGCGGTCGAGATTCCCCAGTTCGACCCGCTTGTCGCCGCAGCCGAAGGCCGCATCCGTGCTGCAGTCGAGGCGCTGCCGTGACGGCAGCTGCTCACGGCCGTGCTTGCCGCATGCTCAACTGACACCGCCCCACCCCATCGCTCAGCCCGCCCTCACGAGGATCCCGTCACATGCCTGGCACGCGTCTCCTCCCGCTTCCACACACCGCTCGCCCGGCGTCGCTGGCCGCGATCGCCTTGGCCTTTGCGGGCCAGCCCCTCTTCGCCCAGCGAGACCTGACAGACATCCCCGCTCCCGATCCCGTGGCCGAACGAGCAGCGATGACGGTCGCCGACGGCTACGAGGTCACGCTCTTTGCCAGTGATCCGATGATCGCCAAGCCGCTGCAGATCAACTTCGATCCGCAGGGCCGGCTGTGGGTCTCTTCGTCAAAGGTCTACCCTCAGATCCAGCCTGGCGAAGTGGCCAACGATACGGTCACGATCCTGGAAGACCGAGACGGCGACGGTGTCGCCGATCAGCACACGGTGTTTGCCGATGGCCTGCTGATGCCCACCGCTGTGTTGCCTGGCGACGGTGGGGCGTATGTGGCCAACAGCACCGAGATGCTGCACCTCGCCGACACCGACGGTGATGGCACAGCCGACACCCGCCGCGTGATCCTGGCGGGTTTCGGGGCCGAAGACACGCATCACATTCTGCACACCTTCCGCTGGGGCCCCGACGCCCGGCTGTTCTTCAACCAGTCGATCTACATCCACAGCCATGTGGAAACCCCCAGCGGTGTGAAGCGGCTCAACGGCGGCGGCATCTGGCGGTTTCTGCCCCGCACGCTCGCGCTTGATGTGTTTGCCCGCGGCTGGGTGAACCCCTGGGGGCATGCCTTCGACCCGCACGGCCGCTCGCTCGTCACCGATGGTGCCGGCGGTGAAGGGATCTACTACGGGTTTCCCGGGGCCGCCTACCAGGCAGCCGTGGGCACCCCACGCATCCTCCACGGCATGAACCCCGGCAGCCCGAAATACTGTGGCCTGGAAATGATCGACGGCCCGCATCTTCCTGACGACGCGCAGGGCACGCTGATCACCCACGACTTCCGGGCCAACCGCGTCTGTCGCTTTCGCCTCAGCGAGGCTGGCTCGGGCTTCGCCAGCGAAAAACTCTCCGACCTGATCCACTCCTCCCGGGTCACCTTCCGGCCAATCGATGTGAAGATGGGCCCCGACGGGGCGATCTACGTGGCTGACTGGTACAACCCGATCATCCAGCACGGCGAGGTCGACTTCCGCGATCCCCGCCGCGACCGCGAGCATGGCCGCATCTGGCGGATCACCGCCAAAGGCCGGCCGCTCACCGAGCGGATCGACTTCACATCGCTCACCACTGAAGAACTGCTGGGGCAGCTCTCGGCTGGCTCCGGCTATGCCCGCGACATGGCCCGCCGGGTGCTCTGGTCTCGCAGCCCCATCGAGGTGCACGACGCGCGAGCCCGCTGGGTGGCCAGCCTTGCTGCCGCCGGCAGCGGCCCTGACGTCGATCGGCTGAAGCTGGAGGGCCTCTGGCTCGCCCAAGCAATCGACCGCGGCAGCCAAGACGACGTTGACCGCCCGCTGCTTGAGGCAATGCTCACGTCGGCCGATGCTCGCTGTCGTGCTGCCGCCGCTCGCGTGGCAGCTGACTGGGCCGACCGCCTCGACAATCCGCTGGAGCTGCTGGCGGCCGGTGTTGACGACCCTTCCATGCTCGTCAGGCTCGAGACGGTGCGGACGCTCGCGGCCATTGGCGGCGAGCGGGCCGCCGCACTCGTCCTGCATGCGGTCGACATGGAGCGGGATGATGCGCTCGACTACGCCGTCTGGCTTGCTGCCCGCGAGCTGGAGCCCGCCTGGCTGCCTGCCGTGCTGGCGGGCCGCTTTGATGACGGCGGCCGGCCCGAGCGGGTGCTGTTTGCGGTGCATGCCGCGGAGAGCGGGGCGGCGATCCCCTGGGCTCTCGGTCTGCTGGAAAACCGCGACAACCTGGCTGCCGAGGTGATTGCCCAGGCGGAAAACGCGATCGCCCTCTACGGCACACCCGAGCAGGCCCGGCGGGCCTTCGACGTGGTGATCGATCCGGCCACGCCCTTTGAGCGGGCCGAAGCCCTGCTCGGCTCGCTGCTGACGGCCACCGCCACCCGTGGAACCGTTCCAGCTGGCGACCTGTCAGGGCTCTCCCAGCTGCTGCATACCGACGGCGGCCCGCTCTCGGTGCGGGCCGTGGAGGCCGTGGGCGTGTGGGGGCTGGCGGGGCTGGTCGAGCCGGTGAAACTGCTGGCTGCCGATACCAGCCGCCCCAACTGGCTGCAGGAGGCCGCGATCAAGGCCCTTGGCCGGCTGCCCGCAGACGCCTCGGCAACAGCTCTGGCGGATCTGGCCAATCGGCAGACGCTCGCTCCGGGCCTCCGTGCAGCGGCCATCGAGGCATTGGCGGCGGCCGCGGCAGACACGGCGGCCACAGCTGCCACCGAGCTCCTCGCCACCACGCCCCCCCAGCCAGTGCAAGACCGCATCTTCCGCGGCTTCCTCAGCCGCCGCGGCGGTGGCGATCGCCTGGCCGATGCGCTCGCGAAGGGGCCGGCAGTTCCTCGTGAGGTGCTCATTCACGGCATCGCTCTGGTCCGTGGAGCCGGCCAGGAGCAGCCTCGGCTGATGCCGCTCTTGGAGAGCCTCTCCAAGGGAGAGTCGCCAGTGCCGACCGCGGCGATGACGGCGGGCGACCTGGCCACGTTTGCCGCCTTCATCGCGGAGGCTGGGGATGCCGGCCGTGGCGAAGCCCTCTACCGTCAGGAAAAGCTCCAGTGTGTGAAGTGCCACCGCATCGGCCGGGAGGGTGGCCGCGTGGGCCCCGACCTGACGGCCATCGGAGCGTCGAGCCCTCTCGACTACGTGATCGACTCCGTGCTTCATCCGGCGAAGAACGTCAAGGAGGGCTACAACACCCTCGTTGTGCTCACCGCGGACGGCCGTGTGGTCACCGGCATTCCCGTCTCCCGCACCGGAACAGAGCTGGTTCTCCGCACGGCCGAAGACAAGGTCGTGTCGATTCGCACCGACGACATCGACGAGGAAAGCCCGGGCGCGACCCTCATGCCGCAAGGCCTGGTGGACGGGCTCTCACGGCAAGAGCTGGCCGACCTTGTGCGGTATCTCTCTCAGCTGGGCCGTTGAAGAGAGGGCCGCTCGGCTCTCGGCGACACGGGAGGCTCGAAGGCCACCTCAAGCGACTCATAGCCGAGCGGTCGCTCGTAGGAGGCGGTCTGCTCCACACGGTCGCGGGCAGCCACCACCCGCATCTGCCCGACCCGCTCACAGAGCAGCCGCAGCACCGCCTTCATCACCGTGCGGGCATGGGCGGCTCCAAGGCAGAGGTGCGGTCCGAAGCCAAACGACACATGGGGATTGGGGCGGCGGTCGAGCCGCACCTCATCGGCCGCCTCAAAGACCGTTTCGTCGAGGTTCGCCGACGCCCAGCAGAGCGACACCCGGCCGCCCGCGGGCACCGGCATGCCGTGCACCTCAGTCTCCACCGGGCAGGTTCGCGAAATCTGCGTGAGCGGCATGAACGCTCGGAAAAACTCCTCACTCGCATGCACAATCCGCCCGGGGTCGTCCCGCAGAAACGCAAAGGCCTCGGGATGCTCTGCGAGGTAGCCCACCGCAGTGGCGACACTGTGGATCACGGTGTCGCGGCCGCCGGCAAACATCAGGTTGGCAAAGCCGAGCTTCTCTTCCCGCGAAAGCGGCCTGCCTTGCAGGGTCGCCTTCGTGAGCACCCCATAGAAATCATCGCCGGGGTTGGCCTCGGCCCGGTCAAACTCGGCCCCCAGATAGGCCTCGAGCTCCCGAGCCTGCTGCTGGCCATGCTCGCCGTGAAAGACATGCACCCCCCAAGCGATAAACCGCTCGGCTTCCGCTTCAGCAACCCCAAGGAGCACCGTCAGCGCCCGCGACTGCAGCGGCAGGGCAAACTCGCTGACCACCTCAACCGTATCCCTGCCCATCGCCTCATCGAGCAGCCTGGCGGTGATCTCCTCCACGCGAGCCACAAACGCCGGCTGTTTGGCTCGCAGAAAAAACGGCTCCACGAGGGTGCGGTAGTCGGTGTGCTCCGGCGGGTCGGTTTCGATCGGCAGCTGCCGCACACTGCGAAGATGCTCCTCGGAGGGGATCGGCACCCGGAACGGGGCGTCGGAGCTGTAGGTCTGCCAGTCTTTGGCCGCCTGCCGCAGCTCCGCATGCCGCAGAATCATCGGGATCGCCTCATCCCCGGCATCAAAAAGCCGCACCCCTGAGTTTTGACGGTCGTCGCGGAAGGGATCGGGAATCTCGGTCATCATGCACGCCTTTGAGAAACGGAGAAAGCGACGGCAGGGGCCGACAGCGGGTATGTTGCCGCAAGCCCTTGTCGGGCCATTCAACCTCAAAGCAGGTCCGCCGGCCAGTCCGTCGGCGTGACTCTGCGATGGCTGCCACACGCACCTGGAGCCGCATATGACACGCGGGATCGGCTGGATCTGGAAACGGATCACCGGCATGTTTCTGGCGGGGGTTTTCATCCTCCTTCCCCTGGTCGTCACGGTGGGCTCCGTGATCTGGGGCGTCGAATTTCTTGTTGGATTCCTCGGCCCTGACACCACGGTTGGCAAAGCCCTCTCCCAGCTCGGGCTTTCGGTGAAGCCAAACTCCCATGTCCCCTATCTCGTCGGCTGGCTGATCGTGCTCGTGGTGATCTTTCTGCTGGGGGCCGCGATGGAGGTGGGGGCCCGCAGGATCCTGGTCCGGATCTCTGATGCCTTCTTCTCCCGCATCCCGCTGCTGGGAAGCCTCTACGGCACCACCAAGCAGATGGTGGATCTCTTCAACACCGGCGACAACGATGCCATCCGTGGCATGTCACCCGTGTTTTGCTTCTTCGGCGGCGAGGGCGACTGCGGCCTGCTGGCATTCCTCGTCTCCCCTGAACGCGTCCGGGTGCAGGGGCGTGAGTATCAGATGGTGATCATCCCCACCGCCCCCGTTCCCTTCGGCGGTGCCCTGCTCTTCGTGCCCACAGACAACATCGTGCCGGCCGACATGAGTGTCGATGCCATGATGAGCATCTACCTCTCAATGGGCATCAGCGCACCAGAGCACATGCCCACCAGCCAACCATCATCGTGACCGTGCGAGACGACTCTGGCACCCGCCTGCCGCCGCAGGATGCGGCGACCAGCGCCCCCAAAAACCTCGGCTTTGGGGGGCGAGGGAGTGGAAAAGGCCATGCAAGGCTTTCTCCACGGACAGTCAGGGCTCGCGATGGAGCCTGACATCGAGCTGCGGGAAGGCGATCTCGATGCCTTCTGCAGCAAACCGTTCGTGAATCGCGGTGTGCAGGTCGTTGATCACCACCAGCCGTTTTTCGATCAGTGAGAGATACGCCCGCACCGTGATGTTGAGGGTGGAGTCGCCAAACTGCTCGAAGGTGATCAAGGTTTCCGGCTCGCGAAGAATGTCGGGATGGGCCAGGCAGATCTCGCGAATCAGGGCGGTGGCCTGCCGGATGTCGGTGCCGTAGGCGATACCGACCGTCACGTTGATCCTGTTGGTGGAATCGCTCAGCGTCCAGTTGGTCACCCGACCAGTGATCAGGTCCTTGTTGGGCACGATGTATTCCTGGCGGTCCCAGGTGGTCACGGTCGTGGCCCGGATACGAATCCTTGAGACCACCCCATCCACGCCGTCGATGGTGACCACATCGCCCACCCGGATCGGCTGCTCAAAGAGCAGGATGATGCCGCAGATGAAATTGGCCACGATCTCCTGCAGACCAAAGCCGAGGCCGACAGAAAGACCGGCAACGAGCCACTGGATGGCCGCCCAGCTCAGCCCGAGCGTTCCCGCGGTCAGCGTGAGGCCAAGGCCAGCCAACACATAGCTCGCGAGCGAGGTGATCGCGTAGCGGGTCGGCGTGTCGAGCGGGAGGTGCCGGAGCACGGCCGCCTCAAGCAGGCCGGGCGTGTTGCGGACGGTGATCACCGTGAGCACAACCAGGGGCACGGCCACCAGAAGGCTCGCCAGGGTGACCGCTCCGGTCACCGTGCCGTCTTCCGCCTTGATCTCCCAGAGGGTGACCTGCTCAAGAAACCCGAGCGCTGGCAGCACCGGCGCCCAGATCCACCACAGCCCAGCGAGCACGCCGACAAACAGCAGTGCATCGATCAGCCGGCGGGTCTGCTCGTTGATCTCGCTGACGCCAAGCTGATTGATCTCCACCAGCTCCACTCCCCCCGCGGCAGCCACGCCCAGGGCCTCGGACTGCTCGCGTGCAGCGGCCTTGGCACGCATCTCTTCCAACGCCATCCGACGCCGGGAAATCAGCAGCCACCGTTTGGCAAGACCGTGAAAAACGATCGAGGCAACCACGACCCAGATCGACTCGTAGAACGACACCGAAAGCTGCCGTGCAGAGTAGCCGTAGCCGTAGGCCATCAAGCCCGCCAGCGCCAATGGCACAACGATCACCAGCGGCCGCCAGAGCCAGCCCAGCCGCAGGGTGGACGTGCTGCCTGCAAAGGCATCGCGGGGAATACCAAGGCGAGGATGGGCAAGCCCGGTGAAGATCATCGAGGCCACGAGCATCACGATCATGAACAGCAGCCTGGCGGTCGCGATCAACTCGTCGCGACCAGCGAGCTCGAACTCGACGAGCGACCAGAGAAACATCAGCGGCAGGAGCACGAAGAGCGCACGCCGGAGCGTCCGCCGGACAGGCAGGATGGCCGCATCCGGCCACGCAAAGTGCGCCGAGGCCACACCGTGATTACGGACGAGCTGCCGGAGAAACTCCAGGGGCAGGAGCACGTTGGCAACCCGGCCGAGCGCGTCTGCCACCGAATGCGTGAACGACTGATCCTCACTCGATCCCGCCAGAAACCATGAGGTGAGAAACAGCGCCAGGTAGTAGGGCAAAGCGGCAAGCGCTGTGTAGCCCATCGCCTCAAGCGTCGTCTGCAGCCGCAGCGCACCGCGGCCGGTCGCCTGGCTGCCGAGCCTGACCACCTGCTTGACGAAGAAGCGGCGGAGCACGAACAACCCCAGCACGAGCAGGCCGCCGAGGGCTGTCAACGACCACCGCTCCGCAACCGCCTGCCGCACCGACTCGCCGAGCTCGGCCAGCCGTTGCATCTGCAGCAGCCCAGCGAGCCCCTTTCCTGCGGCCCAGAAACTCGCCCCATCAAAGAAGCGATTGCTCCGCACCCAGAGGAGGTTGCGGTCGATGAGGTTCTCGTAGGTGCTGACGACGAGCTCGAGCTTGTCCTGCTCCACGCCCAGCGGAATCAGCGTGTCGGTGAGAAAGCGGTCGGCATCCCGATCCATCTCCTGGAGCAGCCGCCGCTCAAGGGAATCGATCGCTGCCTCCGGCTCACGACCTTCAGCGCGGACCGGCGGCGGCGGCAGCTCGTCGAGCCGGCCGCTGATCTTTGCCAGCATCTCTTGGATGTCGTCGACACGCTGCGACTGCTCCACTCTGCGAACCGCGATATCCCGGACTGACGGAAGCGTGCCTCGGGTGCGTTGCAGCAGATAACCGACCGAGCGACTGAGACCGCCACCGGTGGCCAGGTCACTGGCAACCAGAGCCTCCATCTCATCGAGGGCGACCTGGAGATCTCGAGCTTTCTTCCGGGTTTCGGTGAACTCATCCGATCGCTGCCGGCTCTCCTTGGCGAGGCTGCTCCATTCCTCGAAGAGCTCCACGGTGACCGCTGCCTTCGCCTGCCGGGCGTCGGGCGACTCCCCCAAAAGGGTTTCAAACTCCTCGACCCGGCTGGCGATCATGTCCTGCCGCCTGCGGGATGCCCGCTGACTGACAGACGTCACCGCGTCGGTCGCCAGGGCAGCGCGACGCTGCAGCTGCTCAAGCTCCAGCGGCAGGAGCTCTGCCTCGGCGTCGTAGGTGATCGCCTTTTGGCGAGCGACGTCGAGCTCGACTGCGGCGGCATTCTTCGCCGCTTCGTGCGCCGCCTGGATCGCCAGCGTCAGCACCGGCGGAGCCCCTTCTTCGATCACAGGCTCCGCCTGCAGGGCATCGAGCTTGGCCTCAAGATCGGAAATCTGCTGCGGCAGGAGTTTGGCCTCGCGCCGCTGATTGGCGATCCGGTCGGTCAGTGTGGCGACCTTCTCGGAAACCGTCGTCAGCGACTGTTCCGCCTCGCGTTTTGCGGCATCGAGCGTTTCCACATCGGCAGCCGGCTCAACCTCCCGAAGCCCAAGATCGATCGGCTCGTCTGCCTCCTTGGCGACCGCTGCCTTCCGCTCCTCGACGGATGCCGCCGCCTGCCGCAGCAGACTGAGCTCGTTGCCGAGCCTCCGCTGGCGTTCCAGCGCCTCAATGGCCTTATCGATCTGCTCAAAGACCCGCGGCTTGCTTTCAGCCGCGATGGATGGGTCTTGCTCAAGGACCTCGCGCTGCTTGCGAAGACGATCCGCCTGCTCTTGGAGATCTCGTGTGACCGCTGCGTTGTCGGCCTCCGCAGGGGCCTGTGCCACCGGCGGTTCTTTGGCCTCGGGCGGAGGTGCTGCCGGAGGAGAGCTCTGGGCACCAGCCGCTGGAGCCGGAGGGTTCGTTGCCGCAGCCGGCGGTGCCGGCTGCCCGGCCGCCTCCGCTGCCCCGCTGGGGATCGTCAACAGTCGGCCCAGGGGCCCCTGGGCCACGCCCTCGCGACAGGCTCCCAGGAGCACTGCCGCGACCATCCCGGCCACGCACACCCCCCAGGCCCTCCGCCTGATTCGTCGGCTGGGCATGGCACGGTTCATCGGTTGCATCACTCGCGAGCTCATCACTGGTTGCCAGCCTCGGCGATCTGCCCGCTGGCTGCAAGCCCGCACGCCCAGCAGGTGTCAGCGAGCATCCGCCTGCGAAGCGGCTTGGCGTGACGAGTGCATCATCGACGCGGCAAAAACGACTGCCACAAAGACGCCCACCGCCACCATTCCGCCCCAGCCGAGGTTGGCGTAGATCGACATGCCCGCTCCAAATCCCGCCACGCCAATCGCCACCAGCATCACTAGGTTGGCGACGAGTCGAAACAGCCCCCTGGGCATCGCGTCTCCGAGCAGGGAGCGGTTGTTCATCATCAGAAAGAACGTCACATAGGCGATCGGCAGCAGGGCCATGCCGAAGTTGCTTGTCGGCACGGCGAGCCAGAAGCGGGCCTGGTCATCGCCCCAGACAGCCAGAAAGCCGAGCCCTCCGACAACCCCCGGCAGGACGGCCCCCAGGCGGTGCACCACGCGGTCTCCCGGCCGCTGCGTCATCTCCGTGACGCAGAAGCCATTGATCACCATCAGGATGATGATGGTGGAGATCGCCATTCCCAAAACGCCAACACCAAAGATCCGCTGGGTGAGGCCACCTTCACCGAACAGGTTTTCCAGCGATTTCGCGAGGTCGAAAGCATCGCGTTTGACGAGCATCACGGCGAGCTGACGATCCGCGGTCGGCAAGGCATCGATCTGGGCGTCGATCGCTGCCGGCTCGAGAGCGGCAAAGGCCTCAGGGCCAGGCTCGGCAGCCAGCCGCTTTTCCAGGTTGGCCCGGTATTCGCCGGTGATCTCCGCGGCTGGTCGATCCACCTCAGCCGGATCAAAGCGGGCGTGAAACTGACTGGCCGCAGCAATCACCACGCAGCTGGTGGCGAGCACAAAGGGGATGAAGAGGCCGGTCGAGAGGTCGAAGGCCGCCAGGCCACGGAAACCGCGATCCCAGCCTTTGCGGAGCATCGAATACGGCAGAAGAAAGGTCATGTTGATGCCCACCGCCGTTGCCGCCGCTGCAATCATCCGCTCCCGCTGCGTCGCCAGAATGGCCTCGGTCCAGTAGCTCGGGTTGCCAGAAGCGTCGATGAAGGGCTGCAGGTCGGCCGCAGGACGCCAGAGGAGGCCGACGTCCGGGGTGAAGCCCGCGAGGATCCGGCCCCAGTCGAGGATGCCCTCCAGCGACATGGCCGTCACCACACCGAAGAAGCTGATCACCACCAGGCCCACCATCGCCTTGAGCGTCCAGTCGAAGATCCGCATCCCCATGCCGGCAGAGTCGTAGAACCACACGACCACGGAGGCCACGAGAAACAGCCCCAAAACACAGAGAAACTTGCCCGATTCTCCCCCGAGCGTCTCCGGGAGCAGATTCTGCTGCAGGGCTGCCGTGCCCAGCGAGAACTGTGGCATGGCCCAGACGAGGTTGGCCATCAGGGCCGCGAGCAGCCAGCCCCAGCCGAGCACCGGGCTGACATGGGTGGTGATCGCGTCAAACGGCCGCTGGCCGGTTGAGAGCGTGACGTAGGCAATCGCCGAGAGCATCACCACGCCCAGGATCATCATCAGCGGCTGCAGCCAGAGAAAATCGTAGCCGCCGATCACACCGAGGTAGAGCGAGCCGGCCAGCGAGCCGCCGCCGAGCGTGATCGCCGACTGCAGCCAGCCGGGACCTGAGAGCTTCACAAAGGCCGCCAGCGTCGCGGCTGCTCCCCGGCCGCGGGCCTCTGCCAAGACGTCCCGTTCCCGCAAGACCCTTTCAGACGACGTGCTCTCATCGACCATGATCAGACCTTTCTTCCCCTGGCAGGCAGTAAAAACCGGAACCCGGAGGAGGAGCATACCATCGGTGGCGGCCCGGCGATCAGGCCATCGCCGCTGGTCGTGAGCAGGGTTTCGCCGAGAACGGCTAGGGCGTCGCCACGAGTGGATCGTGGAGCTGAATCACCCACAGGCAGTTCTTCCGCTGCGGCTCGTCGCGGTCCTCGATCCAGTCCATGTTGAAGTCGTTGTCGTTGATGAGCGCCACGCGGTGCGGATCGAGCACGGCCATCCCCTCGAGTTTCAGTCCAGGCGGTTCGTCGCCATGCTTCCGCCACTCGCCACTGGTCACATGGTCGGCCATTGCGGGCAGGTGGGGAGCCAGATCGGCCACGAGCGTCTTGCCGAGCATGGCGACCCCCGCCGCTGCCAGGTCGGCAACCGGCTCAACGGGGGCTGACAGGCCGGCCTCGATCAGATTGGTGGCTGCCTCGAACGACACGAGATAGAGCTCCGCCACACCGCCATCCGACTGCTCCAGCACGAGCAGACGGCCGTCGTCGAGTGCCGACATCGCGCAGAGCTTCACATCCTCCGGCGGTGCCCCCTTTCTCGCCCAGCCGGTGGCCGTTGGCCGACCGGCGCGGTAGACGTATTCCCCGACGGGCTTCTTGGTGGCCACATCGATCGCCAGCAGCCGTACGTTGCCGGTCGCGGCAGCAGCCCCCTCGTTTGGATGATCAAGCGGGCTCTGCAGCATCGCCCAGAGGGTGCTGCCGTCCTTGCTGACGGCCAGCGACTCAAAGCCGCGGTTGTCCTGACGGCTGCCGTAGGCGGCAGGCAGGATGTCGAGCGACTCCATGTCAGCCCCACTGAGTTTTTGACCGGCTGGCGTGAGCCGCCCCTGCACCTGGCCCTCAGCAGACATCCAGGCCAGCGACGGCCGATACTCCTCCGAGATCCAGAAGCTTCCGTCGGGCAAGAGCACAAGGCCTTCGGTGTCGAAGCCGTTGGGATCCGCCGGTAGCACCAGGCTGCCAGCGGCATCCAGGATTGGCTCATCATTGCCAACTCCGTTGGGCCTGCCAGACAGCGGCATGCCGGAGCGGCCTGCAAGCGGCATCATCTCGACCAGGCTCAGCGAGAGCCGTGCCGCTGTGCCACCTGGCGTCGTCACCACGGGATCGGCGGTGTCGGCCTCGCCAATCTCGAAGGTGACAACCGTTGGGGCGAAGGCTGGATTCAAGAGCGTGCGTCGCTTGCCCTGTGGAGTCGAGATCTTCCCGTTTGGCCCTCGGTCGGTGATCGCCTTGAAACGAACCGCGCCCGCCTCGGCAGACTCCACAAGCAGGTCGCTCAGCCCCCCAAGCAGCACATCGATCGAGCCGGGGCCGCTTGCCTCGCAGAGCACCGCCTGCGGCAGGAAGCCCACCGCCTCAATCCGGCAGCCGCCCGCCGTCGGCAGGGGCTCCGCCATCCCGAGCATGGGCACTGCCACCGTGGCCAACCACACCACGGGCATCACCAACGACATCGCACATCGCAACGATCTCATGAAACACTCGTCCTGTGTTGATTCCCGACCGACGGCCCCTGGGGTGTTCACGGGCGACACCTCATCCAAGGGAGCGCTCACTCAAAGCAAGACGCCCCGTCCAACCCGCGAAGGCCTGGACGGGGCGTCTGCAGTCATTCATGGAGCCGAGCACGCCGAAACCAGCGAGGCCCTGCCCGCTGCGTCATTCACTCCGTGCCGAGCGGCTCACCGCTGCCGGCGCCCATCCGCGTGACCATTCCCGCGAAGACGGCAGGGCTGATGTCCTGCTGCACATGGCGGGTCGAGCCGTCGCACATCACGACGTTCATGCCGGAGGGATGGAACGAGAAGGCTTCGCCGTCGTTGGTTGCACTGAAGGGGATGCCCTGATTCTTCGGCACGGAGTTTTTCATGCCGTCAGGGCCGATGCGGTGCAGCTTGAACGGCCCCAGGCTGTCGGCCCAGCCAAGGCACTGATTGACCTCGCCCGTCGGCACGGCAGGCTTGCCGCGGTACATCGTCGGCCGGCCAGCGGCTTCCACCACCAGCAGGGTCTTCGAGGTCCCGTCCTTGATCATGCCCATCGTAGACACCTTGTCTTTCACCAGGGCACCGTCAGCCACGGGGCCCTTGCTGGCGTAGGGATCTGGATCGAAAACCTTATCCTTCACGCCGGTCATCACCTCATAGTCGCTCGTGCCGAGCGGGGCCGAGAGGGTCAGCGCGGGCGCCTGCGAGTCGGAGTCGCGGGTCGGTCCGGGGGGCGTGCTGAGGATCGGATCGGGCTCGGGAGCCGAGCCGCAGCGGTAGACCGACACATTGTTTTGCGCCACGGCGAGATTCGGGCCGTCCCACCAGTTGAGGTCGAAGTTGTACTGGCTCGCCAGATTGTTGTCTTCCATGTACGGCATCACCTTCACTCGCCAGGAGTGCTCGGTCCGCGAAGGATTCCCCTTGGGGGGTGTCGGAAACTCAGACGTATCGAGCGAATCGATCGTGTAGCAGGCCGCCGGGAAATAGCCCAGCGTGTCGTGGGCATTGTGAAAGGCCAGCCCAAACTGACGCATGTTGTTGGCACACTGCATCCGCCGAGCTGCTTCACGAGCACTCTGCACAGCAGGGAGCAACAGCCCAACGAGCACGCCGATAATCGCGATCACAACGAGCAGCTCGACGAGGGTAAAACCGCGTCGACGACCGCGACTGACGGAAAAACCACGGAGAGTGGTAGCAAGCATGAGATTTTCCAACTCCTTTGGGAGAAGCATGACGCTGACATTCGTGTGGCGTCCCGGTTTCTGCCGGCGACGCCGTGTGTCGAATGCGGAGAGGCATGCCCCTCCGACGACAACGTCAGTTTGTGAGGAAACTGTTTAGATTTGATGAGCGAGCCTGCCGGGTCACATTTTTTTCTGATGTGATGCCCGCACAGGCCGAAAAACTGCTCAACCCACCGGCCCCCAACCACGCGAGACCACCGATGAAGATCGTGATTCTTGACGCCCACACCACCAATCCGGGTGACCTCGACTGGGCTCCCCTGGCGGCCCTCGGCAGCCTCAGCGTCCACAATCGCACAGCGGCAGCCGCGGTACAGGAACGGGCGGCGGCCGCAGAGGCCGTGCTCTCCAACAAAACCGTGCTCGACGCGGCAACGCTCGCCGCGCTGCCGGAGCTCCGTTATGTCGGTCTGCTCTCCACCGGCACCAACGTGGTCGACCTGGCCGCCGCCGCCAGTCGCGGCATCACGGTCACCAACGTTCCCGGCTACAGCACGCCCGGCGTTGCCCAGGCAGTCTTTGCCCTCCTGCTCGAACTCACCAACCGAACCGGCCATCACAGCCATGAGGTCCGCCGCGGCCGCTGGACGGCCTCACCCGATTTCTGCTGGTGGGACGGCGACCTGGTGGAGCTTGAGGGCTTGACGCTGGGGGTGGTGGGCTACGGGGCAATCGGCCGCCGCGTCGCCGCGATTGGCCGCGCGTTCGGCATGCAAGCGATCGCCTGCAGTCGCAGCCGGCAGGCTGGCACGGCAGCAGACGGGGTGTCGTTTGTGTCGACCGACGACCTGTTCGCGCGAGCCGACGTGATCAGTCTGCACTGCCCCCTCACCCCAGACACCGCGGGGCTGGTCAACGCCCCGCGGCTCGCGCGGATGAAGCCCACGGCGTATCTGATCAACACCGCCCGCGGCGGACTCGTCGTCGAGGCCGACCTCGCCGAGGCCCTCAATGCCGGCCGGCTCGCTGGTGCCGGCCTGGACGTGCTCTCCCAAGAACCGCCTCCTGCTGAAAACCCCTTGCTGCAAGCGAGCAACTGCGTGATCAGCCCCCACATCGCCTGGGCCACCCGCAATGCCCGGCAGAGGCTGATTCATGAGGTGGCGGCCAACCTGCAGGGCTTCCTCACGGGACAGCCACGCAACGTGGTCAGCTGAGCTTTCCGGGCCGTCGACGCGACAACCGGGGGCCTGGCCCCGTACACTGGGGGCAGGCAGAGGGGAGCAAGGCTGGCAGCTCGCCCATCGTGTTTCTCTGCCGTGACCTTCACGACCACGCCTCTTCAGGAGAATCCGCATGACGTTGCTGGCACTCTCGGAGTCGACCATCACGCTCCTCGTGATCGTCGGCATTGCCGTGGTGGTCCTGATGTGGGGCATCGGCATCTACAACCAGCTGGTGACGCTCTCGCAGCGGTTCAAAAACGCCTTTGCCCAGATCGATGTGCAGCTCAAGCGTCGCTACGACCTGATCCCCAACATCGTGGAAACAGCCAAGGGAGCGATGGCCCACGAGCGGGAAACCCTCGAGGCCGTGATCTCCGCTCGCAACCGTGCCGCCTCCGCCGCGTCCACCGCTGCTGCCAACCCAGGCGACGCTGCCGCGATCGGCTCGCTCGGTGCTGCGGAGTCTGCCCTCACCCAGAGCCTCGGCCGCTTCTTTGCTCTCGCTGAGGCCTATCCCGATCTCAAGGCCAACCAAAACCTGCTCGCCGTTCAGGAAGAACTCACCAGCACCGAAAACAAGGTGGCCTTTGCCCGGCAGGCGTTCAACGACTCCGTGACCACCTACAACACCTACCGCAGCACCTTCCCACCGGTGCTGCTGGCGGGCATCTTCGGCTTCCAGCTGGCATCCCTGCTTGAGTTTGACGACGCCGAGCAGATCAAAGAGGCCCCCAAGGTGTCGTTCTAACGACCCCGTGGCTGCGATCATCCCGCGGTCGGCTCGCGTCAACCGGCCGAGCCGCCATGGCGAGGTCGCAGGCATGGCCACCGTTCTCCGTGCACCGCCGTGAGGGGTGATGGATTTCTTCGCACACCAGGATCGGGCACGTCGCAACACCAGGTGGCTCGTGGGCCTGATGGTGGTGGCGTTCGTCGCCACGGTGGTGCTCGTCTACGTCTTGGTGATCGCCGTCGTTCTCGGCGGCCAGCAGGGCGATGCCCAGGCTGCCGGCGGCCTTCTGGGACGCACAGCCTGGTGGCAGCCCGACCTCTTTGTGCTGGTGGCCACCGGCGTGAGCCTGGTGATCGGCGGGGGGAGCCTCTACAAAACGGCGCAGCTTTCCGGAGGCGGCGAAAAGCTCGCCGAGATGCTTGGCGGCCGGCGGCTTTCACCCGATGCCCGCGACCCTCTTGAGCGGAAGGTGCTCAACATCGTCGAAGAGATGGCGATCGCGTCGGGCACGGCCGTGCCGCCGGTGTACCTGCTTGATTCCGAGTCTGGCATTAATGCCTTCGCCGCCGGGCTCGATATCGACTCTGCTGTGATCGGCATCACTCGGGGAGCCGTGGAGCAGCTCTCCCGCGACGAGCTGCAGGGCGTCGTGGCCCACGAGTTTAGCCATATCCTGCATGGCGACATGCGGCTCAACCTCCGCCTGATCGCCATCGTGCATGGGATCCTTGTGTTGGGCCTGCTTGGCTACTACGCGATGCGGATCGCGGCATCGAGCGGAGGCCGTCGCCGCTCCAGCAACAAGGAGGGCGGTGGAGCCATCGCCGCGATTCTCCTGCTCGGCCTCGCACTGATGATCATCGGCTACGTCGGCACCTTCTTTGGCAGCCTGATCAAGGCGGCCGTCAGCCGGCAGCGTGAGTTTCTTGCCGATGCGTCCGCCGTGCAGTTCACCCGCAATCCCGGTGGGATCTCTGGGGCCCTGGCCCGCATCGCTTCGGCGAATGGCTCCAAACTTGAAACGCCACGCGCTGCCGAAGCCTCGCACATGTTTTTCGCGTCTGGCCTCTGGACGCTGTTTGCCACCCATCCTCCGCTGACTGAGCGGATCGCCAGGATCGATGCCTCGAAGGCGGCCCTGCTTGCCGAGAGCGGGGCCTCGGGGCTGGCGACCGGACCGACAGCTGCCGGCATGGCGGGCGTCGCAGGCTTTGCCGGTGGCCCAGCGGCCGCCAGTCCACCGACGCCGACGCCGACAGCCCCGATTCCTACGGCGGGCCGGGCTGAACCCCGTTCAGCGATCGACTCCATCGGCGACCCAACGGCTGCGGATATCGCCCACGCCCACGAACTGCTCGCCTCCCTGCACCCCCAGCTCCGAGACGCCGCGCACGATCCCTTCGGCTGCCGCGGCGTGGTCTACGCCCTGCTGCTCGACGACGACCCCAACATGCGGCACCAGCAGTTCGAGCTGCTGGAAAACCTGGCCGAGCCCACCGCCTGTGAAGCGACACGGCAGCTCTCGCTGCTCATCGACACCCTGCCCCGCGAGCAGCGGCTGATGCTTGTCGACACGGCCGTGGGCACCTTGCGAAACCTGTCGCCCCAGCAATACGCCCGCTTCCGGCATGCTGTCGAGGCTCTCGTGCAGGCCGATCGCCGGCTGGATCTGTTTGAATGGGTTCTGCAGAAGATCCTGCTGCGGCATCTCGACCCGGTGTTTGGCATGCAGCCCGAACGCAGGCGGCGACGCAAAGCCAGCGGGCGTGACGTGGCCGCTCTCTTGAGCTGCCTGGCGCATGCGGGCGGTTCTTCGCCAGACGACGCAGCCCAGGCGTTCCACCGCGGAGCCGATGCCACCGGCCTCTCTGGGCTGCAGATGCTGCCACGCGACCAGGCCCGACTCAACGAGCTCGGCGAGGCCGTCGATGCGATTGCCCGCATCAAGCCGAAGTCGAAGCGGCGGATCATCGAGGCCATCGCGGCGACCGTGACCCACGACGGGGTGATCACCGCGACCGAAGCCGAACTGCTCCGCGGCGTCGCCGACGCCCTTGGCTGCCCCATGCCCCCGCTGCAGGGAACCGCGACATCAGCCTGACGCAGCCGGCGTTGCAGCCATTTCCGCCCGCAGTTCGTCCAGCGGCTCGACGATCGCATCGACCCTGTCATTGAAAAGATCGCCGATCAACAGGTCGGTGATCACTCCCTGCAGGTCGGGATTCCGCTTCACGAGCTTTCCGAAGTTGAGCCCATCGTAGAACTCGATCACCAGCCGCTTCATGCGGTTCATGCCCCGGACAAACTCCGGCCCCCAGGTGCCGAGCCGCTCAGCGGACGTGTCGCCCGCTGCCAGCGCCGCATCGATCGCATCGGCCGCCACTTCGCCGCTCCGCAGCGCGAGCAGAATTCCTGACGAATAGAGCGGATCGAGAAAGCCGAAGGCATCGCCCACGAGCACCCAGCCATCACCGGCCACGTCGCTCGCTCGGTAGGAGTATTCCTTGGCCACGCGGACAGGCTGCACACGTTCGGCCTTTGTCAGACGCGGGCCGAGGCCGGGGCAGCGGGCGATCTCCTCCTGGTAGATCGCCTCTGGATCGCGGTTGCCGCGGTCCTTGAGGAGATAATCGTTGTCGGCGACGACACCCACGCTCACCATATCGTCAGCCAGTGGGATGTACCAAAACCATCCCTGCTTCTGATCAAGCTGCAACACCGTGGTGGCGCCTTCATCCTTGCCTTCGCCCCGTTCTGCCCCCTTCCAGTAGCTCCACACCGCCGCTTTTTTCAGCTCCTGGTCCCACTGGCGGGTTCCGAGCCTCGCTGAAATCATGGCCGACTGGCCGCTGGCATCCACCACAACGTCGGCGGCAACGGTCTGCTCAACACAGCCCTCACACTGGACTTTCAGGCCGGTTGCCCGGGAGCCCTCAAAGAGCACCTCACGCACTCGCGTGCCTTCATACACACGAGCCCCCTTCTCGCGGGCGTTGTCGAGCATCATCACGTCAAACTCACGTCGCGTGACCTGCCAGGTGCGGGAACTCTCGTGCCGTTTGTGGTCGGCAAAGTAGAACGGCGCTGAGAGATCGCCCCGCTCGTTTACAAACTGCACCGAATGCTTCTCGGTGAAGCCACTCGCCCGCATCTTGCCGAGCATGTCGAGCCTGCCGAGCGTCCAGTAACACTCGGGAATCAA
>ERZ891134.669-NODE-669-length-26897-cov-10.310931_pt1 | contig 26897 bp, 23 predicted proteins | sample MGYA00520888_ERZ891134 | MGnify/ENA primary metagenome ERZ891134 (study PRJEB32303, sample SAMEA104408692) | aquatic metagenome | biome: Brackish water; feature: Coastal; material: water | place: Baltic Sea | collected 2014-10-23 | depth 10 m ... | reverse complement strand
TACCAGGGTATCTAATCCTGTTCGCTCCCCACGCTTTCGTCCCTCAGCGTCAGTTGTAACATAGTAAGCTGCCTTCGCAATCGGTGTTCTAAGGCATATCTATGCATTTCACCGCTACATGCCTTATTCCGCCTACTTCTACTACACTCAAGGTCTCCAGTATCAATGGCAATTCTACAGTTAAGCTGCAGGCTTTCACCACTGACTTAAAGACCCGCCTACGGACCCTTTAAACCCAATAAATCCGGATAACGCTTGGATCCTCCGTATTACCGCGGCTGCTGGCACGGAGTTAGCCGATCCTTATTCGTACGGTACCTTCAGCTTTCCACACGTGGAAAGGTTTATTCTCGTACAAAAGCAGTTTACAACCCATAGGGCCGTCTTCCTGCACGCGGCATGGCTGGGTCAGAGTTTCCTCCATTGCCCAATATTCCTCACTGCTGCCTCCCGTAGGAGTCTGGTCCGTGTCTCAGTACCAGTGTGGGGGGTCACCCTCTCAGGCCCCCTACCTATCGTAGCCTTGGTGAGCCGTTACCTCACCAACAAGCTAATAGGACGCATGCCCATCTCTTACCGCCGGAGCTTTCCTCGCTCGACCATGAGGTCGTACGAGCATATGGGGCATTAATCCGAATTTCTCCGGGCTATTCCCCAGTAAGAGGTAGGTTGCATACGCGTTACGCACCCGTGCGCCGGTCTCAAACATCCGAAGACATTCTACCCCTCGACTTGCATGTGTTAGGCCTGCCGCTAGCGTTCATCCTGAGCCAGGATCAAACTCTCCATTGTAAGATTGTTTGATCTGGCCTCTTGAAGTATCTCATTAGAATCTTCGAGTTGAAGCTCTTTCGATTTCACAATATGTTAAAGAACGTTGAAGTTTCTTTCTTCTGTCTTTCCCCCGCCTGGCCTTCAGTGTGTCACCGTTGTTCCGTTTGGGGAGTGCAAATGTAGAACGACTTTTTGATTGCGCAATACCCTACCTAAAAAAATATTTGAAGAATCTTTTAAAGTGCTGTTTTTCAGCACTCGCCTTCTGAAACTTTTTTTCAGGGATTGCTTTTCGTCACCGGTAGCACCGCACCAGCGTAGGTTTCATGGCCCGTTAGACCGAAATGGGCCAAGTAGTTTCCCATGGTTTCCGGAGTGGTTGGAGCCACGTATCCGGGGAAGGCTTCGGCCAACATTTCGGTTTGGACTGCTCCCAAGCACAAGGCATTGAAGGTCCAACCTCGATGCCCCCACTCTGCTTGGAGGCATTCGGTCAATCCGACCAAGGCTGCTTTGCTCGACGCATAGGCCGCTAGGCCCGGATATTTGGAGGCCCCTTGAAAGCCCCCCATGCTGGAGATATTCACAATATGGGCGCCCGGGGCAAAAAGCGATTCCAAACTTTGGATCCAAAGCGCGGGTCCAATCCAGTTCACCTGCGCCATGGTCATGAAGTCCTCGCGCGTGAGCATATTAAAGGGGCGATTCACGAGCCCCCCCGCATTGTTGATCAACACATCGATGACTTCCCCCTGAGCGCGAAGGGAAGAGACCGCCTGCGTCATACTCTCCGGAAGGGTCAGGTCGAGGGCCAGCGGCTGGCATCCGGGGACGGTAGCCCCTGATCGGCTTGCGGCAATGACGCGATGCCCTTGAGCTACGAGCGCCAGGGCAGTAGCTCGGCCAATACCGCGTGAGCTTCCAGTAATGAGAATTGTCTTAGTCATGGGAAGAGGTGGGTTTGGAACAGCCGCATTGGGTACCACAGCCCGGGGCAGGCTTCTCCACAGGCCAAAATCCTCGGCACACATAGGCGAGGGCAAGGAAAACAAGCGTCCAAATAGCCACAGCGATCATACGTTAAAGATACAGTTTAGACCAGCATGGCATAGGCAATCCATGCCACGCCATAGGCAAGTGCCCCCAGCACGATAAATTGGATCACCGCAAACCGGTATGATTTCGTTTCGCGAGCCACGACCGCAAAGGTGCTCGCGCACTGCATGGCAAAGGCATAAAAAAGTAAGAGGGATACCCCCACGGCCAGGGTAAAATAGGGTTGTCCTGTGCGCGGATTGACCTCGCGGGCCATTTGGGCACGAATGGTCGTGTTGTCTTCATCGTCGACACTGTAGAGCGTAGCCATCGTTCCAACGAACACCTCCCGGGCAACGAAAGAACTTACCACCGCCACGCTCACCTTCCAATCAAAGCCCAATGGGGCCATGACCGGTTCAATGGCCTTTCCCGCATACCCGATGTAGCTCTCCTCTATCGGAAGGGGTGCGCGTTCCTGGGTAAAGTCCGGAGTTCGGTTCGGTCCAAAACTTGCCAAAAACCACAGAATGATTGAAATGGCCAAAATGATCTTACCCGCTTCCGTGACAAAGCTCTTGGTGCGGTTCCAGACCGCCGTCAGTACGTTCCGCCCTTGCGGCCATCGGTAGGGAGGCATTTCCAAGAGGAAGGCCGGGGTTTTCTTGGCTGGCATCCACCGGTGAAGGAGAGCCGAACCCGCGAGCGCCGCCACAAATCCGAGGGCATAGAGCCCGAGGAGCACCACCCCCCGGAGATTCATGCCCATCCAGGCCGAATTGGGGATCACTAAACCGATCAGCAGGGCATATACAGGAAGTCGGGCAGAGCAAGTAATCAAGGGGGTCACCGCGATAGCCAGAAAGCGCTCACGGCTGTTTTCCATATTTCGGGTCGACATGATGGCCGGGATGGCGCAGGCAGTTCCCGAGACCATGGGCACGACAGACTTGCCACTGAGCCCGAAGGGGCGCATGAATCGATCCATGATGAATACCACGCGCGCCATGTAGCCACTTTCCTCCAAAAGCGAAATAAACGCAAAAAGCAAGGCAATTTGCGGGATGAACATCAGAACCCCCGCGATGCCTGGCACCACGCCATGACTGAGCAGGTGCGCCAAAAATCCACTCGGCAAATGGTCGGTTAGCCAGGTGGACAGTGCCGCAAGTTGGTCGTCAATGAAGTTCATGGGCGCCTCCGATCCGTAAAAAAGACCTTGGAAGAGCAAGAAAAGCAGACCAAAAAGGATCACGGAGCCCCAAATCGGATGGACCACGACGCGATCCAATCGGGCTGTCCAACGACGGTCTTTGACCGGATCCGCGACAAAGAAGGCACGGAGCCATTGGTTCACCTGCCGGTAGCGCTGTATCGCCTCGTCCGTTCTGGCTCGTGGAGGGGGCTGCTGGAGTCGGTCAGACTTTCCAACCTGTGCTTCTTTCAAGCCCCACAACCAAGCCCGGTATGGAAGGGCCATGGATTGGTCTTCTTGAACTTGGGCAAGCCAACGCAAATGCAAACCGCCTGGCTGGAAGAAGGGCAATTTCCCCGAAGGTTCGGCCCGAAGAACCGCCTCGCGCAGCGCATCAAGCCCCTCCCCTGTGCGGGTGTTGACCAAGATGACCGCACAACCCAAGGTGGCTGCCAACTCCTCCGTTTTCAATTCCATGCCCCGGCGCTCCATTTCGTCCCGCATAGTGACCGCCAAGACAGCCGGCAGTCCCAAGTCCAAAACTTGGCTAAAAACGAAAAGGCATGTTTTCAAATTGGTGCCATCGGCCAAGCCAATTACCCGGTCAATGCGCTCCTCAGGGGCCTCTTGAAGCAAGGCCTCCATGACCACTTCTTCATCCGTGGAGGAGGCATGCAAGGAATACACCCCAGGTAGGTCAATGACTTCCGCCAGAACTCCGGGCGCCCATTTGGCCAATCCCGTGGTGCGCTCCATCGTGATGCCTGGATAGTTGCCCACTTTCTGATTTAGGCCCGTCAGACGATTGAATAGCGAGGATTTTCCCGTATTCGGTCGGCCAACGAGGGCAATTCGGAGCGCTTTTTTATCGGGCATCAGGAGATGTAATCGGAATCAATTTGGCCAAATCGCGGCGCATCGAGATCAGCGTGCCCTGTACGCGAAAGCACATGGGGTCTTGAAACGGAGCGGCAAACACCAACTCAATTTCCTCACCAGGCATGCAGCCCATCTCAAACAGCTTCACCGGGAGGCTGTCCGGGGTCTGTAGCACAATAGCGCGCTGACCGAGGGGCAAATCTGAGAGGAACATGGAGTGGGCTGTCTGGACTAGTTATTTAGAATCAATCTACGCAGCAAATTTCGGGTAAAAAAAGGGCCCAGCGGCCCTTTTATTTCTGAAATGCGATAGAGAATTAGAGCATCATCGTCACGGGGGACTCCAAGAACGCTTTCACGCTGTTCAAAAAGGCCGAACCTGTCGCGCCATCCACCACTCGGTGGTCGCAGCTCAGGGTCAACTTCATGATGTTCCCGGGAACTACTTGGCCGTTTTTCACGACGGGGACCGATTGGATCCCTCCGACTGCCAAAATGCAGCTATCCGGGGGATTCACAATGGCCGTGAATTGGTCGATGCCAAACATGCCCAAATTCGAAATGGTAAAGGTGTTGCCCTCCCAATCTGCAGGCTGCAGTTTCTTGGTTTTCGCGCGCTGGGCAAAATCCTTGACTTCGGCCGAGATTTGGGTCAAACTCTTGGCGTCCGCATGGCGTACGACCGGCACAAGCAATCCGTCTTCCACCGCGACCGCGACGCCCACGTGGACATCATAGTTGGTGCGGATGACATCGCCCAACCAGGCACTGTTGACCGCCGGATGCTTTTTCAAGCCTTTCGCCACGGCCTTTACGACCAAATCATTGAAGGAAATTTTGTGGTCCCCGCTTGCATTCAAGGCCTGACGCGCTTCGATGGCTGCGTCCATATCTACGGACATGGTCAAGTAGAAGTGTGGCGCCGTGAATTTGCTTTCGCTCAAACGCTTGGCGATGGTTTTCCGCATCTGTGAGATGGGGGTGTCTTGGTAGCCCGAAGAAGGGTAGCTCACCGCAGTCGGGGCAGCCGATGAAGCCACCGCAGGGGTGGAGGCGGCCGTTTCAATGTCACGCTTGACAATGCGGCCTCCTTCCCCACTGCCTGTCACAGCGCGTAGATCCACTCCTTTTTCCGCCGCTAGACTCTTCGCGAGTGGAGAGGCTTTAACCCGGCTATCCTCGGCAGGTTCCGGGGCTGCGGCGGGAGCTGGTGATGGGGCAGGAGCCGGAGCAGGCTCTGCCGCAGCAGAAGCAGCGGCGGGCGCAGGGGCCGCAGCTGGGGCCGAAGCAGGGGCCGCAGGCGCACCAGAAAGTAGCGCGGAAATATCCTCGCCTTTGGCGCCAATCACGGCAAGAATCGTATCGACGGGAGAGGTTTCGCCTTCCCCAACGCCAATATGGAGCAAGGTGCCCTCTTGGCCGGGAAAGGCCTCAAAGTCCATGGTCGCTTTATCCGTTTCGATTTCGGCCAAAAGCGTTCCTTCGGTGATTGCATCGCCCACTTTCACGTGCCACTTTGCGACGACCCCTTCGGTCATCGTGTCGCTCAAGCGAGGCATATTAATTACGATTGCCATGACTTATTCCTTGATGAATGGATAATCTGATTGAACGTAGATGTCTTGCCAAAGTTCATGCGCTTCCGGGAAGGGAGAATCCTCTCCAAACTGGACGCATTCGGCCACCAAGGCTTTGACACGCGTTTCGATTTCTTCAAAATCTTTCTCTGCCGCCCACTTCTTCTTCGTCAAAACATTGCGAGCGATTAGAATGGGGTCCACTTTCTGGTATTCGGCCACTTCGTCTTTGGTACGGTAATGCTGAGCGTCCGACATGGAGTGTCCCTTGTACCGGTAGGTGCGAATTTCTAAGAAGGTCGGGCCGCCACCGGAGCGCGCGCGATCAATCGCCTCTTGCATGGCTTCATACACCACGGCGGGATCCATGCCGTCCACAGCTTGGCAAGGCATTTCATAGCCCAAGCCCAATTTCCAAATTTCGGTGTGGTTCGCGGTGCGCTCCACGCTGGTGCCCATCGCGTAGCCGTTGTTTTCGCAGACGAAGACAACGGGTAAATTCCAAAGCATGGCCAAGTTAAATGTCTCGTGCAAGGAGCCTTGACGCACCGCACCATCGCCCATGTAGGTCAACGTGACGTGCGCATCGCCCTTGTATTTGTCCGCAAATGCTAAACCAGCACCCAAGGGGATTTGGCCGCCGACAATGCCGTGTCCGCCGTAGAAGTGGTGCTCTTTGGAGAACATGTGCATCGATCCCCCCTTACCGCGGGATGTGCCGGTCACTTTGCCCATCAATTCGGCCATGATGCGGCGTGGATCCACCCCCAAACCGATCGGCTGGACGTGGTTACGGTAGGCCGTAATCATTTTATCTCCGGGTTCCATCGCCAACAGCGCGCCGGCGAGAACCGCCTCTTGCCCGTTGTACAAGTGAAGAAATCCACGGATTTTCTGTTGGATGTACAGGGCCGCGGCCATGTCTTCAAACTTTCGCCAGAAGAGCATGTCCTCATACCACTTCAAATAGACGTCTTTGGTCAGTTTTTTCTTTGCCATGATGCGCGTTTAAGCGGGGTCAAAAATAGTGCTTAGCGCCCGAACATGGGCGCTAGGGTAATTTTTACACTAAGGAGCTCAATCTAAGAGTTGATTCAAGTCCACTATCGCACTGAAGCGAATCGTGTTCTCGAGAGGGGATCGAACCGTTTGGTCCGCGGGAAAGAGGTAGGCAAAGTCCAAGCCCAAAAGGCTGTAGCGCAGGCCAAAGCCCATCGTGAAGAAGCGGCGATTGCCTTTCAGGGCGTCTTCATGTTGGTAGCCCCCGCGAACTGCAAATTTGTTGTCATACCAGTACTCTACCCCAGCATTGTACATGAATTCACGCATCAGTTCTCTGCTTCCATCCGGTTTCGCCGCCGGATCCCAGCTTTGAAGGATGCCTTGAATGACCGGAACGTTGTCGTCCTTGCCTGCAATGATTTCATAGCGATCGCCATCGCCATCTGCATCCAACAGGTCCCGCACGGGCTGGGTGGGAACCAATAATTTGTTGACATCAAAAAGTACAACCACCCGGTTGTAGCGGTCCAAAATCCAATTGTAGCCCACTCCCAATTTGAGGTTTGTGGGGATGAAGTCCGCATCGCCCGATTCGGTGTATTTCACTTTGGCACCGATGTTTGAAATGTTTAGCCCCCCCAACCATTGGCCCTTTTGGCCGTCGGGCAGGTTGAGTTCTTCCCCTTGGTAATAAAAGGAGACATCCGTTGCGACGGTTTGGCCGGGCTTGGTTTGGAGGCTGCCCACCACCTGGCCTTGGGTCAAATCCGATAAGGCATAGCGCAGACCTACTCCCGCGGACCAGTTTTCGGAAAGTTTGAGGGCGTACGCCACGTCCAAAGCCATCTCGTAAGGGCGGTACGTGCCCTGCTCATCGCCTTGCTCATTGCGGAAGGTGATGTCCCCCAAAGAGAAATACCGAAGGCTTGCACCCACTCCTGAACGATCGCCCAAGCCCATGGCCACGTTGGCAAACATGAGTTCGACGTCAGGCACCAAGCGGCGCAGCCATGGAGTGTAGGACAGCCCCCCTTGCATGGTGCCGGCCCCCATAAAGGCGAGTTTGGCAGGATTCCAAAATAGCGCATTGGCATCGGGCGATGCCGCTACGCCCGCATTGGCCATCCCACCCATTCGGGCGTCCGGACCAATGTTGAGCATGGGCATGGCCGATGTCACGACATTCAAATTATCTCCAAACGCGGTGGTTTGGGCCGAAGCCGCCACTCCCGCGGTGAGTGCAATCGAAATAAGTACTGGACGAATAAAACGCTTCATAAGAGGCACAAATATAGGTTTAGTGGAGGAGGATTACGCGTTCCGCCGCATGCAGGGTTTGGCCGTCGAGAATACGGCGTACTCTAACCCTGGCTACATACCAACCCGCCGGCAGGAGATGCCCTTGGCCATCGGTTCCATCCCAAGAGGCGGCTTGCAGAACAGCCGAAGAGGCTTGACCTCGCCACTGGTCTTCAAATACCCGTTGGCCATCGGGACTGTGAATAGTCCACTCTACCTCCAAGCTATCCCCTTCCGCATTGTGCTCGACATCCAAATAGAAGGGACCGGTGCCGGGATTGGGGTAGATGCGCATGGCACCGAGCTGAAGTTGGTCGCGGGAAATCACTACGAACTCAACGCTGCCCTCCGAAACATTATTGTAGCTGTCCCAAGCTCGAACCGAAAAAGTATGCAGACCATCCGTTAAATCTTCAAATGGCCAAGTCGCCTCCCCACGTTGGTAGGTGCCTGGATTGGCGCTGTAGCGGCTGTTTAGGGAGAAGGACGCATTCCAATCGCCATCGAGGGCCCCGGTGAGGTCGTGTCCAATTCCATTGCCCACCGCATTGATGCCGTTTTCGTCAAAGAGGCGCACCAGTCCTAGCGGGCTCGGCCCGGTGATGCCGCCCGAAACAAAATTGGTGTCGCCCATGTAGACCTCCACGGTCGGGCCCGTCACATCGACCGGAGCGTCGGGGTCAATGCCTCCAATCCATACGCGGAAATCACTGCCTGAGGCATCCGTGGAATCCGCTTGGGCATAGAAGGAGAACTTGCCTTGTCCCACTTGCAAGGCAATGTCTAAGGGCATTACCCATTCGGCCACAAACTGTCCGGATTGGGCGTATACCTTGCCCCGGTAGGCCGCATTCGCCCATTCCCCAAATGAAATGAAGGGGCCTTCGTTGTCATTTTTCAGGGTGCTTCGCTGGACCTTTTTGTCATAGAGCACGACGTCCATCGGCCCGTTAAAGTCTGTTCGAAGGAGGCCGGTAGCCCCATCTTGGACGTGGCCGCGGATGCGCACCCGCGACAGGGCTTGAAGCGTATCGCTCTCCGACGCTAGGGTACTGGGCACCAAGGGGCGTGCGTTGAGGCTATCCAAAACGACTTCATGCTCCGGAATGTTGAGACGCAATGCGGGATCGCCGAGCAGAGAGAACCGCAATTTGTCGGCTGAAGTGGTGCCATTTTTCGCACTGCGGAGGATTTGGCCGAACGTTCGGTACTGCCCGCCCTCTTTCTCAAAAATGACACGGAAAATGGAGTCGTTCAGGGTCGCCGCACCATCCACGTAGACCACTCTGGTGGTACTGAGCAATGCAATGGCTCCGCCCTCGGGGTTGAGAAGTAGGTGTTCCCCCGCCGAGGTTCGCAACGGATCATCCAAGCGGCTAAACTCGCAGGTGACGGTCACAAAAAGGGGCAGTTTCGCCCCGTTGGAGAAGGTTTTGGTGTCGTTGAGCTGGAGAATGTTCTCGCTGGCCCAGCCCACCTCGCCCCCATGGCCCACATAGGCCGTAACCAAATTGCCCGCATTGATCGATTGAATCAACTCCGTGCGCAACCTCGGATAGCTCTGGCTCGCACTGCTCGACTGTTGCTCATAGCTGTCGGCATACATCTTGTCGATGTCCAAAAAGGGATAGGTCGTATCAATGCGGTCTGCGATGATGTTCGGGATGCTCGTCAAAACCGCTTCCCACCCTTTGTCGACGTCGTCCGAGACGAAGAGGACCTTTTTTCGCCAATTACCCAGGGATTTTTGTGGGTTCGAATAGGCCATGATCTTGTCGACAACCGCTTTGGCTTCTTCCACGGTATTGACAGGAATTCGGCCAATGCCTAAGTCCAAACCTTTCGCCCGAAGATTGTTGCCCTCATCGGCATCCATGAAGCCGTAAAAGTCATCTGTACTGAAGGAGGAATAAAGGGAAAAGCTGCTGTAGCTCTGGTAGATGGGCACATGGTTTGTGTTCGGCTCTACGACTCCCCGGTAATCGTAGGAGGCATCGCCAAAAAGGAGCAAATATTTGGGGCGATCCACGGCCGAATCTGCCGTATTCCACAGATGGCGCAGGTAGTCTTTGATGGCGGTTATATCCTGAACGCCCGTCGAGAATTCGTTGTAAATCGTTTGCACATCGACCGCTTTCACGCGCAAGCCCCGGTCGGCATGGAAATCAGCCAATCGCTGGGCCTGTGGCAGCAAGAAGGCCGGGGCCACGATGACATAATCCAAGGGGCCCGATTGACGCAAATTTTGCAGGGCGACTTTGCCGAGCAAGACGGGCTTTGGCGCCGACGTTTCAAATACGGCCACGGTCTGGGCTTGCATGCCGTCCAAACGCAAGCCCCAATGCGCCGAACCATTCGCCGAGAAGCCCAGCGGTGTAATTCGGTGGGGCTGGAGCGGATTGCTCACATTCCATGCTTGACCATTTGCGGTCAATCCTCCAGTAACCTGAGATAGGTTGGCCTGGAGGACCGCGGTATCCATGGGTGCGAAATGCCAGACTTGTGGCGTCTGGCGCCACGTGAAGGGGGCATCGGCATGCACGTTTACGTAGTCCAGCCATGCCGCGGCACTGGGGTTGATGTTTCGATTGAAGGTCAAGGTCACGTCGCCCCACGAAGGGCTCACCGCGCTTTGAAATTGTGTGAATGCGGCTTCGTCCACGTAGTCCGCGCCGGAGGAGGCCGCTATCGATCCAAAGGAGAGCTCGCCGATTGGCCCTTGGGCACTACTGAGCTCGAGCTTGGTGCCAGAAATGGTGGAGCGGCCGACGGCGCGCGCTCGGAACAAGGCCGTGCTTTGCGCATCCAAGGCGTCCAAGCCCAAATTCACTTGCCGCGTCAGGGTGTAGTCAAAATGTTCCCCAAACCACTGTCGGCCACTGCCCACTAGATTTTGGAGTTCTTCTTCGTGATGGGCCACGTAGGTGTAGCGGGATACCTCCATCGCAGGCCCTGCCAAAACAGGGGGTGTGGAAAGGCGCGCGCCTCCCTCCGTGGTTGTCACAAAGTAGACCTGCTGATCGCTGTAGGGATGGTGCATCGGGTCGAAGCGTTCGGTCACCGTGTTGTATACCCAGGCATGCGGGCTTTGCCCATAGAAGTAGATCCGGTCCGCGCCAGAAAACGCCCCATCGCCTCCATCTTCAACCAGAATGTGGAGAGGCAGCAAATCGACTTCGCGCAAACTGCTATTCCGCTCGGGCAGGACCCCCGCCGTTCTCCCGTACATGCCCAATTGGGCTGAAATAAAGGGCGCTGAGCCGAAGCCCAAACTTTCCAAATCCGACGCCGTCAAGCTGTAAATGCCGTCTTCGGACACCGCCACTTTGGCCCATTCTCCTTGAGCCAAAACCGATGGATCGACCTGTGCAAATACCTGATTTACACCTATTAAAACCGAAATTAAGAGGATGCGAAGCGTCAAAAGTCTCAGATTAGGTCGGCGAGTGGTTGAATGATTTCCATGAGTTCATGTCATAAACGGGCAAAAGCCGCGTTTGTTGTTCAGGCAAATTTGCGCTCTTTTTCACGAAAGAACGAGGAAAATCGTATACTTGTGGCTCTTAATCCGTACATCTAACATGGCAGTGAAACGCCTATTGACCATAGCTTTCGTCCTTTTGGGGCTCTCGTCCGTTTACGGTCAGGATCCCCATTTTACGCAATTCTATGCCAATCCACTGTATTTGAACCCCGCCTTCGCCGGTGTCAAACAGTGTCCCAAGGTCAACGTCAACTACCGAAACCAGTACCCATCTTTGGGTGTGTATCAAACGTATTCGGCGTCCTACGACCAGTATGTTGATCGTCTAAATGGCGGAGTCGGCGTGCTCATTATGCAAGACGAAGCCGCCAACGGAGCGCTTAGCCTTACCGAAGCGTCGTTGATTTACTCCTACCACCTCACGGTGACCCGTGACTTCTCAATTTTGTTTGGGGCACAAGGAACCTTCCGTCAGCGCGCGTTGGACTGGAACAGTTTGACCTTCCCAGATCAGATTGACCCCTTCTACGGTTTTGTCAAGCCCACGAATGAAATTGCTCCAGACAATACCACTAACAGCCATTTGGATTTAACCTTCGGCATGTTGGGTTTCACCGAACATTTTTACGCAGGTATTACCGCTTCCCACGTGACGGAGCCCAATGAGGCCTTCCTCTCCAACAACTCCCTCCCCATGAAGTTGTCTGCTCAGATGGGTGCAACCATTCCTTTGGGCCGTAAGCGCTTATACAACTCCTTGGACAACCTCTTGATTCCCCACGTGGTCTTTCAGAGCCAAGGCGGAGCAAACCAATTAACGGGTGGCGTTTCGTTCAACCGCGGTCCGATGACCGGTGGAATGGCCTACCGCCAAGCCATCGGTGCTATCAGTACCAATCCCGACGCCTTGGTTTTCATCGTGGGCATTGCCCCGAATGATGTACCCTGGACGTTTGGCTACTCCTACGATTACACGATTTCTCCTTTGAAAAACACCTTGGGCGGTGCACATGAAATCTCCATGTCCTACCAGTTCCCTTGCCGCTCACGCCGCACGCGCTACAGCGAAATCAAGTGTCCCAAATTCTAATTGATTCTCTTATGAAGCTTCAATCTGTTCTTCGTTCCTGCACGGCGGCCCTCGCGGCGACCATGCTTTTGGCTAGTTGTGGCAAGACGGCGTCAAGCACGACCGGCATGGCCTACAACGACAAGAAAAACGGTGGATTCCAAATCAACCTGAACTACAAAGGCCAAGAAACCGGACCCGGTTTGGTGTTCGTCGAGGGCGGCACCTTCATCATGGGCCGTGTTGAGGAAGATTTTATCCGCGACTGGAACAACACCCCCAATCGCGTCACCGTCGCGTCCTTCTACATGGACGAGAATGAGGTAACCAATGCGGACTACCGCGAATACCTCTATTGGTTGCGCCGCGTATACGATTACGGGTACTACCCCCAGATTTATCAGTCCGCCCTCCCAGATACGTTGGTGTGGCGTGATAAGTTGGGCTACAACGAGACCTACGTAGAGAACTACCTCCGCCACCCGGCCTACAACTTCTACCCTGTTGTGGGCGTTTCATGGGAGCAAGCCATGCGTTACTGCTCGTGGAGAACCGACCGAGTCAACGAACAGATCTTGATTGACAAAGGAATTCTTAACGTGATGGCCAATCAGGCGGACGATCAGAACTTCAATACGGAAGTATACCTCTACAAGCAAGGCGAATACACGCAGCAAAACAAAAAGGGCCTGAAAGACATTTCGCCTCAGCAAGTCTACGGCAAAGAAGGACGGCCCGCTCGTATCGAGGACGGCATCCTGCTTCCAAAGTACCGCCTCCCAACCGAAGCTGAATGGGAGTATGCTGCGTACGCCGAAGTGGGCAACCGCGTATACAACCGGACGATCGACCGCAATAAGTACACCTGGAACGGATCGAGTGTCCGCAATTCAGACAAACAAAACCGTGGCGACATGTTGGCCAACTATCGCCGTGGTGCGGGAGACAACATGGGTATCGGTGGATACTTAAACGACCAAGCGAACATCACGATGCAGGTGCGCTTCTACCCCCCGAACGACTTTGGCTTGTATGATATGGCCGGCAACGTAGCGGAATGGGTTCTCGACGTGTACCGCCCGCTTTCGGGTACGGACATGAGCGACCACCGTCCCTTCCGTGGTAACCAATTCGAAACCTTCGACAACAATTTTGAAGGGATGGGCGAATTGGCCGTCTTGACAGAGCCCCAGTACGACACCGACAGCAGCCTGGTGCGTCTTCCCGGACAATTGCCCGTGCGCAAGGTCACCGAAGAGGAAAACTTGGGCCGCCGCAATTATCAGAAATCCGATTACCGCGACTTTGTGGATGGTGATGTGGAATCTTCCATCTTGTATGACAAAGGAGGCGTAGCAGAAGGCGACGCTCCGATGTACGAGTACGGTGAGTCAACCCTTATCGGCAACAACACCCGCGTATTCAAAGGAGGATCTTGGAAGGATATGGCCTATTGGCTCTCTCCGGGTACCCGCCGTTACTTGGAGCAAGATTTGTCGACGGATTTCATTGGCTTCCGTTGTGCGATGGACCGTGTTGGATTCCAGAACTTGGATGACACGCGTCGTAAGAGCACGGCCAAGCCCAAAGAAGAAAAATTCCGCCGCTACAAGCCCTGATGGAAGCCCTCTACGCATGCTTTGACGAGCATGTTGGAATCTGCTCAGACTCACGATCTCTCGAGTCTGGGCAGATTTTTTTTGCGCTGAAAGGCGCCCACTTTGATGGGCATACTTTTGCCGCCGAGGCCTTGACGAAGGGCGCATCCGCGGTCGTCATTGAGGATGCCGTACCGGGGTTGTCCGAAGCGCATCCCGGCGTGTTTCGCGTACCCTCCGTCATTCAGGCCCTGCAAGACCTAGCACGTCACCACCGACGCCAATGGGGCAAACCCATTATCGCGCTAACCGGCAGCAATGGCAAGACCACCGTCAAAGAACTATTCGCCTCCGTGCTCAGCCAACGTTTTCGCGTGCACGCGACCAAAGGCAACCTGAACAACCATCTGGGTGTCCCCTTCACCCTCCTTCAATTGCAGGACGAGCACGATCTCGCCGTCGTTGAAATGGGGGCGAACCACCAACGGGAAATTGATGCCCTTTGCCGAATAGCCGAACCCACGCTGGGCTACATCACCAACTTTGGACGCGCTCACCTGGAGGGTTTTGGCGGTGTGGAGGGCGTGATACGGGGAAAAACAGAGATGTACCGCTATCTGTTGGAGGTAGGCGGCGAACGGTTGATCAATCCAGACGATGCGCTTCAAGTTCAGCACGCGGGACCTCATGCCATCCCTTTCCTCGCCGATCTCCATACGTGGATGGAAAGCGATGGCTTTGTCCACATCCAGCGCGGAACGGCACAGGTGAAAAGCCACCTGAGCGGTGCCTTTCAAGGAACCAACCTCCGGGCCGCTTGGTCCTTGGGTACTCATTTGGGCGTATCGTCCGAAGACATTTGCGCCGGCATTGCCGCCTATGTCCCCAGTAATAACCGGGGAGAAATTCGAACCACCGAGAAGAATGTTGTTTTTCTCGACGCCTACAACGCCAACCCGAGTAGCATGGAGGTTTCGTTCCGTCATGCTCTATCAAGCCACCCAGATCGCGTGCATTATTACATGGCGGGGGATCTCTTTGAAATGGGGGAATACACCGCTGAGGAGCACCAACGCATGGTGAACCTCTTTGTGGAACAAGGAGCCGTGCACGTTTGGTTGATAGGTGAAGCTTTTCAAGCGACCCAGCACCCCGAGCATTACCGCTGTTTTGCCCAAACATCTGAAGCCCTCCAAGCGCTGCAGGCGGAAGACCTATCCGGTGCGTTCGTTTGGATCAAAGGTTCGCGGGGCATGGCCCTAGAGCAGCTGCTGCCCGCTTTGTGAGCGTTTAGAGCGCGACGCGGAGTCCTGCCCGAACTCCGAGAAATAGGGGGAGTTCTGTGTAGTCTCGCCAGCCTGTTCCCTCTTCCAGGTCATTGAATCCGTAATCCATCACCCCCATCAGCACAAAACTGAGGTATTCGGTGATGCCCACCGTTGAGCCCACCTGCAATCCAGCCGTCCAAAACTGGTCCGCATAGACCGGATTCACTAAATCGCTGTGTTCAAAGGAAATCGCACGGCGATAGGTCACATTTGGCCAGGCCTCCAGCGTAACCTCGTCGCTTAAATGCGTGACAAGGCCGGCACGCAAGGGAATGGCCCAATAGCGCGCCTGAACACCAAACGTTTGGCCCGATTCAAAACGGTGGCCATAATTGATCCAGGACTGCCCCACTCCAATTCCGAGGTAGAGCGGCCGAAGATTAAAATCCGCACTGAACCCCGTCTCGGCAGTTAAACGCGGCAAAAATCTATCCGTCACGTCGGGTTGAACCCCGTTGAGGTCCGCACCAATGCGGCGGAAAACGGTCCCAGGCTGACCGTATACATTGAAATTCACCACGCGCTGGCGTACATCGCTGTCCGTGTAATACCGAGGCTGTGTTTGTGCGCGAAGCCCCCAGGCCCCGGCCATGAAGGCCAGTATAATTATGCGTTGCATGCGGCTACTTTTTCTTTAAATGCACGTAAAAGGTCGGGAATTCCCGCGGGATTTTTTCCTCCTGCCGAGGCATAAAAGGGTTGTCCCCCTCCACCGCCTTGGATGAAGGCGCCCAGCTCGCGCACCCACTGCCCAGCGTGGACATGCGTTAACGCTTCTGAACCTGCCCCCAAGTGGATTTGGGCTTTGCCCTCCGCTTCCATGGCGAGCAAGACAATCGCATCGGGATGGTGGTCCTTAATTTGGAAAACCAGGTCTTTGGCGGAGGCCGCATCCAAGGTTACTTGCGCCGCCATCACTCGATAGCCCGCAATGACCTCTGCCCCATCGATCAATTCCCCTTTAAGGTTCCCGGCTTGAGCCCGGTTCAATTCTTCCAACTTCTTTTGAAGCTCGCTCACTTCTGCACGAAGGTCGCGGATGACTGCGGTCGGGTCGGAATTTTTGGCTTCTGCCGTGACTTCAGCCAACGTTTGGTGCTGCGCGAGGAGGTAATCGAGCGCCGCCTGCCCTGCCAAGGCCTCCACGCGGCGAACCCCAGCCGCCACGGAAGATTCGTTTAACAAGATAAAGGTACCCAGTTGCTGAGTGTTGGCTACGTGGGTGCCGCCACAGAGTTCAATGCTTGGTCCAAACTGAATGACACGCACCTTGTCGCCGTATTTTTCGCCGAAGAGGGCCATCGCCCCCATCGCTTTGGCTTCGTCTACATTGACATCTGCATGGACCTGCAATGGCAGCGCATCCGCAATCATCTGGCGAACCTCGGCTTCCACCCGCTGCCATTCCTCAGGGGTCATTTTCTGGAAATGAGAGAAGTCAAAGCGCAGTCCGCCGGGGTGTACCAAGGAACCACGTTGTTCCACATGGCTGCCAAGAACAGTGCGCAGGGCGTGGTGCATCAGGTGTGTGGCGCTGTGGTTTTCACTGGAGGCGCGGCGGCGTGCCCCATCCACACGGGCATGGGCTTCTGCCGTCCACGAGGATGGAGCGAGGGCCAAATGGTGCAGGATCACTCCCGTTTCTTTCGTGGTTTGCATCACTTCGAGGGTCTCATCGCCAAAACGCAACCAGCCCTGATCGCCAATTTGGCCACCCCCCTCGGGGTAGAAGGGGCTGCCTTCCAAGACTACGTGGATCATTCTTCCCTTCGGGGTTTCCACCTCGCGGTGACGCAGGACGCGGCAGGTCGCCTCCAATTGGTCGTAACCAGTAAATACATCGCTTGCTCCTTGGGCCAACTCAACCCAGTCGCCCACTTTCTGAGCGGATGCGGCGCGCGAACGCGCTTTTTGGTTGGCCATTTCGGCGTGGAATCCCGCCTCGTCCACCGACATGCCCTTTTCCCGGCAAATCAGAGCCGTGAGATCCAAGGGGAATCCAAATGTGTCATACAATTCAAACGCGCGTGCGCCGGAAACAAGACCATCTTGAGCTTCGACTATCGCGGCATCTAAACGTTTCAAGCCAGACTCAAGAGTGCGCAAGAAGGCACTTTCTTCCTCGGCAATGACTTGCGCTACCAGGGTCCCTTGACTATGCAATTCGGGAAAGGCCTCGCCCATGGCCTCTTGCATCACGGGGACCAAATGGGTCATAAAAGGGTCGCGGAAACCTAAGTCCGAATAGCCGTAGCGGACCGCTCGGCGCAAAATGCGGCGTATGACATAGCCCGCCCCGCCCGATGCCGGCAACTGGCCATCGGCGATGGCAAAGGCCACGGCGCGGATGTGGTCGGCAATCACCCGGAAGGCAATGTCAATGCGTTCCTCTTGGCCATAAACACGGCCACTCAGTTGGGAAAGCTTGTCCAAATAGGGCTTGAACACATCCGTGTCATAGTTCGACGATTTGCCTTCTATGGCGCGTACCAGGCGCTCGAAACCCATGCCGGTATCGACGTGCTGTGCGGGCAAAGGCACCAAGGAACCGTCCGCCTTGCGCTGAAATTGCATGAAGACCAAATTCCAGATTTCGATGACTTGCGGGTGGTCCGCATTCACAAGGTCCGCCCCGGGCTGTGCGCTGCGCTCGGCAGCAGGGCGCAAATCAATGTGGATTTCCGAGCAGGGGCCACAGGGTCCCGTTTCGCCCATTTCCCAAAAATTATCTTTTTTAGAGCCATCGAGAATGCGGTCTGCCGCCACGTGCTTTCCCCACATACCGCGTGCCTCGTCGTCGGCGGCCAATCCATCCCCTGCATCGCCCCCAAAGACGGTGACGTACAATTGCTCAGGATTCAAGCCGTATACCTCCGTCAAAAGCTCCCAGGCCCAGTCAATGGCTTCTTGCTTGAAGTAGTCCCCAAAGCTCCAATTGCCCAACATTTCAAACAACGTGTGGTGGTAGGTGTCAATGCCTACTTCCTCCAAATCGTTGTGCTTCCCGCTGACGCGTAAACATTTCTGGGTGTCCGCAATGCGGGCATGCGTAGCCGGACGGGCCCCGATGAAGACATCTTTGAAGGGATTCATCCCTGCATTGGTGAACATCAAAGTGGGGTCATCCTTCATGACCAATGGCGCAGAGGGTACAATGGCATGGCCTTTGGACTGAAAGAAATCTAAAAATGTGGAGCGAATTTCCGAGGAAGTCATGATTGCCTACTTTTGAAGGACTCCAAAATTAGGGGAAATACCCCCGTCATGCGGAAAGCGAAGTACATATATGACCCATTGACCCTGGCGTACCACAAAGTGGAGCGCACATGGCGCCATCGACTACGGGACACGAGCTTGTTCCTCCTCGCTTCCGTGCTCCTAGGCATCCTTTTTTACCTAGTTCTAGAGAATGTGCTCGACTCCCCAAAGGAAAAGGCGCTCAAACGTGAGCTCAATGAGGTGTTATTGACCTATGAACAGCTCAGCGATCGCGTCGATGAGCTGTCGCTTGTCATGGGCGATATGGAGCGCCGTGACGATGAGGTGTACCGGGTTGTTTTTGAATCTGAACCTCTCTCCACCGAAGTTCGGCTCGCGAGCATTGGCGGTGCAGCAGAACGGTATGAAGCCATCCGCGGACTGAGTAATGCGGCCCTCCTAGAGCGCACGGCCCGCAAAGTTGATGAATTGACCAAGCGACTCGCGGTACAATCTGAGAGTTTGGACGAACTCGCCAAGCTCGCGGGCAACAAGGAGGCGCTCTTGAATGCCCTCCCCGCCATTCGCCCGGTCAAAATGCGTCAAGGTGTTCGCTTTTCGTCGGGCTTTGGTTACCGCATTCACCCCATCTTCAAGGTGCGCAAATTGCACGCAGGGGTGGATTTCACAGCGAAAAAAGGCACCCCCATCTATGCCACGGCCGACGGGAAGATTATCTCGAACGACGTCTATGGTGGTCGCGGGTTTGGCAAACACTTGACCATTAGCCACGGTTTTGGCTACCACACCCTGTATGCCCATATGGACCGCGTCGTAAAGCGGCAAGGCCAAAAAGTAAAGCGGGGCGACCTGATCGGGTACGTCGGCAACACCGGTCGATCGACTGCTCCGCACCTGCACTATGAGGTCATTCGCAATGGCCGTCGCGTCAACCCCATTAACTATTTCTTCAACGATTTGACTCCGGCCGAATACGACGCCCTCGTTCGGGCTGCCGCGGCCTCTAACCAAAGTTTCGACTAATATGGCCACCCTCCCCACCGAATGGACCAAACGCTACTACAGCATAGGCGAAGTAGCCGAAATTTTTGAGGTGAATACGTCGACGCTTCGCTTTTGGGAAAAAGAATTTCCCGAATTGCGCCCCAAGAAAAATGAACGCGGGGTTCGAAAGTACACGCCTGAAAACATGGAAGCGGTACGACGCATTTACCACCTGGTGAAAGAGCGCGGTTTTACCCTCAAGGGCGCCCGGCAGAAATACAAGGATAACCCGACGGATGTGGTTCAAACAGAAGATGTGGTACGCCGTTTGCTAAAGATTAAGGGGGACATGGAGTCCCTGAAAAAACAATTGGATTCTTTCAAATGAAACGATCAACGATCACCATTCTATCCCTCGTCGCGGTTGTCTTAGGCCTTCTTATGTGGGGCGTCAGCACCCACAACCGTTTTGTGACCCTGAATGAAGGCATTGAAGGCCAGTGGGGCGAGGTTCAAAGCGCTTATCAGCGCCGTGCCGATCTTATTCCCAATTTAGTTGCCACCGTCAAGGGCTATGCGGACTTTGAGCAAGAAACTCTGACGCGTGTGATTGAGGCCCGCGCCAACGCGACCTCCGTCAACCTGGATGCCTCCAACTTGACCCCTGAGAACATCGCGCAATTCCAACAGGCACAGGGGGCTCTAAAGGGTTCCTTGGATCGCTTGTTGTTGACGGTAGAACGCTACCCCGAATTGAAGGCCAACCAAAATTTCTTGGCACTTCAGGACCAACTGGAAGGCACTGAAAACCGCATCAATATCGCCCGCGACCGATTTAACAAGTCTACCCAGGCGTACAATAGTGCCATCAAGCGTATTCCAGCATCTTGGATCGCGGGAATAGGTGGCTTTGAACCACGTGGTTACTTCGAAGCCGTTGCCGGCGCTGAAGCAGCCCCCGAGGTCTCTTTCGAATGAAGCAGCCGCTCCAGGAAGAACACCGTCTGACACTCCAAGCCGCCATTGCCTCTGCGGAGAAGCATTGTTCAGGCGAAATCCGCGTGCATGTTGCCGAGACCTGCACGCGCGATGCGCTCATTGAAGCCCGCTATTGGTTTCAAAAGTTGGGCATGCATAAGACCGCCTTGCGGAATGGCATCCTTTTTTACATCGCATTAGATAGCCGCAAGTATGCCATCCTTGGAGACCAGGGCATCCATGAAAAAGTGGGACAGGCCTTTTGGGACGATGTGCGGGATGCCATGCACCCCGCCTTGGAAGCGTCCGATTGGGTCGCTGCACTCTGTGCGGGCATCGCCCAGGCAGGGGAGGCTCTAGCCACGCATTTCCCGCATGCTGGAGCGTCCGATGTCAATGAGCTTTCCGACGAAATCAGCCACTCGGCATGAGGGCGTTTCGCCAGCTGTTCACCCCCTTGCTTCTTCTCGGTGCGCTGAGTGTCTCGGGACAAATTGGGCCCAAACCCGCTGTCCGAGAAGGCCTCGTCACCTTTCAAGGCCTTTCTGCCTCATCCATTTTAGAGCCCGCCGAGGAAGCCCGTTTGGAGGCTGTCCTTCAGGCCATCAACGACTCGAGCTCCACACAAATTGCGGTGGTATTCGTGGATTCCTGCCCGGATGACATCAATTATCAAGCAGCCCTGACCCTCAGCGATTGGGGCGTTGGACAAGCCGGCCAAGACAATGGCGTGCTCGTTTTGATTGCCCTGGGGGATCGAAAGATGGCCATTTCAACGGGCTATGGCGTGGAGGCTACCCTCACAGATTACCAATGTAGCCGATTGATTGAGGAGGTCCTCGTCCCGGCCTTTCGCGAAGGGGCCTATGAAGCGGGATTGACCGAAATGGCCACCCAGATGGCCCAAATGCTCTCCGGCCAATTCGAGGCCGTCCCTTCACCGGGCGAGGATTCCGGAAAAAAGAAACGTGCCCTCTTCTTCATCCTTCTCGTCGCGATTGTGGTCAGCCTCATCGCAAAAAATGGAGGCGGAGGCGGCATGCGGGGAGGCGGTGGCTACTGGATCGGACCAATGGGCGGCGGCGTCTACCGCGGGGGTGGATTCGGTGGCGGCTTTGGCGGCGGAAGTGGCTTTGGCGGCGGCGGTTTTGGTGGCTTTGGCGGCGGCATGGGCGGCGGCGGCGGGGCCAGCGGAGGTTGGTAGGTACTTTCCTTTGTTTTTCCGACCTTTGCTTCAAATACTTAGGCTATGAAAAATTGGGCTTCCTTGCTCGTGATTGCAGCGGTAATGAGTGCGTGCAGCACCCCCAAAGCGACCATTTCTCAAAAATCCGCCACGCTCTACCATGTGCAGGTGAAAAAATCTGCCAACCAGGCAATGGAAATTGTCGACGTGCAATTGACCGACGGCAGCCAGTGGGCTTCCGGTTCCTTCCGATTGACCGACATGAGCGGAAAGCGCAACGTATTGAACACCAAGGGGTATGACGAATTCAACATTCAAGTCGTTACCCCTTCCTTGGCTTTCGCACCGAACCAAGCCTTGATTTCCTACCGCTTGGAAGTAGATGGCCCGGTCAAATCGATGCTTTTAGCGCTCGCTTCGATCCCCGCTCCTTTGGAGGCCGAAGCACGCCCCACACTGGCCGAATAATCCCAGATTTATGGTGTACATCCAGCGCCGAGAGACCTTTAGTGCCTCGCATCGACTGTACAATGCTGCCTGGTCTGACGACCAAAACGAGGCGGTATTTGGTAAATGTTCCAACCGCTTTGGCCATGGGCATAATTTTCAGCTCATCGTCACGGTGAAGGGTGAGGTAAATCCGGACACGGGATTTGTCATGAATTTGGTGGATTTAAAGACCATCATGATGCACGAAATCATCGACCATGTGGATCACCGAAATCTGAATGAGGACGTGCCCTTCTTGCAGGGTGTTTTGCCTTCCACGGAAAATTTGGCCATCGCCTTCTGGGCGCGTCTTGCCCCTGCGATTGCCGCCAAAGGCGCCCAGTTGCACGGCATCCGAATTGTTGAAACTGAGAACAACTTTGTAGAATACTACGGCGAATGAAGGCATACATCTTCCCCGGCCAAGGCGCTCAAAGCCCCGGAATGGCCCAAGACCTGTACGACGCACACCGCGACCTCTTCGAGGAAGCCAATGACGTCCTGGGCTTTTCTCTGACCGACATCATGTTCCATGGCACTATGGAGGATTTGACCCAAACGAAGGTCACCCAACCTGCCATTTTTGTCCATTCGGTCGCCAAAGCGCTGAGCTTGGGAGATAGCTTTCAACCAAATATGGTAGCGGGCCACTCCTTAGGTGAATTCTCCGCCCTGGTAGCTGCCGGTGCTATGAATTTCTCCGACGGCCTTCGTCTGGTCTCGCAGCGCGCCCTGGGCATGCAGGCTGCCTGTGAAGCCGAGCCCTCCACCATGGCCGCCATCCTAGGCCTGGAAGATGCCGTGGTCGAACAAATTTGTGCGAATACCCCGGGCTTAGTGGTTCCCGCTAATTACAACACCCCCGGCCAATTGGTCATTTCAGGAGCCACGGCCGCGGTGGAAGCAGCATGTGAGGCCTGCAAGGAAGCTGGGGCCAAACGGGCCCTCCTCCTTCCTGTCGGAGGCGCCTTCCATAGCCCCTTGATGGCCCCGGCCGGCGAGCAACTGGCTACAGCCTTGGATGCGGTCGCTTTCCAAACACCTCGCTGCCCCATCTACCAAAATGTTGTCGCGGCGCCCGTGACGGATCCGGAAGAAATTCGGGCCAACCTCAAAGCACAGTTGACGGGTTCCGTCAAATGGACCCAGACCGTCCAGGCCATGGTCGCCGCAGGCGCCACGCACTTCTACGAAGTCGGTCCCGGCCGCGCCTTGCAAGGCATGGTAAAGAAGATTGCCCCGGACGCCGAAGCTATTTCCGCATGAGCATGACCTTTGGTTGGCAGAGTCCATCCAACATTGCGTTGGTCAAATACTGGGGCAAGCGCGATCCGCAGTTGCCTTCAAACCCCTCCATCAGCTTTACGCTAGATACTTGCCATACCCAGACCCGGGCGACCTTTGAGACGGGCCACGGCGTTCAAGTTCTGCTCAACGGGGTGGATACACCCAGCTTTGTGCCCAAGATTGAGCAGTTTATAGGACGCATCCAACACCGTCACCCCTGGCTAGCGGACTACCGCGTCACCGTGGATACCTTCAACAGTTTTCCGCATTCCAGTGGCATTGCCTCTTCTGCCTCGGGCCTCAGCGCTTTGGCCTTGTGCGTGGTCGACGCGGCCCAAGCCCTGGGTCATGCCCTCCCGGCGGTAGATGCGCGACGCGAGGCGTCGATTTTGGCCCGATTGGGTTCAGGGTCAGCGAGCCGCTCTGTGTACGGTGGCCTCGTCGTCTGGGGAGAGACCCATTCCGTTCCGGGAAGCCACGATGACTACGCGGTGGTCTATCCCCATGCAGTCCACCCGATCTTCCCTTCATTCCGCGATGTGGTGATGCTCGTCGATGTCGGTCAAAAAGCTGTCAGCAGCACCGCCGGCCACGCGCTCATGGAGGGACATCCCTTTGCTCAGCAACGCTTTGCCCAGGCCCACCAAAATATCGCCCACTTGCAATCCATTTTGAAAACGGGCGATGTTTGGACCTTTTTGGACCTCGTAGAGCAGGAAGCACTCACCTTGCATGGCCTGATGATGAGCTCCCAGCCTAGCTACATCCTCATGCGTCCCAATACACTGCATATCCTCGAGGCCATTCGTGCCTACCGACGTGAAAGTAGGCTACCCATCGGCTTCACCTTAGATGCAGGCGCCAATGTGCATGTGCTCTTCCCTGCTGAAGTGGAACAAAAAGCCATGGAGTTTGTTACCGAAGTACTGGCTCCCTATGCCAAAGACGGCCGTTACATGGCGGACCGCGTTGGACAGGGACCCGTACCTTTGAACGAACCTGCCTAGCCCATGAGCCCGAATTACTTTGCCAAAATCCTACTCTTCGGTGAATACGGCATCATCAAAGATGCCATGGGATTGTCTATTCCTTACCGGAATTATTCGGGCGCATTGCATTTGCCTGAAGGGGCCCTCACGGAGTCCCAGCGCCTTTCAAATGCCGCCTTGGGACCCTTTGTGGACTACTTGCAAGGTTTGGCCTATAACGGAGAGCTAAAGGCCCAATTGGACATGCCTCGACTACAGAGGGACCTCTCGGAGGGTCTGTTCTTTGAGTCCAGCATTCCTCAAGGCTATGGGGTCGGATCTTCAGGGGCGCTTGTGGCCGCTTTATACGCCGAATATGCTCAGCAGCCCTTGGATCTGAGTCAACCGATTCCCGCGAACGGCATCAGCCAATTGAAAGAGGCCTTGGGCCAAATGGAATGCTATTTCCATGGCAAGAGTTCAGGAATTGATCCCACAATTTGCTATCTCCAGCTTCCCCTGTTGATTCGTTCCAAAGACGATTTGGGCACGGTCGACCTGCCCCTCACGGAGGCGCAGGGCAAAGGAGCCATTTTCTTGCTGAACTCGGGCAACCCGGGAGAAACTCAGCCCATGGTCAACATTTTTATGGAGAAGTTGAAAGAGGAGGGCTTTCGGAAAGTCATGTCGGGTCAGTTTAAAAAATACAACGACGCCTGTGTTCAGGCCTTCTTATTGGGAGACTGGGATCCATTGTTCACCAACCTCAAGGGTTTGAGTCGGGTGGCCTTGGAACACTTTAGCCCGATGATTCCCAGTGCTTTTCATGCCTTGTGGCAAAAAGGCATCGACAGCAATGCCTACTACCTCAAACTGTGTGGAAGCGGTGGTGGAGGCTACATTTTGGGCTTTACCAAAGATTTGGATGCCGCCAAGGCGGAGCTTGCCCCCCATCAATTGGACGTCGTCCTTCGATTCTAAATGCCGTGCGTCGACGCAGCCGGCTCCTCGTTCGCTTTGTAGCTTTTCTATCCCTCGTTCGATGGACGCACCTGGCGTTCTTGGCTTGGGCACAAGGCATGGCCTATTTCTTTTTGTTTGCGGAGCCTCGCGGATGGGCCGCCCTGGCGGAGATGGATTTCTGGTTTGTGATTATTTCCACGGCCGGATTTGTCGCGGGAGGCTCCCTGATGAACAGTTTCTACGACATGGAACGCGACTTGGTTCAACGTCCGTGGCGCACCTTATTTGAACGGCCCGTCGCCAAGAAGTATGGTTTGCGCATGGCTTCCGTCTTCTATTTCACTGGACTGGCCGCGTCATGGGTCGGATTGAATGCGTGGATGGCCCTCCCCTTCACGCTCTATGGACTCCTCATCTGGCTCTACTCCCACAAGCAGTGGAATCTGCACCGCCTCGGACCTTTGATGGCCACCTTACTAGCGTATACCCCTTTACTGTTGCTTGCCTTGACCTTTTCCCCCCAATCAGAGGCTGGGTTTATGCGCTCCTTGCCTTTGGCCATCGGGATGATCGCCCTCGAATGGCGTCGGCAATGGGAACGCACCCAACTGTTTGCGCTCGCTCAAGATGCCCGAAAGCCCTGGATTCACCGACAGTGGTTGTACAAAGGGCTGCTGATTGCGGGCATCGCCGCCATACCTTTTTTGTAACCGCCTTTAGCGGATCAAGGTGAAGGTCCCGTGCTGCTCCGCGATGTTTCCGAAGGGCAGGTAGATGAGGATTCGGTACGAATAGATTCCCTCCGGAACAGCTTGGCCCCCATAGGTGCCATCCCAAGATTTGGACACATCGTCTGTCGAGAAGACCTTCAAGCCCCAGCGGTTGAAGACATCCCACTGCATGCCCTCAATGCCCAATGCCTCGACTTTGATGCGGTCATTGATGATATCTCCATTGGGGGTAAAAGCGGTCGGTATGTAGACATAGTAATCCATGCGGAGTTCGATGTCGACCGTCACAGAATCGGAACAACCTAAGCTATCCGCCACAGCCAAGGAGACCGAATAGGTCCCGGGCTTGGCATAGGAATGCGTAGGGTCCACATCCGCTGAAACCCCTCCATCGCCAAAGTACCAGGCCACATAATTGGTATCGCTGGATTGGTTGAAAAATTGGACGTTCAGCGGGTTACTGGGATTGGGCAAATAGGTAAATGCCGCCCCCGGCACGGGCGCTACGCCGACCCAAACGCTGTCGCGCGTGATGAAGCCACACTGATCGACCACCTTGAAGGGGTACCATCGGCTATTGACCGGGGTCACCGTCCAAAGGCTATCGGTGGGTCCACCCGTCCAGGTAATCGTGTAGGGCGGGGTGCCATAGCGGGCCTTGGCTTGAATTTCAACGGACTCTCCAGGACAGATCCACGTGGTGTCCGAATAGGTCATGACTGAATCGTATGGCATCACATATACCGTCACGCTATCCACCGCCGCAGTGTCCATGCATTCATCGATGCCATAGAAGTAGTACGTTTCTGTGCTCAGGGGATTCACCGTCAATTGGACGCCCGCCGCCGTGTC
>ERZ891134.667-NODE-667-length-26984-cov-7.237513_pt1 | contig 26984 bp, 26 predicted proteins | sample MGYA00520888_ERZ891134 | MGnify/ENA primary metagenome ERZ891134 (study PRJEB32303, sample SAMEA104408692) | aquatic metagenome | biome: Brackish water; feature: Coastal; material: water | place: Baltic Sea | collected 2014-10-23 | depth 10 m ... | reverse complement strand
CGACCCTGGTTGCTGCGCTTGTGGCGCCCTCGCTACCCGCCAGCAATCTTCCTGATATGTTCAGTGCAACTGGCCTATTGGCGGCATTCCAAGAAGTTGGTGTGGGGCTAATGATCGGATTTATCTTGCAACTCGCTTTTGGCGCAATTGTCTTCGGTGCGCAAGCAATGTCCATGACCATGGGACTTGGTTTTGCGATGGCGGTAGATCCACAGAACGGCGTGCAGGTGCCAGTAGTGGCTCAACTATACGTCATTTTGGGGACTCTTTTATTTCTCTCTCTGGACGGCCATTTGATGCTGATTGCAGCCGTGGTTGAGTCTTACAGGCTCGTTCCCGCGGGGATCAATGGAATTTCTGCATCAGCTTTATCCGGCCTTGTTTCTCTTGGTTCAATTGTATTTTCGGGAGGAATTTTATTGGCCCTACCTGTAATGACGGCTCTTTTGTTAGTAAATCTGGCGTTTGGCATTATCACTAGAACCGCGCCTCAGCTGAATATCTTTGCGGTTGGTTTTCCAGTAACAATTCTTGGCGGACTGCTGATAATGTTTATTGTGATGCCCGGCTTTTTGGATGCGCTTCGCAATCTGTTCGATGTCTCCATCACCCGAAGTTTGATGATTTTTAACTAGGATCATCGACTATGGCAGAAGAGCAGCAAGGACAAGAAAAAAGTGAACAGCCCACCAGCAAGCGGCTAGACGAGTCGCGAAAAAAAGGACAGGTCGCCAGATCTCGCGAGTTAAATATGCTGCTTGTTATGTTGGCCAGCGTTTTATTCTTGATATTTGCAGGTGGATCGATGGTGTCTTCTATTTTGGCTGTCGTTGACAACTCTCTGACCCCTTCAGGTGAGTTGCTGACTAATCCAAGGTTATTACCAGCACACCTTTTTGGCACACTTGCGTCTGCAGGCTTGATCATTACGCCTTTCTTTCTCGTAACCGTCATTGCTGCTTTGGCCGGGCCTGCTCTTATGGGTGGACTTGCATTCAGTCCCCAAGCTATTGCCTTCAAGGCAGAAAAACTCGATCCGATTAAAGGTCTGGGTAGGGTTTTTTCTACTAAAGGCCTTATTGAACTCGTGAAGGCGCTTCTAAAGTTCTTCCTAATTATAGGGGTGGCTTACCTACTCTTTAGATCGATGGAGAAAGAGATTCTCTCCCTGATTTCGCTCAATGTAATTGATGCGATCACAAGATCCGGTGAGATGATTGTTTGGGCAGTGCTATTACTGTCAATGACCCTAGTTCTTATTGCGGCGATTGACGTGCCCTACCAGCTTTGGAGCCACAACAAACAACTTAAGATGACCAAGCAAGAAGTCAGAGATGAGTCCAAGGAAACTGATGGGCGCCCAGAAGTTAAGAGCCGAATACGCCAATTGCAGAGAGAGGCTTCACAACGAAGGATGCTCGAGGATGTTCCAACTGCTGATGTCGTAATCACTAACCCTACCCATTACTCGATAGCTTTGAAATATGATCCGGGCGGTGTTACGGCTCCAATGGTGGTGGCTAAAGGAGCCGATTTGATCGCGCTCAAGATTAGAACAATCGCGTCAGAAAATAATGTCTTAATTTATGAGGAGCCACCGCTTGCTCGGGCAATTTTTGCGTCTAGCGAAATAGGTGACGAGATACCAGCCCCCTTGTTTTTGGCCGTCGCGAAAGTGCTTGCCTACGTTTTCCACCTCAAAAATGCGGGCCCTACAGACTATGTTCCGCGACCAGAAGCAGTTCCACTGCCCGAGGATTATATGAAGTTCTACGAGGAGGGGCTTTAAATGGCTTCTAACACTCTAATTATTGAGCAAAACAACAAGCTTAATCTTGTATCCGGAATAGGCACGCCAGCGATGCTTCTGCTGATGCTGGCCATGATTATTCTCCCTCTGCCTGCGATAGCGCTAGACCTATTATTCACCGTTAGTATTGCTCTATCGATAATGGTGTTAATGGCCGCGATATATGCGCGCCGTCCTTTAGATTTTGGTGTATTTCCTACGGTTTTGCTCCTCGCAACTTTGCTTCGTCTCGCGTTGAACGTCGCTTCAACCCGTGTGGTCTTGTTAAACGGCCATACTGGTACGGGCTCTGCAGGAAAAGTTATTGAGGCCTTCGGAGAGTTCGTTGTTGGTGGAAGCTACGCTGTCGGTTTGGTCCTTTTTACTATTTTAGTCATTATCAATTTTGTCGTTGTCACAAAAGGGGCGACGCGAGTATCTGAAGTAACCGCGCGATTCACTCTAGACGCGATGCCTGGAAAACAAATGGCAATTGATGCAGACCTTAATGCTGGGCTGATAAGTCAGGACGTGGCATTAGAGCGACGCGAGCGAGTCTCAAGAGAGTCTGACTTTTATGGGGCGATGGACGGTGCCTCAAAATTTGTGCGAGGGGACGCGGTCGCGGGCATTTTGATTTTGTTCATAAACATCTTGGGAGGGTTTGCAATCGGAACTCTGCAGCACGGCCTAGACGCAGGCCAGGCTGCTGAAAATTATGTTCTTTTGACGATTGGTGACGGCCTCGTTGCGCAAATTCCTTCAATGTTACTGTCAACTGCAACCGCGATTATTGTTACACGGGTTTCTGGCGAACAGGATATGAGTGCAGAAGTTTCACGTCAGCTCACGAGCAATCCCAAAGTGCTTTTTGTGGCATCAGGGATTATAGGGGTCATGGGGCTCGTTCCTGGGATGCCGAATCTCGTCTTTCTTTCTATAGCGACTTTGCTGGGGCTGTCTGGGTATCAGAAAACGGTTGCTGATCGAGTCCCCGACGTGGTGGAGGCATCTGAGCCCCTCCCTTCTAGCAACCTTAACCCCGAGTTGAGCTGGGATGATGTTTCAACCTTAGATTCCATAGGGTTAGAGGTGGGTTATCGATTGATTCCTCTCGTTGATGTTAGTCAGGGCGGCGATCTACTTAGCCGCATTAAGGGAGTCCGTAAGAAGTTATCTCAAGACTTAGGGTTCTTAGTCGATTCAGTCCATATAAGAGACAACTTGGACCTCGGCCCCAATGTTTACAGGCTCACGATCCATGGGGTCGTTATGGGTGAGGCAGAGCTGTTACCGGATAGGGAGCTTGCTATAAATCCAGGTCAAGTTTTTGGCGAAGTCGACGGCATTCCTGCTAAGGACCCAAGTTTTGGTCTAGATGCTTTATGGATCGATCCATCAAACCGTGAATCCGCACAAACTGCTGGCTATACAGTTGTGGATTGCTCAACCGTTGTGGCAACACATTTGAGCCAAATTTTGAAAAACAATGCAGCAAAGTTAGTGGGGCAAGATGATGTTCAGCAGCTGCTAGATAGGCTCAAACAAAATTCGCCGAAGCTCGTTGAAAACTTGGTACCCGGGGTAATGTCGCTGGCAGACGTAACTAGGGTTATCCACAGCCTGCTGGATGAGGGTGTGCCCATAAGAGATCTGCGTACGATAGCTGAAACGCTCTCACTGCAACGTGGTGTTGAAAAGTCCCCCGATGAAATGGTCTCCCAAGTCAGGGTTGCCTTAGGGCCTTCAATTTTTCAGTCTGTCACAGGCCAAGCCCATGAACTTCCGGTCATGGTGCTGGACCCCCAGCTGGAACAGATTATGGGTAATGCAATTCAGAACAATAATGGCGTTATTGAGCCTAACCTCTTGGACACCGTGGTCACAGGTATCGGCGAGGGATCCGGCAAAATGGAGGCGGAAGGCGCCAGTCCAGTGTTACTGGTATCGGGAGCCATTCGTGGATTTTTAGCTAGATTATTGCGTGGAAGGATGGCGAATTTTTATATTTTGGCGTACGACGAGATACCAGCGGACAAAAATATTCGTGTAGTTACCACCGTAGGTAAGCAAAGCGCTTAAAGTTGGCGCGTTAATTGCTTAATCAGAAAGAGAGCAGTTTTTTAGCATTTTGAAGAGGTCCAGAGACCATTAGCGTCAAATTATGGACACGCAAGGAAAATAGAATGGAAGTACAGCACTTTTGTGGGCAGAACAATAAATTAGCTTTGGAAAAGGTTAGAGCTTCCATGGGCCCTGACGCGTTGATTGTCTCAAACGAAAAAACGAAGGATGGGATAAAGATTTCCGCTACTCTCGACGTCGGTCGTAGTCTCGATAAGCCGGTTGCAGATAGCCCAACCAACGAAATTGTGCTTGGCTATTTGAATAAGGAGCTGAAGGGTTTGCGTAGCATGTTGCAGGAGGCTCTCGGAGAGAGAAGTTGGCAAGATGCCGCTGGTAAAGACGCCGTAATAGCTACTCTCGAACAAAGATTGTCGACGCTGGGGTTAAATCGCAAATCGATAGAGATCTTAACCACAGATACGAAGCCAGGTATTAAGTTGTCGGTGGCCTGGCAAGATTGCATGCAAAAGCTAGCAGGCCGCATTACCACTGATTCCGGCAAGGGGCACGATGATTTTAGAACTAGTGCGATTATTGGTGGTACCAATATTTGTCGCGGTATTGCTATTCGGCAGCTTGTTATGCGCTTATTCCGCTCTCGGACAAGCAAGCAAATTCTTGTGATTTCGGTCTCGACAGAGCCATCCCAGCTGTTAGTTCAGTTTTGTAAGTCTAAGAAAATAAAATACTTACAGCTCAAAGACTCCCTCAGCCTAGGAAAGGAGCTTCGAAAGCATTCCAAGTTCAAGGATGTTTTTGTTGAGACGCAAGATCTGGCTCCGCAGTTAGGAGCCGAGGACCCAATAGTTCGAGATTTGTTCGCGCAGAATCCGAGTGTTACAGGGGTGCTAATGCTACCCGCAAGTGCTGATTCGGACTTCTTACAGCTCATTGGTGAGCATGTGAGTTCCTTGCCTTTGAGTTCTGCTTTGATTTCTAAAACGCCCGAGGCGGTATCGCTTGGAGGTGTGCTTAACTTTTTACTCCTGAATCCCATTCCGATATCTGGGTTGTTAGTTGACACTAACCCTCTCCCATTTATGCTGACCAGTGATGTGATTATTAATACGGCGAAGCGAATGGCCAAGAACAATCTAGCGAGAGTCGCATTGAATGATAAGGAGTTAGACCACTGGGACTCGTCTATTCAGGCGAATATTTCTAATCACAGCGTTCAGGCTTAAGGGAATTAGGCTATGCGGGTAATTGCAGTTACGGGCGGTAAAGGTGGGGTTGGCAAGACCAACGTTGCTGTAAACTTAGCCTCAGCACTATCTAAAGCAGGTAAGGATGTCCTCCTTCTGGATGCTGACTTGGGCATGGCAAACGTAGACGTAGTTATGGGTCTACATATTGAGTTCACGTTGGCGGATGTGGTGTCGGGAAACAAAACGGTCGAAGAGATCGTGGTGAAAAGTGAATGCGGTGTGAGAGTCATTCCAGCGGCGTCCGGCATACCTCTAATGGCCGAGCTCACCTCTGAAATGAGAGCCAGTTTAATTCACGGAATATCCAGCCAAATAGATCCTCCGGATATTCTCATTGTGGATACTGGCGCAGGGATTGACGAGACCGTCCAAACATTTGTCTCTGCTTGCCAGCAGGCTATCGTCGTTGTGTGTGATGAGCCAGCATCTCTAACTGATGCATATGCACTGATAAAGGTCTTGCGACTAAAAAAGAATTACAAAGAATTTCAGGTGGTTGTAAATAATACAGAGCGCGCAATTCAGGCGAAACAGCTATTCGAGAGGTTATCTTTAGTTACTGAGAAACATTTGGATACGCGACTGTCCTATCTTGGTCAGGTGCCACAAGATCGATATTTAAGGCGGGCCGTTCAGGAACGAAGACCGCTTGTGACTGCATATCCTCGATCTCCTGCAGCCTTAGCAATTACCGAAATGGCCGGTCGAATTCTCGAAGGTGGAACTGAACGCGGTACCTCTGGCCTAACGTTTTTCTTTGAGCAGTTACTAGATCTCCAGGCTGATCGGGTCTAAATAGGGCGCTCGCGATGATTTCTGAATATCAGACTTACGCTAAGCCTTCCCAGGATAACTTGGTCAACGATCATTTGCCCTTGGTGAAAAGAATCGCTACCCACCTTTCCGTCAAACTGCCCTCACACATTGAGACAGACGACTTAATTCAGGTGGGGCTCATCGGCTTATTAAAGGCGGCCGATGATTATCAGCCCGATTCCGGGGCAGTATTTTCCACGTACGCAACCATCAGGATAAAGGGCGCGATGCTTGACGAGTTGCGCTCACGTGACTGGCTCCCTAGGGCGGTTCAAAAAAATTTAGGCCTAGTTTCTAATGCCGTAGCTTCGGTAGAACAGCGACTAGGTAGATCAGCTAGTTCGTTTGAGGTTGCGAAAGAGCTTGGCATGGATCTCGAGGCCTATAACGAGATGCTGGGAGAGCTCTCTTATGCAAGATTGTCATCCATAGAGGATGCGAACCTGATACCTGGAGACAATGAGCCAGATGATGTTATTACGCAGGGGCTCAAAGAAAAGGCCGTTGCCGATGCAATCCTCGAGTTACCGGAGAAAGAGCAGGTGATGATGTCACTCTATTACACCGATAATCTCAACTTGAAGGAAATTGGATTAGTTCTTAATGTCTCTGAATCCAGAGTTTCACAAATCCATGGACAGGCGGTCGCGAGAATCAAAAGTAAACTCCGAGATTGGGTATGAGCCATTGAGGCTTATCTTGGTCGGCCCCTAATTTTCAAAACGATCTATCGGTTGTTTAACAATTATTTCGACCCGCCTATTTCTCGCTCGACCCTCGGGTGTCGTATTTATAGCTTGCGGACGAGTTTCCGCGAATCCAGAAGCGGTAACCCTCTTTGGATCAATTCCTGTTTCAGCCTTCACTAGGCGCCTCGTCACGGAGGCGGCTCTAGAGACTGCAAGATCCCAGTTGGATGGGTATGCAAAAGAATTTATGGGAATACTGTCCGTGTGCCCCTCAACTGCAATTCTGCCCTTAATTTGGCCTAGAGCCACCCCAATTTTGTCAACAACGGCAACAAAGTCCGAGTTGAGATAAGCAGAGCCGGACTTGAATGAGCCTCGCTCCCTGATACGGATTAAAATAGTACGATCTTCGCTCTCGACATCAATCTGTCCCGCTTCTATTTCTGCACGAAGGAGCTTTCTGAGCATATCGGCGTCGATTTCCGTATCTCGGGTCAACTGCATCATTTCATCTAAAGTTTCGACTGCCTCCCTCATATCGCGCTCTCTTGTCTGCTCGGCGTCTGGCTCCCCGAGACGTAACGAGTCCTCTTCCTGCTCGCGAGTAATTTGCTGAATTGTCTCTATCGGTGTTTCCTCGGGAATGCCAGGCTGGAAGTGGGTTGCAACAACACTAGTTCCTTTTGGAATGTCTTCTAACGGTATGTCTCGCTGAACACCGAAGGCGTTGATCATATTGGATTGGATTTGTTTGTATTTAATTGGATCAAAGTCAGCGACGGAGAGTAGTACGACAAAAAAACAAAGAAGCAGTGATAAAAGATCTGAAAATGTGACCAGCCAACCGGTAGATGGCGAGTCGTCTTCCTCTTCTTCTATTTGGTTTTGCTCTTGGCTCATGCTGCGCTGCTTTCTGTTTTGGACGAATCTGAGCCCTTTGTTGCTTTGGTGGGGTCAAGGTAGGCTGAAAGTACGCTCTCAATAACTCTTGGATTTTGCTGGCCCTGTATCGCCATGACGCCATCTATAGAAATTAGTAACCCTAATTTTGCGTCGTTTGATCTAAATTTCAACTTGTCTGCCACTGGCAGGAAAAAAACGTTTGCAAAGACTGATCCCCATAGCGTCGTTAGGAGCGCCGCGGCCATTGCGGGGCCAATTGCTTTAGGGTCATCCATGTTGGCCATCATTGCCACGAGCCCAATGACTGTTCCAATCATTCCAAATGCGGGTGAAGTATCTCCCATCGATCGCCATACTTTCTCGCTTGCCGCGTTTCTATCGATGATCCCTTTCATGTTGGAGAGCATTGTTTGTTTGACCACCTCAGGCTTACCACCGTCTATTAGTAATTTTATGCCCTCTGCTAAAAAGTCATCGGAAATCTTGCGCTTTTCGAGTTCTAGTAGACCTTTTTTCCGCGAAACATCTGCCATTTCAACAATTTCATCAATTAATGCCTGTGGGTCCTGGTTCCCACCAGTAAACACTTTCGCTACCACCCCTAATGAGCTGGTAAAGTGAGCCATGCTATAGCGCCCCATGGTACCGGCAAGGGTTCCTCCTAGAACAAAGACTATTGAGACGACCGCAGTTCTGGTTCCAAAAAACATCTGAATTTGATCTTGATCTACGATTAGGAGCCCAACTGCACCAACGCTCAGAAGCCAGCCGATAATTGTCGCAATATCCATGTATAAACCTTATGAGCTTTAAGTAGTATTTAAGAATGTATCTTAAGTATAGTTAAGAAGGTGTTACAGCGCCTATCTTAGAGGGCTTCTATTGGAAGAACTACAGCTCACACTTACGCCTGCGCGAGTAGATCAACGTAATAGCGGGATTATGTTTGCCAATTGGCGGGTTGGACAGACTTTATCCGCATTGGTTGTTGACCGCATGCCAAATGGAGCCTCCTTGCTTTCAATTGGAGGCCAGAGCTTTGTTTCGCCCTCTGATATTCCTGTTCAGCCCGGCAACAGAATCTATCTAGAAGTTCAAAAGACGGACCCTCAGCTCGTTCTTAGGCTGATCATAAAGGATGCGATACCGAGTCCTGTAGTTCCGAATACTGTATTGGGAGGCAATTTAACGCCAGCATCCACAGTTGCGGCAGGCTCTGTTGCAAAGCTTTTGTCCTTTATGATGTCGGACTCCAATTTACAAAAACAAATGGCAACCAGTGGCTTGCTGGGTCCTCTCTTCTCTCAGTTAAAGGGAAATGCTATTGATGGCGTCCGCATAGACGCTTCGATATTACAAAAACTCTTCACACTCTCGGGTATATTCACTGAGGCTCATTGGCGGGCTAGACGAGATAACGAGGCTTTAAAGTCAACTAAAAGCCTGCTACTGGCTATTAACGGGCATATATCTAAAACGCCGAGCAATCCTGCTGCCGGCTCGCTAAACCAAGCTAACGCTCGCCAACTCCTGAGCCTAATAGATACGGCACTATCTTCTATCGCCCAAAACCAAATTTTGTCGATCCCCGAATCTAGCACCAATCCAAAATGGTCTTTGACTGTGCCCCTTGAGTGGCGCGATGAGTATCGAGAGATGGAATTTGAGATAAGTCGAGAGACGGGCCAGCCCGACGAGATAGAGGAAGTCTGGAAATTACGCTTAAGCATCGAGCTACCGGAGCTGGGGGCGCTTGAGGTTGAAGTGGCGCTAAAAGGGGGGCGAGTAAATGTTCAGCTCATGGGTAATGATACTTCAGTTGCTCAATTCGAAAGATCTTCCGAGTATCTATCTAGCCAACTGATTATGGCTGGGCTAAAAATCGACGGTGTGTCTGCGATGAGAGCCCCTGCCGAAACTGCTCGGAAATCAGAGATCCAAGAAAATGGCTTCAGTGCATTCGTATGACTCCTGAACAGCTCAAAGCATCTGTTGCTCTCAAATATGATTATGCGGGGGCGCCTACCGTAGTTGCGACGGGTCAAAATCAAGTGGCGGATACGATACTTGATCGGGCCAAGAGCGCAGGCGTCCCTATTGTAGAGGATCCGAAGCTGGCTTACGTACTTTCGAAAGTGCCCTTAGGGGATGAGATTCCCCCCGACCTTTACAGAGCAGTTGCAGAGGTTTTAGTGTTTATTCTTCGTTTGGAAAGTGAGCTAGAGGAAAAAGCGTAGGCGATAGACTCGAAAGTTATGCAAGGTATTGACTCCACAAGAAAAAAAACCCACCCTTTAGTGTACAATCGTCTAAGAATTTTTTGGCATCCTCCACAGCTAAATTCGCAAGCGAGATATTGATGAGCGAACACGAATCGAACATTGAACATTACTTAGATGCGATAAGATCCATTTCCGCAGTAAAGGTGGCAGAGATTGGAGGCAGCAGCTCCGCCCTCACAGAGAGGCTGATTGGCGCTATTGACTGGGCGACTCAAGTGCAGATTCACGCGCTTATGGAATTCAGCGACACAACTGTAGAGTCTGCTTTTGATTCTTCGGTCGTTGATGCCGGCAAGCACACATCAGTTAATTTTGAGCTCAATAAGTATGAAGGCTCAGAAACGGAAAAGTTGGACGCGATGATCGAGGCTGCTGAATTCGATGCCTTTTATGTGTCCGAAGCAAGCTCCAATGACTCATTGCTCGCCGTCTTGATGTGTTGCCATGAGAGCTTGAGATCAGGAGGAGTTATTGCTTTAACCCCTTCTATCGGCGCTGACTCTCACTTTGAAAATGCGATATCCAGCTTTTATGACATGTATAAAGCTGACTACAAACCCTTTGCCAGCGATGCAAAAAATATTTTTATAAAGTCTTAGTGTTTGAGGGTGCTGAGTGGTAAACCTTCGCCCCGTTTGCGTTTCCATCGGTTTTACGATTCTCGGGTTATGCGCGCCGGTTGCAGTCGGAAGCACCGAGAAGCAAGCCCAAACCAACAGTCAGGTCTTAGAGATACAAAATTGCCCCTCTAATGGCGTAAAAGATTGTGCGGTGAGGTGGGACAGTTGCACGAAGTTGGCAGAGACTAATCGCAGCGAAAGAAATATTCTTTTTATGCTTCGTGCCAAGAGATTAATTAACAAAAATATCGGCTTTTTGGGCCACAGTGAAAGTACTCAAGAGCTGTTTTGTGCTGAGATTAGGCGCTGTGAAGCATCTCATTCAAGGCAGTACAGCAATAATGAATATCCCAGCTGCAATGATAAATAAGCCTGTAAAAGCTACAGTCAATTTTCGGATCGAGCGCTTTCTTGCCGTTTTAGTTTTTCAATTTGTCGATTAGTAACATGCGCCAGAATGGCATCTGCCTCTTTTTCTTGTCCCTTTTCAAATCGAACTCTTAGCCAGTTTCCAGGGTTTTCTGAATCTGCCGATACTCTGCATTCCATGATTGTTGCCCGGAGCATTACTTCACAATGGGTTGTTTCTAGGTACATGTCGATTTCTATTATCGAATACTCTTCGGCACTTTTTTCTGAGAAGAACCCCATTCCAGAGCTGCTAAGTGTAACGTCTGTTTCCGATCGTTTCTGTTTATGTTCCCAATCTTCGCCACCGGCCTTGTGACCCGTATTAAGAAGGCTTTGCAATATTGAGATTTTCTGATCGTAAAGGTCGAGAAGTTCACTAAATTCCGCGGGCACAGGCGCTAAGTCGATCGTTAGCTCCGCAATTTTTCTTTCAATATCATCAGTTGCTGAGACAGTCGACACTGAGCCGGAAGCAGCATACCGCCAGCGTAAACCCACTTTGTCTTGTATATGATAGAAATCTCTCGTCTTACGATCCATAAAAGCGCCTAGCAATTCTGACCACAATGCCGCGTATTACTTGTACTTGTCTATTTAGGATAGGGTAATTCGAAGCTTACAGAAATCTTTTTAAGTCAATTTCTAGGATTACGACACTGTAATATTTCTGAAGTAATTTGCTTGCGGGTGTCAATGATGTGATATTGACTTATGAAATCATACTTGAGGAGCCAACATGCTCCGAAGTAATGCAGTCAGAAAATTTATGAATAGGTCTTTTAAGACCTTATTTCTCGTACTGTTCGCAATAACAGGCTGCACTCAATCTGATGAACCCGCCTGTACTAATCCTTCAAATAAATTTAGCGCGGACGCATCAAGTTGTGTTGTCGTTGATCAAGGCAACGTACTCGTTGTTACGCTGCTCGGGGGTTCTGTTGCATTTCCTGAAGATTCTCCCCGTGGTCGCGAGTCAGCACTCTGCGCAGCGGAGCGCGCAGTTTGGAGTCAAGCAGGCCTCTCGGTGGAGGCGTCTAGTCTGCTAGCAAAGTTCGATGACGGCACACACTTTTATCACTGCAAAGTCCTAATAGGTTCGGATCTTGATGTAAAAAAGCAAATGGGGATTGTTGATGTGCGCTGGGTTCCCATGTCACAGCTAAGAAATTTGAGATGGCAGGATTATCAGAAATCGTCCGTAATTCTAGCTCGTATTGCCAAGAACTAAGAGCGCTTAGTCATTTTATTGTGTCGCAACAGGGTCGCTGGTTTTATTTCCTAGATTTGTTGTGCCCTGGTAAGAATCCGATCAAGTTGATCAGAAAAATGCTTACGGTCGGTGAGGGTCAGTGCTGGAGGGCCTCCAGTATGAGCGCCCGCTGACCGCATTGTTTCCATAAAATCACGCATCTGTAGGCGCTGCTTAATATTGTTTTGCGTGTAGCGCTCACCGCGCGACGTGAGCACCAGTGCGGATTTTGCGATGATGTCTGCGGCTAATGGAATGTCCGCGGTAATGACAAGGTCGCCCGCTGACACCCGTTGCTCAATGGCCTTGTCTGCTTCATCAAAGCCACTGGGGACTTGATAGAGGCGTACGTAGGGGGAGCTGAGTAGCGAAAACGCGTGATTCGCGACAAAGGTCGCGGTCATTGCCCGCCTGTGTGCAGCTTTCGCAATGATCTCTCTGATGGCGACGGGACAGGCGTCGGCATCTACCCAAATATCCATGGCTACCCCCCAAAAAAAGATCCGGCGATAGCCAGGCCTTTACAGTTTACTACTGCCGGCGATTAGTGGGCGGCAAAACCGCGGTAGTCGCTTGAGGCAATTTGATCGCAAATCATTCTGTAGGTTCCCACGCCCCCCACATAGGCTAAAAACATGCGCGGCTTTCCAGGGACGTTGGCGCCCATGTACCAGCTGTTGGCTTTGGGGTAGAGCGTCATATTCGCAAGTTGCTCGGTGTGCTCCGCCCACTCTTGCTCGGCCTCATCGGTCGGCTCAATCGTTGCTTTTCCTTGGCTGCGCATCCACTGAATACAATCGCTGACCCAGTCAACGTGCTGCTCAATAGAAACCAGCATATTGCTCAGAACCGAGGGACTTGAGGGTCCTGTAATGGTGAATAAGTTGGGGAATCCGTGAATAGCGATGCCTAAATAGGAGCGAGGTCCGTCAACCCATGCGTCTTGCAGCTTTACGCCGCCACGGCCACGAATGTCGACGCGCAAGAGCGGCCCTGTCATGGCATCAAAGCCCGTCGCATAAATAATTGCGTCGAACTCTCGCTCACCCTCAATGGTCTTAATGCCGGCGGTGGTGATGGTCTCGATCGGGGTGCGTCGTAAATTAACGAGAGACACGTTGTCTCGGTTGAAGGTCTCGTAGTAATTGGTGTCGATACAGGGTCGCTTAGTCCCGTAAGGGTAGTCTGTTGGCAGTAAATCCTGGGCGGTTTGTTCGTCCTTTACCGTTGTACGAATGCGGTCACGAATGTAGTCAGAGATCTGATCATTCGATTCCTGCTCGACTTGAAGGTCAGCAAACTGGAACAGCATTCCCGGCAAAATGCCGCTTTCCCAGCCTTCGGTAAATCGCCGACTGCGCTCTTCGGGCGTTGCATCGATTGCACGGTCCATTGAGCGCTCGTTCACTACGCCGAGAACATTCAGTCGCTGTTTCGCACGATAGTTACTGTAGTTGGCTTTAATTGCATCGGCGTCATCTTGCGCAAGCTTATGATTAAGCGCCGGCGTCGTGAAGGTCGCCGTGCGTTGGTAGACCACAACCTCGGCGGCTTCTTCCGCAATCGGTGGAATGGCCTGAACGGCTGAAGAGCCGGTGCCAATGACGGCGACGCGTTTGCCCGTAAAGTCGACGCCCTCTTTGGGCCAGAGGCCAGTTGTGTAAGTACTGCCTTTGTAGCTCTCACGGCCCGCGATATCCGGTGTCTTTGAAGCAGACAATACGCCGGTTGCCATGACTAAGTGCTGTGCCCGCACGCGACGTCCACACTGAGTCGTGACAAGCCATTCCTCAGCGTCGTCGTCGAAGTGGGCACTTGCAACGGAGGTGTTAAATGCAATGTCACTCATGAGGTCAAACCGGTCAGCAATGTGTTGTGCGTACCTTAGAAGCTCTGGTTGGGGTGAATATTTTTCCGACCACTGCCACTCTTGCTGCAGGTCATCCGAGAATGAAAACGAGTAAGCCATGCTCTCAATATCCACCCGCGCACCCGGATAGCGATTCCAGTACCAAGTACCACCGACATCACTTCCTCTTTCGAAGACTTGAACATTGAGTCCTTGCTCGCGCAGTTTGTGGAGTTGGTACATCCCCGAGAAACCGGCTCCTACGACCACCACGTCCTTACGCTCTGTAGGCGTTAGGTGGCGATCCATTTCCTGGGCCAGCCACGCCATTGCTTTTCCAGCCGCCGGTAGGGCAGCAGGCATGGCAAAGAAGCCGTGCATTTGCTGTAAAAAGTTCTTGTGGCTTACTGAGACACCCGACGCGCGAAGTTTGTCGACGTAGGCCTGGCCTTCGTCCACTAAAATATCGAACTCTGCGGTTAGAACCACAGCGGGAGGAAGGTTGTGAAGACTTTTGGCGCGCAGCGGCGACGCCATGGGGTCTAGTCGTGATGCAGAGTCGGCGTAGTGCTCCCAAAAGCGCGCCATGAGGTCGCTGGTTAAGAACAGCTGTTTGTCGTCGTCACCCCAGCTGGATTCTGCCATCGCACCATCTGTTACAGGATATACGAGCGCCTGCAGGTCAATGTGAGGCCCGTCTTGATCGCGCGCTCTAATGGCGACAACCGTTGCTAAATTACCCCCAGCGCTGTCACCTGCAATCACCAGGGGGAGTGAATCACCACCCACGGTAGCGCGATTTTTGTCGATCCACTCGAGCGCTGAATAGCAGTCGTTTACGGGTGTTGGGAACGGGTGCTCTGGTGCTTTTCGGTAATCCACCATCACAACAGCGGCCTGGCAGGCCTCAGCAAGGTGTCGTCCTACGGCATCGTAGTCGTCAATGTTGCCGATCACCCAACCGCCGCCGTGGAAGTAGATGATGAGGCGTTTTGCACTCGAAGACGGTGTCAGCACGCGCGCTCTAATCGAGGCACCGGCAACGGGAATCTCTAAGTCGTTGCTGACCACGTTTTGAGGCCCTGGGGGCATGGATCGATTTATCTCCGAGAACACCAAACGCGCTTCTTCGGGCGGTAAAGTGCTGAGATCGGGCGTTTCATTGAGTGCCATGCCGGCGAGCATCGACGTTGTTGCTAGATCTAAGTGCATGTGAATCTTCCTCGCTTGTTATTTTTTTAGAGCTGGAGTCAGTCTGGTATCCAATTGCCGTGAAATCCTGGTGGTACCCGGTGTGGGAGATGAATGATACCTGTGGGCCCCCTTTCAATTGCTAGGGCATCGAAAAACTGGAGTTCTGTGGTGTCGTTTTCCATGTTGATGACGAGCCCCATGAGCCAACCCTGCGCTTCTTTGGCGGTTGCTGATTCAGGAACGAAGATGAATTCACCCCCCACCATACCCTCACCGAAGTGATGCGTTTTTTTCTGGCCGGTTTCCATATCGTAATGAAAGAGCGTGTTTTCAGCGACGAAATTCGACACCGTCTCGCCCGGCTGGCTGACGACCCATGCGTGCCTGTAAGGCTGTCCAAAAAAACGCTCATCGATACGGGGAAATTCCTGAGGTGCGCGGTCAGTGGTCGTTCGCGTGACTTGTTTTGTGGCCGGGTCGACGTGCCAGCGCTCAAAACCGCAGGGGTCGCCGTTCGGTCCGTCTGGGCCGTGAGCAAACATGGTCTCGTAGGCGCAACAGTCAATGGTCACGCTGCCGTCACTGTTCTGAAACGTGTTGGCCACGTGGAAGAGGTAGCAGGGGTCGACGTCGCACCAGATGATGTCCTCGACCTCTCCACGCCGAGGCAGTAGACCGACTCGCGCGGTGTGCTCTTTGTTCCATCGATAGGGGAAATTGAAACCTTGAGCTACTGCACTCAGGGAGAAGGTGACGGGAAGATCGAAGACAATGACGTAGTCGTCGGTGATCCCGCACTCGTGAATTGAGGGGCCGTCTTGAACCGGAATTTTGCGCTCTGACAGGACCTGACCGTTGGGACTAATGGCAACGTGCCAGACTGTATTGGGAGACTCGGGCTCGTACGTGATGGCGTGCCATTCACCCGTTCTGGGGTCCTCGTGCGGATGTGCGGAAAAGGGCGCACTGAGACCGCTGTTAAAGTGTGCTGACTCTTTCGTGTCGAGGTGTTCATCAAGTTCAAAGGGAAAAGGGCCCGACTCGACCAGTGCCAGCGTTTTCCCCGCTAGCCTCAATACGTTCGTATTGACCGTGTCGCGCCCACCCCGTCGTGGGCCACGCGCCGCCTTTGGACCACCCTGGCGTTCGAGGGCCTGCGACTTTATGAACCGGTTGCGGTACCACTGGGGCTGACCGTTAGAAATGCGAATGCCGTGCACCATGCCATCACCGACAAACCAGTGGTGACCCCTGGGGTCTACTTTGTATGGGTTGGGGCCGATACGTGCGTAGGTGCCTGTCAACGTAGAGGGTAGCTCACCCGTCACCGGTAACGCCTCAAGCAGCAGTTCCTCGGTCATTGGGGCGTGAATGCCGGAGAGAAATAGGTGCTCACGAAATGGGTTCTTGAAACGACGGTTGATGGACGCCGATGCATTGATCATCCGTGTGATGGTGTTCCTGATCATTACTTCAACTTGGCTGGCCATGCATGTCGACTCTCATCGGTATTCTTACATCCAATAAACACCAACTTTGTGTCTAATCGCAAGTTTCAGCGCTCAACAGCATCTAATTGATGTACTTACCGTAGAAGTCGCTGCCTATCCGTTACGCAATAGGACTGCTAGACGCGATATCAACTGAGACCAAACTGCTGTTGTTGCAACAAACCTCGTCAGGAATCAAAAACCATGAATATTCAGACACACTTACTGGCCTGCTCTGGGTCATAAATGGCGACCTCCACGGTCTGAATCGTCAACCCACTAATCGCTGAGTTCAACACGGGCCGTCGCAAAGGCAGTCACCGCTTGGTCAAGATCGGCTTGTGAGTGGCCTGCAGATATTTGAACCCGAATTCGTGCTTTGCCTTTTGGAACCACAGGGTAGAAGAATCCGACGGCAAACACATTGAGCTCCAGCAGACGCTGGGACATTTTTTGAGCAAGTACGGCGTCACCCAGCATGACCGGTACGATCGGGTGGTCTCCCTCGGGTACCGCAAAGCCGTGGGCCTGCATTTGTCGTCGAAAGTAATGGGTGTTGTCTTGGAGTTGGTCGCGAAGCGACGTTGAGGCTTCCAGCATATCTAAGACTTGCAGTGATGCTGCGCAAATGGACGGCGCTAAGGTATTTGAGAATAAATAAGGACGAGACCGCTGCCTTAAAATATCGACAATTTCCTGCCGTGCTGCAGTAAAACCGCCAGAGCCGCCGCCTAAGGCCTTACCAAATGTGCCGGTAATAATATCGACGCGATCCATGACCTCGCAGTACTCGTGGACACCGCGGCCCGTTGCTCCCATGAAGCCTGTTGCGTGGCAGTCGTCGTGGTGAACCATGGCATCGTATTGGTCCGCCAGATCACAAATCTTGTCGAGTTGCGCAATGGTGCCGTCCATGGAGAAAACACCGTCTGTGGTGATCAAAATTCGCCGCGCACCGCGTTCCTTCGCCGAGATTAATTGAGCTTCCAGATCGGCCATGTTGTTGTTGCGGTAGCGGTAACGCGCGGCCTTGCAGAGTCGCACACCGTCGATGATCGATGCGTGGTTGAGCTCATCGGAGATCACGGCATCTTCTGGGCCTAAAATGGTTTCGAACAGGCCTGTATTTGCATCGAAACAGGCGGCGTAAAGGATGGTGTCTTCCATCCCCAGAAATCCTGATACGCGGTTCTCGAGGGTTTTATGAATGCCTTGTGTGCCACAAATAAAGCGAACGGATGCGAGACCAAAACCCCAGGTGTCGAGACTGTCGCTCGCCGCCTTCTTGACCGCTGGGTGGTTGGCCAGGCCCAGGTAGTTGTTCGCGCACATGTTAATAACGTTTGAGCCGTCAGCGAGGGTAATGTCGCTTTTCTGATCAGACGTAATGACGCGTTCGGTTTTCCAAAGGCCTGCCTCTTTTATACCCACGATTTCATCGGCAAAGCTTGCTTTGGTCGCGTGATAGCTCATGTCAGTCCTTCCAGTCGAGAATTATTTTGCCCGATTGTCCCGAGCGCATAATGTCAAAGCCCTCCTGAAATTCGGTGTAGTGGAGTCGGTGCGTAATGATGCGCTCTACGGGGAGACCGGACTGAATCATCATGACCATTTTGTACCAGGTCTCATACATTTCGCGGCCATAGATGCCTTTAATATTAAGGCCTTTAAAGACGACGTCGGTCCAAGCGATCCCAGTATCGTCGGGCATCAGCCCCAGCATGGCGATACTGCCGCCGTTAATCATTTTATTGAGTACGTCTCTAAACGCGACCGGCGATCCGGACATCTCAAGGCAGACATCGAAGCCCTCAAGAATTCCAAGACTCGCCATAAACTCGCGCGTGATCTGTTGTTTAGCCACGTTGATGGGCTGCACCTTGGGTACGATCCGTTTCGCAAGATCCAGCCGGTATTCGTTGACGTCGGTGAGTATGACGTTGCGCGCTCCACAGTGCCCGGCGACCATCGCGGCCATAATGCCAATAGGACCCGCACCCGTAATAATGACGTCTTCACCAACCATATTAAACGACAGAGCGGTGTGAACGGCATTACCGTAAGGGTCAAAAATGGCGAGCAAATCGGTTGGAATATAAACGTTGGGCTTAAACACATTGGTTGCGGGTATTGCCAAATATTCTGCAAACGCACCGTCTCGATTGACGCCCACACCTTGTGTGTTGGGGCAGAGATGGAGTCGGCCTGCCAAGCAGTTACGACAACGTCCACAGACAATGTGACCCTCGCCTGAGACGATGTCGCCAATGGCAAGCCCCGTGACATTGGCACCGATTTCAACAATTTCTCCGGCGTATTCGTGGCCGCTGACCATTGGGATGGGAATCGTTTTTTGGGCCCATTGGTCCCAGTTATAGATATGCACATCAGTGCCGCATATTGCGGTTTTATGGATCTTGATGAGCACCTCGTTCCCCTCAATTTCTGGGATCGGGACATCTTCAAGCCACAAACCTTCTTCGGCGTATTTTTTCACGAGTGCTTTCATCGAACGAGTCCAGTAAGGCAGCGGTTATTTAAAGGTTTTATGCGCTTAAAGTCGCTTTGGATGACTTTGAGCCGCTTGTGGTTCTTGGGTGCTGCGAGAGTTTCAATATCCACCTATTTTATGACGGCTCGTGCATTGACGATACTCCCGCATAGGGTGCTATCGTCTTGCGTCGAGCAAAACACAAAAACGAGCGAGGCGACGATGCTGGATCTAGATCGAGAGAAGATAGCGCTTGCCGCCGCGTTTCGGTGGGCGGCACGACTCAACTTTCACGAGGGGGTGGCTAACCACTTCTCGCTCGCGCTCAATGCGGACGGCACACGGTTCTTAATGAACCCCAACCAGCGCCATTTTTCACGCATTAAAGCCAGCGATATTATCGAAGTTGATGCCAATGACCCTAATGCACTCAGTGGACCCGACGCCCCGGATATAACGGCGTGGGGATTGCATGGTGGCATTCACAAACACTGTCCACACGCACGTTGCGTCATGCATGTGCACTCTAATTACGCCACTGTGCTGGCCTCACTCTCCGACAGTCGCCTGCTGCCTGTCGATCAGAACTCCGCCATGTTCTTTAACCGTTACGTCATTGACGAGAATTACGGTGGTCTGGCCTTGGAGGATGAAGGCAATCGGTGTGCGGCACTCCTGACCGACCCCAAAAAGAAGGTCATGATCATGGGCAACCACGGTGTCTTGGTCATCGGTGCAACGGTGGCCGAGACCTTTAATCGCCTCTACTATTTCGAACGCGCCGCAAGTACTTACGTCCAAGCGCTTCAGACCGGGCAGCCACTGCGTGTACTGTCTGACGAAGTTGCAGAGAAAACCGCGCAACAGCTCGAAGCCTACCCCGAGCAAGATGAACGGCACTTTCTTGAGCTTAAAGGCATCTTGAATACGGAGGGATCGGATTACGCCGAGTGACGGCGAAGGTCGTAGTGATGAGACTGTAATACTGGTTTGACGCGCAGGCGCGCAAAACGTCCCCTGTCAGCAAATTACAAATGGCAGACTCGTGTTCGCAGAGAGGCGCCCCTGTGACTGTTACACACCAAAGACGCGCCTGAAGTTATTCACGTAAAAATTATCGAGCGTGCACGCGTTGTGATTTGCTAAAAACGCATCGAACGAACCGATTGGGTCTTTACCACCCTCAATATGCGGGTAGTCGCTTGCGAACATGTACAGCTCGGCGTTTGAGTGCGCGATTAACGTGCCGACATCCTCAAAAGGGAAGGCGGTGAACCCCATTTGCTCTGTGATTTGCTCCGACGGCTTGCGCGACATGGAGGCAAGTTCAGGCTGGACACGGCTAAACGCGTGGACGGTGTTATCCAATATTTTCAAAAAGGAGGGCACCCAAGACGCGCCGAGTTCAACAGCTGCGCCTCTCAGCTTTCGGTGACGCTCAAAGACACCACTGAGCACCATGGCACTGATGAATCGTTCGGCCGCATGGTGAAGCACTGAATAGTCCAACGCCCTGACGTTTTCACCCCCGTCAAATGCGTCTTTGGGCAACGGCTTTCCGTTGTTAAACCAGGCCGGATCAATGTGATAGTCACTGCCGCCAATATGAATTAAAAAGGGTACACCACTCTCTGCCAGCCTTGCCCAAAACGCGTCAAAATCCGGGTGTCCGGGTGATTTATCGCCGCAGATGCGGTGCGGCACCCAAATGCCGCCCATTCCTGACTGCAGGGCAAACTCGAGCTCCTGCACGGCAAGGTCTGGATCGTCCAGCGAAATACAGGCCATTCCCATGAGGCGCTCATCATCTCCGCAAAAAGCGGTCATGGCGCGCGTGTGTGCGCGAACCGCACCGTATTTAACGCGAGTGCTGAGCTTTGTCGAAAATGGCGCTCTGGCGGAAAGTGTTGAGAAAATGATTTGTTTTTTGAAGCCCAGCATATCCAGCGCTTGCGAGCGATGCCGTCCGTCAAATGCACCGAGTGCCTGAATTTCTTTTGACTGTGCGATCAACCCATCGCCCAAGGAGCGCAGGTGATTCAAATGTTCGTCTGAATGTTTGCCGCCTTGACCGACCAGCACCGCAACTTCTTCTTCGGTGACGCTGGAGGCCGAGTAACTGGTCAGTGGAATTTGATCGCGAATATCCTGGTCAGCGAAATCGCGCAAGTGCGTGGGCAACTCCATGATGTGCCCGTCTGCGTCGTAGATGGCTCTGTCGCCCGCGTAGGTCATGTCGCTCGCCTCTCTTATTATTTTGTTAGGCGCCTCGATTGAGCACCCAGTATTTATTGTATGTCCGCTCAGTGTAACGACAGTTGAGGTGCGCGTGCAAAACCGGCCCTCTGCGTCTTCATGTGTCAATGTGGCGCCGTCTTGAGGTAGTCTCTGGGACCTTGTTGATTAATCCCTCAAGTGTACGAAACGTTGGCAGCTTTGGAGTCGATATGGATCCCTTAAGTCAGGCGGTGCTGGGTTCAGTTGCGTCTCAATCGGTGCGCAACAAAACCAGTCTAATCAGGGTCGGCACCATCGGTGCGCTGGCCGGAATGGCGCCTGATCTTGATGTGCTGATTCAATCCGCTACGGACCCACTGCTGTCACTGGAGTACCACCGACAATTCACCCATTCGCTCATTTTTATTCCGTTGGGTGCGGCGCTCTGTGCTTTAGCTTTTTGGCCTTTCGTCCGTCGTCACATGAGCTACCAGCAGGTTTGGCTGGTCGCGCTCGTGGGCTACGCTACTCACGGTTTACTCGACGCCTGCACGACCTACGGCACGATGTTACTTTGGCCGTTCTCTGATGCACGCATTGCGTGGAGTAACATCTCGGTGGTGGATCCGTTATTCACGCTGCCTTTACTGGCTGCGGCGGTGTTGGCTGGGGTCAATCAGTCGGTCCTCACTGCACGTCTCGGTATGGTTTGGGGCTTGATGTATCTCGCGTTCGGACTGGTGCAGCAGGATCGAGCGACGACGGCTGGCGAAGCGCTTGCCGCGAGTCGAGGGCACGACCGGGTGGCTGTTTCATCCAAACCCAGCTTTGGCAATATCCTGCTCTGGAAAGTCATTTACGAGCACGACGATCGGTACTACGTCGACGCGGTTCGGGTCGCCACTGGTATCCAGCTACTTGAAGGCGATAACGTTGCTCGGCTAAACATTGAAACGCATTTTCCGTGGCTGGATGCCAGGTCACAGCAAGCGAGAGACTTAGAGCGATTTCGGTGGTTTTCCAGAGGCTATTTAGCCGTTGATGAAGACGACTCTCAGTTTGTCGTGGACATGCGGTATTCCCTGCTACCCAACGAGATCAAGGGTCTGTGGGGTATTCGTTTGGACGCAACATCGAGTCAAGACCAACACGTTGAATGGACAGCGAGGCGCAGTGCGGGCGCGGAGCGATCTGATGAGCTTTTCGGTTTGTTGACAGGCCACGATGAACGGCTAGTTGAGCTGCCTCAGGCACTTCGCCATGATGCCGCCAACATAAGGCCCTCTGGCGTCTCAAACTGAGCCGAGGGGGAATTATAAGCAGTCGTCATACTAAGCCGGACTGTTGAGTCCCGACACTATCTAACCGCTGAATAGCCTGGCCGTGTTAAAAAGGTAAGGCTGTGCAGTTCCCGGGGAGAGGGTTCCCGTCAAAGGCGCTCTTTGCAAAGGGAACAGAGTCCTTCAAGGAATGATTCAGTACGCTCAAGTGGTCGAACGAACGGTAGGTGTGAGCGGATACTTGGGTGCCTGCGCTACACGCCGCTTTCATGAGCTGGAACTGCATTCGCGGTGGAGTGTCGACGTCCGCCAAGCCGGTGCCAATAAAGAGCGGTGTGGCGAGGGTCAGCGTGGGAAATCCCATGTACGCATAGGCCGCTTCAATACTCATCTTACTGCTCGATTCGAAGACGTCATTGTAGGTGAGACCCAGCTGGCTGATTTTCTTACGAATGTCGCGATTACACACGGACGCCACCTCACGGGCGAGTGGTAGTGCGCTGGGTTTTAGGTGCTGGGCGGCGTCAAATGCGGGGTCAACGTACTCGAGCAACGATAGGACTAGGAAGTTATAACCGAGCTTGGGGTCAACCGCGTCTCGTGGTCTGGCGCGCCGAAGTGCACGAACGGCTTCTGGCGAAAAGTACGGCACACCGGTTGCTACGACGCCACGAATATCGAGTTCAGGGGCATAGGCGGGCCAGTAGCCTGCGGTGGCAATGGCCGCGCCCGCTCCTTGTGACTGACCCGCTAAGACCACCTTTTTGGAGACTGGGAAGTCACTGCCTTGAACGGCTCTGATGATGTCCAAATTGCTGTAGGCCTCGGGTTGTGTGGCCATGTAAGGATGTATACCTCGAGTGCCTAGGCCTTGATAGTCCGAGGCCACAATGGCGAAGCCCTGGGCCAGCCAGTGCGCTAAGTGCGCCTGATGAAACGGCACATAACCCGTCCACGTTGGCGCGCAATGATCGGCTATGCCAACTGTACCGTGAGACCACAGTAGCAGTGGCCAACCCCCATCGGGTGCTTGGCCTGGCGGTAAAAAGAGAGCCCCCGATACCACAATGGGTGCATTCCCCTTGATGCCGTCTGTCGATGTATAAAGCAGTCGCATGCTGACTGCCGCGCCCGGTACTGACTGATGCGGGCTCAGCGGCTCTTGATTAAGGAGTAGGCCCACAGTCTGAGGTGAAGTCCCGCGATAGGTGTAGAACTCTGAGACACCGCCGTCGCCCACCGCGGCTCTTGCTTTTTCAGACAAGGTGCCGGGCATCAAATCGACGGACTGGTGCGCGCAGCTTATCAGTGAGACAGACAGCACGAGTGCGATAATGAGGATTCTAAGCATCGGTTCTCCAGCCCAGTCAATCAACGCGTAACGAAAGTATATAGGATCAGCGACTGCCAGGCGTGTCTCTTAGTTCCAGCAGAATGCGCATCGGATGAGTGGTACGCGGACACTCACTACACCATTACAATGAAAAGACCCAGCGTCAAAAGCCTTATTACCCTCGTTTACTGTGCGTTTCAGAGCATCCAACGCACGTCTCCCAGGCACCTATGTCGCGGTCAAGGTTGCCTGGTAAAACTACGCTGAGACTTTCAACGTCCCACGCTCAATCACCGGTCTGACTTTGCGCACCTTGACGCCCATCAAGGTGCTCTTCACCAAACGATTTCAAGGCCCGCAGAACAGGCTTTAAGGCGTTGCCGAGCTCCGTGGGCACATACTCATAGCGGGTGGGCCGGGTTTGATAGGGCACCTTGGCCAAGAGCCCCAGCCCGACTAATTTGCGCAGTCGGTCGCTTAAGAGATTGGTAGGAATATGCTCCCTGCTCGCACAAAAGTCAGCGAAGGTGCGACCGTTTAGGAACAAGGCGTCTCGCATAATCAGCAGGGTCCAACGGTCTCCTAAAAGGTCCAATGACCGCGAAATTGGGCAGGGTGATCGGTGCTCGATAATGGGTTTCTTAGATTCTGACGTCATGGTGCGCTCTGGCCTCGCCGAAAAGCCCCCAACTTCAGAGCGGTGACCATGATAATGCCGTAGATCGCCATGCCGAATGCTGCCGCATAAAACACGCCCGCCAAGCCCCAATCGGTCGTATTGGTCAGCAGCACCGCACCGCCGACCGCGACAATAAGTCTGAGCACCAGCGATACAACAGGCCAGAACATCGCTCCAGCGCCTTGAGAGGCGAAATACAAAGACAGACCTAAGCCCTGAAAAGCAAAGCAAGGCCCGACGATTTGTATGTATTGTTTGGCTGCTACCTGAACAATCGGATCTTGGCTAAACAGCGGTATCCAAAAATCGGGGAACAGGGCCAAACTGACGCCAATCATCCCCGCAAGAAGTGCGGAACCCATGCCCCCGACCCAGCCGATGCGTTCCGCTCTTTTAAGGTTGCCTGCACCTACGCTCATGCCCACTAACGAGGTCATGGACGCACCGATTCCAAAGACTAAGGGAATTAGAAGGAACTCAATGCGCGAGCCTATGCCGTAACCCGCCAGAGCCTCCTCACCAAAACGCCCAACGATGGCCGTTAGGCAAAGGATGCTGGTCACTGTGAGTATGGGCGACAGAGACGCAGGCATTGCGACGTTGAGGATCTCTCTGAAGTGTTGGGGCTCGAAGCCAAAGCGACTCCGCCGAATTTTGATGGACGTACTGCCGATGATGAGCCTCAAAATCATGATGCCGCTGAGGAGGAAGGCCGTGAAAACGGCCGATACGGCGGCACCGACAATGCCGAGTTGCGGAGCACCAAAGGCACCCAGTACCAGTGCCGCGGATAGGGGCACCTGAACGAGGGCACTGGCGGCCATGACCAGCGCTGGGAACTTCATATCGCCCATGCCGCGGTATATCGCGCTGACCACGCCCATGAACCACAAAAATACGCCACCTGAAAATAACACCAGGCAGTAACGCAGTGCTTCAGTGAGCGTGTCATTGTTGCCACCTAAGAAGCGAAAAAAATCCGCACCAAACACCCAGAACAGTGTAAAGAGTAGGAGCGCACCGATGACTGCCAGTGCCAAGGCGTGCCAGATCAGTTGCTCCGCACGCTGCCGTTCACCAGCCCCTAGCGCGCGTGCAATGGCTGAGGCCACTGCCCCGCCCATGGCGCCAGCCGACAGGGTCTGGGTCAGCATTAACATTGGGAATACCAACGCCATAGCGGCCAGAGAGCTGCTGCCCAGCTGACCCACAAACCAGACCTCGGTCATGCTCACACTTGCCTGAATGAAGAAGGCAATGCTGTTGGGTGCAGACATTTTCGCCAACAGCGGGAGCGGGCGAGCGGTCAGCAAGTACTGGGTTCGGTCGTCCATAACATTAAAACCACTCAGCAGAGACTTGCATTAGTAGATTAGTTACTTTAAAAATGCAAGTGACTGTCTTCTTTTATGTAATAAAAACGAGTATGGAGGTTGTATGGAATTTGGACTACTAATGGGCGGCGCGTTACTGTCGCTGGTGGGCGCGTTATTCCACGGCGTTGCCGGTCACCGCTTGTATATGAGCAATATAAACGCCAGTAACCTCGAACCATTAGCCAAGACCTTAAGTCTGGTGAGTTGGCACACGTTTACGATCATGCTTCTGGTCGGTGCGGGGACACTCGTCTGTGTCGCGTACAACCCCGCCATGAAACTCATGGCTTATCCCATTATCTTAACCAATGCAGCAGGCGCGGTAATGTTCCTCGCGTTGGGGCTGGGGAGTCATCGGCAACTACTCAAGCTACCGGGGCTGTACCTAATGGGCGGAACCGCGACTTTGGCTTGGTTGGGCATTTACTAACGCGGTTTTGTTTGCAAACGTCGCGCGCTATGCTTTGCATCTGATGTAACGTCTAATTGTAAGTGAGCAGCAGCTACTGAGCCGGCGGCGCTTTCCATCAGCGTCCGTGTATCCCCGTTCCGCGCTGCAAGAAGAGCCAACAGGACACCAGACCGAAACTCATGAACTTTATTCGAAAATACCAGTTTGAGATCTTCGCGACACTTGGCTTTTGGTTTATCGCACTCAACGCCATTATTCCTACGGACGCTAGTGTTCTCCTCGTTGGAGGAGTTGTTTCCTTTATCTTTGCCAGCAACGGATACAGGAACCGAAAAAGACGGCTAAATAATAAGAAGTGATCTAACCAGTACTTGTACGGTTTGAGGAGGGGCTGGACTTTGGGGATTAAGCTTTAAGATCGAGCAGTGCGCCTAGCATGTTGTCCGCGACTCGCAGGGTCATCAGGTTTGCGTCGTAAAGGCGTTTATTGACACCCATCTCAATCGATTCCTCTAGAAGGTCAACTTCTGAAGGACGCAGAGCCCCCTCCGTGTTATCAGCTTGAAGCG
>ERZ891134.664-NODE-664-length-27042-cov-8.720421_pt1 | contig 27042 bp, 19 predicted proteins | sample MGYA00520888_ERZ891134 | MGnify/ENA primary metagenome ERZ891134 (study PRJEB32303, sample SAMEA104408692) | aquatic metagenome | biome: Brackish water; feature: Coastal; material: water | place: Baltic Sea | collected 2014-10-23 | depth 10 m ... | reverse complement strand
ATTTCTTTTACATTATACCTAACATTAAAATCATTTGTTAATAAACTTGAAAGAAATTCTGCATCTTTTAAAGAAGACCATTCAAATATATATCCGATAGAATTTAAACTAATTTCATTTAATTTAAAATTTGAAGTTTCACTAACAGATTCAACTTTAACTTCTATTACTGAGGCGTCTAATCCATAAGCATAGGGTAAGCTCCAAGCTGTGATATCATAAGTCAGCGGGTCTGATAATTTAGTTTTTTGTTCAAAAAGAATTTCTACTAACTTTCCTTTGGGTTGATTAGCACTGATAATTAAATCATTTTTATCAATATCTATTTTAATTTCTTTATTTGCAGAATAATCGTACCCTTTAACTTTGTTATTATTTTTAGAATATCCATAAGTTATTTCATGCTGATCTAATAAGTTGGTTAAACTTTTGATTTTATCTTTATTCCCTTTTAAAACATAACTAATTTTACTATCATAATTTGATTTAAAAAATTTTTTAAACTCACTGTTCAATCTTCTTGCATTTATTGAAGATATTTCTACAGTAGATAGTCCTGTAGTTGTGTGGTGGTTAATTCTATCTATCAAGGATACTACCTCATTTTCTGAATTTAACACACCTAATCCAGCGTCACCACCCCCAGCTTGCTCATAAGTCATACCAATTGCACCTAAAAAAGTAGGATATGTGTCTCCATAGCTTGGGTATAATAAATCAAAAGTTTCTTTAGTAAAGTAAAGCCAACCATTCTTATCAAAATATTTTGCATGATTATCGCCAATTTCTTTTTGAAACTCTCTTTGCCAATTAGTTATTTGTTCGTGTAAAGGTTCAGCGGCAGGAGCAAAATAGTAAGGTTCATCTATCCCTTGTTCATGAAAATCTACATGAATATGTGGAAGCCATTTATTATATACTTTTAACCTATCTCTTGATTCTTTTTGTGTCAACCAAGCCCAGTCACGATTTAAATCAAACAAATAATGATTTGCTCTTCCTCCAGGCCATGGTTCGTTATGTTCTCTTGCATCTAAATCTGCATTTAATGGATAAGTCACATTTTGATTGTACCAATTTGCGTATCGATCTCTTCCATCTGGATTAATACATGGATCTAAAATTACAACTGTGTTTTCTAACCAATTACTATTTTCAGTAACTAACTTATACAATGTTTTCATTGCAGCCTCAGTACTTGAAGACTCATTTCCGTGCACATTATAGCTTAGCCATACAATAGCAGTACTATCATATTTATCATTTTTTATTCCATTTATCCCAGTATTGTTTAGATTATTATTTCTAATTTTTTCTAGATTTTTGATATTATCTTTAGATGATATATATGTTACGTACAAAGGTCTTCTCTCATTAGTTTCTCCATATTTTTCAAGAACAACTTTATTGGGTATTTCTGAGCTAACATACTTAAAATAGTCAACTACTTGATTGTGTCTAGAAAACTGAGTACCTAGCTCGTACCCTAAAAATTCAGAAGGGGATTTTATATTTTGAGAATATATCGTAGTAAGTGATAGAATAACGGTTAATAAAAATAGATTTATATTTTTCATATTTATGAAGTTAGGGATAGTGTATTAATTGATATAAAGAAAACTAATTAATTATACTTTTGCAATTTTAATATTAAACTATATTATATTTACTAACTAATACAATTTAATGCCAAATAAGCATATAACATATAAAGATACTAATTATTTCAGTTCTCTATTTTGTGATTATATTGACAATTCTCAAAACATAAGAAACCTGTATAATAATAGACCCAATTTTGAAGGTTTTAAAAATCAAATAATCTCAAAAAAAGCAAGTTTTAAAATTGAAAACAGATTAGTTTTAAAGAATATTTTAAAAAAGCAATATGCTAATATTAACATTTCTAAAGATCTTGAAGAGACTATAGATTTGATTGAAAATATAAATACTTTTACTGTTACAACAGGTCATCAATTAAGTTTATTCACAGGTCCTTTATATTTTTTATATAAAATTATTTCTACAATAAATTTATCTGAAGAATTAAAGCTCAAATATCCAGATTTTAATTTTATTCCAATTTATTGGATGGCATCAGAAGATCATGATTTTGAAGAAATTAGAAGTTTCAACTTTAATACTAAAAATATTACTTGGAATTCAGATCAAAAAGGGGAGGTAGGTAAATTTTCAACTTATAATCTAAAATCTACTTTAGATATTTTTTCAAAACTTTTACCAAAAAATATTAATTCAGAAAAAATTATTAATCTATTTAAAGACTCATATTTAAAGTCTAATAATTTATCTGAGGCTACCAGAAAACTAGTCCATCAAATTTTTAAAGATTATAGTTTAATCGTATTAGATCCTAATGAAAAAGAATTAAAAAAAATATTTTCGTCTACAATAATAAATGAATTAACTAATAAATTAATATTTGATAATTCAAAAGATTGTATAAAAAGCTTAAAAGAAAATAACTATAAGGTTCAGGTTAATCCACGTGAAATAAACTTATTTTATTTATCAAACAATTACAGAAACAGAATTGTTCGTACTCACAATGGTTATACTACAGATGATAAATTGTTTTCTTGGACTGAAAGTGAAATTATTAACGAGGTGAATATTAATCCTGAAAACTTTTCCCCTAATGTTCTGTTAAGACCTCTTTATCAAGAATCAATTCTTCCAAATTTATGTTACATTGGAGGTGGTGCTGAAATATCATATTGGCTAGAGCTTAAGAATTGTTTTGACTCAATTAAATTAGATTTTCCGATTTTATTAAATAGGAATTCGGTTCTATTGGTTAGAAAAAAACAAATTGAAAAATTACACAAAATCAATACTACAGTTGAGGATTTGTTTTTATCTCAAGATAAACTTTTAAGCGAAAAAGTCAAATCATTTGCTGACCAAAAATTTGATTTTAAAACTCAAATTAATTTTTTAGAAGAACAGTTTAAAACACTAAGAGATTTATCAAAACTTACCGATATTAGTTTCGTAGGAGCAGTTAATGCTCAAGAAAAAAAGCAAGTAAAAGGATTAAAAAATTTAGAAAAACGATTATTAAAGGCAAATAAAATAAAACATAAATCATTTTTAGATAGGATTATTTTAGTTCAAGATGATTTGTTTCCAAATTTCTCATTACAAGAAAGATCAGTTAATTTTACTGAATTCTACTGTCAGTTTGGAGATGATTTTATTAAAATTTTAAAAGAGAATATTGATCCATTAAATAACAAATTTATAATCATTGAGTTATAAAAAAATCATTTATTTAATCAAATAATATAAAATCTATTTCTATTTTTACACATGCAAAATAAGGTATTAATTTTAGATTTTGGTTCTCAGTACACACAGCTTATCGCCAGAAGAGTAAGAGAATTAAATATTTACTGTGAAATTTTCCCTTTTAATAAAATTCCCAAAGAATTAAATAATTATAGTTCTGTAATTTTATCCGGTAGTCCGTTTTCTGTTCGTGACAAAAACTCTCCAAAACCTGATTTAATTTTTATATTAAATAATTTACCAGTATTGGCTGTATGCTACGGCGCACAATTAATTGCCGAACAGTTTGGAGGATTAGTGGCAGCCTCTAATATTAGAGAATACGGAAGGGCTAACTTAAGCTATATTAACCAAGATGACTTGTTGTTTTCATCAATTAATATAGGTAGTCAAGTTTGGATGAGTCATAGTGATACAATCAAAGATCTTCCTGATAGTGCTAATTTATTAGCTAGTACAGATGATGTAAAAAATGCTGCCTATAAGATTAAAGATAAAAAAATATATGCTTTGCAATTTCATCCCGAAGTATATCATACTACTGATGGTAAAAAAATATTAGAAAATTTTCTCGTAAATATTTCAAATTTAAAACAAGATTGGACACCAGATTCTTTTGTAGATATGACTGTCGAGTCACTAAAATCAAAAATTGGAAACGATAAAGTAATTTTAGGACTTTCTGGTGGAGTTGACTCAACTGTGGCAGCTGTTTTACTACACAAGGCTATTGGAGATAATTTAAATTGTGTTTTTGTTAATAATGGTTTGCTCAGAAAAAATGAATTTCAAGATGTACTTAACCAATACCATGGAATGAACTTAAATGTTAAAGGGATAGATTATTCTGATGAGTTTTATAACGCACTTAAAGGAATAGAAGATCCTGAGCTGAAAAGAAAAACTATTGGTAGAGTTTTTATTGAAGCATTTGATGATGAATCTAAAAAGATCTCCAATGCTAATTGGTTAGCACAAGGTACAATTTATCCAGATGTCATAGAGAGTATTTCTGCAACTGGAGGTCCATCAGCTACAATTAAAAGCCATCATAATGTTGGTGGACTACCGGATTTCATGAAATTAAGTGTAGTTGAACCACTAAAGTTGTTGTTTAAAGATGAAGTACGTAGAGTTGGTACATCATTAGGCATAGACCCTAAATTACTTGGTAGACATCCTTTTCCAGGACCCGGTTTAGGTATAAGAATACTTGGTGATATTACTAGAGAAAAAGTTAATATTTTACAAGAAGTTGATCATATTTTTATTGAAGGTCTAAAAGAATGGGATTTATATGATAAAGTATGGCAAGCTGGAGCAATGTTGCTCCCTGTCAATAGTGTAGGAGTTATGGGAGATGAAAGAACTTATGAGAAATGTGTAGTCTTAAGAGCTGTTGAAAGTACTGATGGGATGACTGCTGATTGGGTAGATCTACCATATAAATTCCTTCAACAAATTTCAAATAAAATTATTAATAGAGTTAAAGGAGTAAATCGGGTAGTTTACGATATAAGTTCCAAACCACCAGCAACAATTGAATGGGAGTAAATGCATAATAAAATCAAATTTTCTTTTCTTTTATTACTTTTTTGTGTGAATATTTTTTCACAAACATTTTACAAAGAAATTATTCAAACTAATCAAACGATTGACTCTTTTTGTTCTGATAATGCTATCTCTCTTTTTGATTTTTCGTCCTTAAATCCAAACATTTTAGAAACTAACCTTAAAGTTGGAGATGAAGTAATAATTCCAAAAAAACTTGATTTAATTTATGATGAAACTGATTTTATTTTACACAAAATAAAAAGGAAACAAACCTTAAATAAGATTGCTGACCTTTATGATGTAGATATAAATTTAATTAAAAAGTATAATGATTTAACCTCAGATAGATTGGATAAAGGTACATTAATTAAAGTTCCTCTAGTTCCATTGGTAACAGGCTCAATTGAAATTCCAAATCGAGTTAAACATTATGTGGTTAAAGCAAAAGAAGGCAAATGGAGAGTTGCTTATAAGTACGGAATTACCATTGATCAATTAGAATTAATTAATCCTCAAATTGGAAACTTTTTAAAAGTATCAGAAAAAATACTTGTCCCTAACATTAATTTTGATAAACTCAATACAATTGATAAAAATTATGCTTACTACAAAGTGTTAGCCAAAGAAGGTTTTTATAGATTAAAAATAAAGTTAGGAGTTGAAGAAAAAATTATTAAGTCCTTAAATCCTGTTTTAATGACTAGTGAGTTAAAAGAAGGTATGATACTTAAATTACCTAAACTTATTGATCAAAATGAGAATTTAGATAAAGATCAAAAAATTAACTTAACAGATTTTAGCAAGAAAAAAATTGCTCTTTTGCTGCCTTTCGGGCTCAATAATATAAATTTTGATTCATTACAAATAGCAAAAAGTCAATTAACTAATGATAAGCTTTTAAATTTATCATTAGATTTTTATTTGGGCAGCTCTATAGCAGTTGACTCTATTGCTAGTTATGGAATACCTGTAGAGATGAATGTTTTTGACACTAATAATTCCTCTGAAGCTGATATTTATGAAATTGTAAATACTAATGATCTTAAAAATTATGACCTTGTGATTGGTCCTCTTACTGCTAAAGCATTTAACTATACATCAAAACTATTAAAAAACGAACCTGTTTGGCTTGCTTCTCCTCTAAGTAAAGTTAATTATGCAGATAATGTTATAAATACAATCACAGAAGATGATATATTATTTGAAAGGATAGTATCTTTTGTAGAATCAGATACTACTTTAAATAAAAAATATATTATCTCTGATTCAGATAATCTAATTACAAGTAATAAACTTAAAGAAAGATTTAAAAATGCAACTCAGTTTTATTCAACAGTTAATGACTCTGGAGTCGATACAAAATCATTGGTTTTAGATGATTTAGATTCGACTTTTGTCGACAAAAAGAATATTATTTTCTTAGAAACTAAAGACCAGGGATTTGTTTCAAATGTGACTAGTATATTAAATTCATTTGTGAACGATACTGTTCAGATTTCTTTGTATACTACCTCCTCTAATAAAGCATTTTCAGGTAACAATATTTCTAATTATAATTTATCAAATTTAAATTTTCATTACCCTTCTGTTAACAAGCCATTAGATTTTAAATTATACTCCAGTTTTATTAAAAATTTTAATAATATCTATAATTTCATACCTAATAAGTATGTTATTAGAGGCTATGATCTGGTGTTAGATCTTTTATTTAGGTTAAGTTCTGATGAAATTAATTTCAATGGATCTAATTTTATTGAGACAGAACATATTGAAAACAAATTTAAATATTTTAAAAACAAAGATAGTTTAGGTTATAGAAATCTATCTACATTTATCATTAAGTACGAAAATCTTGAATTAAAAGTTGTCGATTAATAATTTGTCTATTATTGACTTAAATTCAATCTAAATCCCTAAATTTGTTTGCGTTTATAACGCATAGATGCCATCTACTAAATATATATTTGTTACAGGAGGAGTTTCTTCATCATTAGGGAAGGGCATCATTGCCGCATCTCTTGCAAAATTACTTCAATCTCAAGGCTATTCTGTAACAATTCAAAAACTAGATCCATATATAAATATAGATCCCGGAACATTAAATCCATATGAACACGGAGAATGTTATGTTACTGATGATGGAGCTGAAACAGATTTAGATCTAGGTCATTATGAAAGGTTTTTAAACGTTCCTACTTCACAAGCAAATAATGTTACTACAGGTAAAATTTACAAGACTGTTATTGAAAAGGAAAGAAAAGGTGATTTTTTGGGTAAAACAGTACAAGTAATTCCACATATTACAGACGAAATTAAACAAAGAATACAGTTTTTAGGAAATACAGGTGATTATGATATTATAATTACTGAAATTGGAGGGACTGTAGGAGATATTGAATCTCTTCCTTACATAGAGGCTTTAAGGCAGATGAAATGGGACCTAGGTCAATTTAATGTATTAGCTATTCACCTAACTTTAATTCCTTATTTATCTGCAGCAAAAGAATTAAAAACAAAGCCTACTCAACACAGCGTTAAGACTTTGATGGAAAGTGGAGTACAAGCAGATATTTTAGTCTGTAGAACTGAACATGAGATTGGAGATAACATTAAAGCTAAATTAGCTAGGTTTTGTAATGTTGATAAAGAATCTGTAATTCAATCCATAGATGCATCAACTATATATGATGTGCCAAATTTAATGTTAAATGAAGGTCTAGACAAGGTTGTGCTAAAAAAATTAAACTTAAAAAGCGAAAAACCAAATTTAGATGTTTGGAATGGTTTTTTAAAAAGGTATAAAAACCCCAAGAGTAAAATAAAAATTGGATTAATTGGTAAATATGTTGAGCTACAAGATTCATACAAATCTATATTAGAATCATTTATTCATGCTGGAGCTGAGAATGAAGTTGAAGTTAAAATTATTTCAATTCACTCAGAACATATCACTAAAGAAAACATTAACTCCAAACTTTGTTTACTAAATGGTCTATTAGTTGCACCGGGATTTGGTGAAAGGGGAATTGAAGGTAAAATTTTAGCAATTGAATATGTAAGAACAAATAAGATTCCTTTTTTTGGAATATGTTTAGGGATGCAAATGGCAGTCATAGAATTTGCAAGAAATGTTCTTAATCTTAAAGACTCTAATTCTACTGAAATGAATAAGAATGCAACTCATCCAGTGATAGATTTAATGCAGAGTCAAAAAAATGTTGTTAATATGGGAGGAACAATGCGTTTAGGGTCTTGGGAATGTGAATTAAAAGAATTATCAAATGTTAGAAGCATATATGATTCTAAAATCATTAAGGAAAGACACAGGCACAGGTATGAATTTAATAACGATTACTTAGATCAATTTGAATCGAAGGGACTAATTGCATCTGGAATTAATTCGAAGACAGATTTAGTAGAAATTGTTGAATTAAACAATCATCCATGGTTTATAGGTGTACAATTTCATCCTGAATATAAAAGTACAGTAAATAATCCTCATCCTTTGTTCATTTCTTTTGTTCAGGCAGGATTAAAACATAGTAAAGAAAATTAGTTATGATAGAAAAAAATAATGATAACAATGCACTTGTTGGTTTTACCTTAATGGGAGCTATTATGCTATTTTGGCTTTGGCTTCAGTCGCCTGTTGAAGAATATGCAGTTGAAACATCTTCAGTAGATCAATCAGAGTATGTTGATGTTATAAAAGACTCTGATAAACCCGTAGATTTAAAAAAGAGTTTATTAACAAATATTAGTTCTGAAAATAACTTTAACAACAATATTGCATCTGAAGACGCTACAATCAATTTTGAAAATGATTTAATTTATATTGAAATTAATAATAAAGGAGGTTTCATTTCCTCACTTTATCTTAAAAATTTTAATAATCATTTAGAAAATCCAATTTACTTAATAAATGAAGAAAACTCTGTTTTTAATTTAAATTTCAAAACGGTAAATAACACATCTGTAAATACTAAAAACCAATTCTTTACTTCTTCAGAATATGATAATAATGATAATAAAGTTATAGTCATGAAATTAATAATTTCTGAAAATCAGTTTCTTGAATATAAATACATAATTAAGCCTAACGATTATATGATAGACTTTTCTATTAGTTCAAAAGGATTGAGTAATGTAATTAATACGCAAGATGATTATGACTTGACTTGGGATTATAAATCACTAAGAAATTCAAAAAGTATTGAATATGAAAATAGATATTCCAGATTAACTTATGAGTACGAAACAGATAAAGTGGATAAATTAGGCCAATCAGGTGATGATGAGGAAACTATTTCAGATTTAAATTGGTTTTCATACAGACAACATTTTTTTAGTGCCATATTTTTATCACCTAAACCATTAAATAATGTAAAGTTATCACAAATCAATATGGTTGTTGATCAAGATGTTGATACAACTTATACCAAAAATTATATTGCAAATTTTCCTTTGAAGTATAATAATAATAATGAATTTGATGAAAAGTTCAACCTATATTTTGGCCCCACTGATAGTAAAATACTATCATCTTATGATAAAAATATAGAAAGTTCAATCCCTTTTGGATGGGGTATCTTTGGGTATATAAATAAGTCAATTTTTATTCCTTTATTTAGCTTTTTAAGCTCCTATTTTCCTTACGGAATTGCAATTATTATTATGACAATCTTAGTTAGATTAGTTTTGTCACCTGTTTTGTATAAATCTTATCTGTCGCAGGCTAAGATGAAAATTTTAAAACCAGAAATAGCTGAAATATCATTAAAATACAAAGATAATGCTATGAAGAAGCAGCAAGAGACCATGGCATTATACAATAAGGCTGGTGCAAATCCAATGAGCGGATGTATTCCAGCTCTTATTCAAATCCCTGTTTTCTATGCTTTATTTATGTTTTTCCCAACAGCTTTTGATTTAAGAAGAAAAAGTTTTCTATGGGCTGATGATTTATCTTCATATGATAATATATTAGATTTACCGTTTAGGATTCCGTTGTACGGAGATCATGTTAGTCTGTTTCCAATTTTAGCTGGAATAGCTATATTTTTCTATATGAAAATGACTACAGGTCAGAACATGGCTTCGCAGCAACCTACTCAAGAAGGTATGCCTGATATGGCTAAAATGATGAAGATTATGATTTATGCATCACCAATCTTTTTAGCAGTATTCTTTAATAACTATGCTAGTGGATTGAGTTTATATTATTTTATTTCTAACTTAATTACTATTGCTATTATGTTAGTTATCAAACATTATATATTAGACGAAAAAAAGATTCATGCTCAGATACAAGTTAATAAAGCCAAACCTCAAAAAAAACCTAACCGTTTTCAAAAGAAAATGAAAGAATTGATGGAAGAGGCTGAAAAGCAAAAGAATTCTCAAAAGAAATAGTAATTTTTTCTTACAGTTTAAAGCTGTATTATTTGTAAATTAAACTTATGCAAAAAGTTGTTGTTGGACTTTCTGGAGGGGTTGACTCTAGCGTAGCCGCTTATTTATTAAAAAAGCAAGGTTATGATGTTATAGGCTTATTTATGAAAAATTGGCATGACGATACTGTTACAATTTCTAATGAGTGCCCATGGTTAGAAGATAGTAATGATGCAATGATAGTAGCCGAAAAATTAAATATTCCTTTTCAAACTATCGACCTAAGTAATGAGTACAATGAAAAAATCATTGAATACATGTTTAATGAGTACAAAAATGGTAGAACTCCAAACCCAGATATTCTTTGCAATAGAGAAATTAAATTTGATGTATTTTTAAAAATAGCTAAGAGTATTGGTGCTGATTTAGTTGCAACTGGACATTATTGTAAGAAAGAATCAGAAATAATTAATAATAAAAATATATTTAAATTAGTTAATGCTAAAGATGTAGTAAAAGATCAGTCATATTTTTTGTGTCAATTATCTCAAGAGCAGTTATCGAATACGTTATTTCCCCTAGGTGACTTAACTAAAAAAGAAGTTAGAAAGATTGCCTCCAAATTAGATTTAATAACTGCTAACAAAAAAGATTCTCAAGGTTTATGTTTTATTGGTAAAGTTAAATTACCAGATTTTTTAAAGCAAAAATTAAAACCTAAAACAGGGAAAATTATTGAAGTAAAAAGAGATAGTTCTAAATACCCCCCAACTGAGTATGTAAATAATGACATTGAAACCTCATCTTCAGCTATTTTATATGTTGAATCCGATGGCAAGTTTATAGGTAATCATCAAGGAGCATATTATTTTACAAAAGGTCAAAGAAAAGGGTTAGGAGTTGGAGGTTATGATAAACCATTATTTGTAATTGATACAGATGTTGAAAAAAACATTGTGTATGTAGGTGAAGGTAGTGATCACCCTGGTTTACTTAGGAATAAATTGTTTATTGATAAATCAGATGAACATTGGTTAAGATCCGATTTATCAATCAAAATTGGCGAAAGAATGAATGTTAAAGCAAGAATTAGATATAGACAATCTCTTCAGAATGCTATTCTAATTAAGACACATCAGGGACTATATGTAGAATTTGAAACTCCACAATCTGCAATTACTGAAGGTCAATTTGTTGCCTGGTATTCAAATAAAGAATTGCTTGGCTCTGGGGTAATTTCTTAATATTATGAAGTATTTACTAATTTATGTAGTTTTTTTATATTCTAACATAATTCTTTGTCAACAAGAATATGCTTGGGTTTATTTTAAAGACAAAAAGAATGTTGAATATCTCATTAATAATCCAGAATTAATTTTAACTGAATATTCAATTCTAAAAAAACAAACTAAAGGAATTACTATTGATTATGACGATGTTCCAATTAATCGAGATTATTTAGAGATAATTGAAGGTATTGACAATATTTTAATTTTAGCTAAATCTAAGTGGTTAAATTGTATATATGTTGAAGCAGATTTAGATTTGTTATACGATTTAAATGATTTAAGTTTTGTAGATAATGTATTATTTGCTAATAAATCTCTAAATCCAAATAAAAATATAAATTATGAAAATATAGATGACTATCCTTTATTTGATAAAACTATTGATTACGGATCAACACAAAATCAAATTGAGATGTTAAACTTAGATTTTTTACACGATAATGAATTTACAGGAAATGGAATTAATATGGCAGTTATCGATGCTGGTTTTGTAAATGTAAATTCTATGAGTTCTTTCTCAAGACTACGAGACTCTGATAAAATTTTGTACACCTATGATTTTGTTTTGAATACTGAAAATATTTATCAATATCAAGGTAATTCTCATGGTACTAAAGTTTTAAGTACTATTGCAGGATTTATACAAGATGAATTTGTTGGAACAGCACCAGATGCTTCTTTTTATCTTTTTCGTACTGAAGATGTTTCCTCAGAAACGCCTGTTGAAGAATGTTATTGGGTTGAGGCTGTTGAGGTTGCTGATAGTTTAGGGGTAGATATAATAAATACTTCTCTTGGTTATAAAGGATATGATAATTCAGATTATAGTCATACTCAACTAGATTTAAACGGTTACACAACATTTATTACAAGAGGAGCAAATATTGCTTCTAAAAAAGGTATTTTACTTGTTAATTCTGCTGGAAACTCGTCAACAAATGGTATTATTGCACCTGCAGATTCACAAGGAGTGTTATCTATTGGAGCTGTAGATTCTGAGGGAGTTTATGCTTCATTCAGCTCTCAAGGCAGTGATATTCAACCTAGCATTAAACCAGATGTAGTCGCGCAAGGCTATCAAAGTAAAGTAATAAATATATACGATCAAATAGTAAGTAATAGTGGTACTTCATTTAGTTCTCCAATTATGGCAGGTGCTATTGCTTGTTTTATGCAAGCCTATCCTAGATTATCAGCAAATGAAATAATGAATTTAATCAGAGAGTCTTCTTCTCAATTTAACAATCCAGATTATCAATTAGGCTATGGTATTCCGAATTTACATAATGCATATGAATTAGCTTCAAATTTAACTTTAGATAATTTTATTGTTTATCCTAACCCAGTTATAAATTATTTAAATATAATTTCTCAATGGAATATTTATAATTACCATATAGATATATTTGATATTAATGGGAAATTAATATACTCCAACTATTTTACTAACCCTAGAACAACAATAAATACAGATTTATTTTCAAAAGGAATATATCTAATGAAAATTTCATATACAATAGATGGTGAATACAAATCAATATTAAAAAAAATTATAAAAAAATAATTCGTGAAAAATATAAATAAAGATATGCCTTCTTTTGATAGGTTATTAGAAATAATGAATCGTTTGAGAAACGAATGTCCCTGGGATAAGGAACAAACAATGGAATCTCTTAGGCATTTAACTATCGAAGAAACATATGAATTATCAGAAGCTATATTATCAAATGAAATTGATGAAATAAAAAATGAATTAGGAGATTTATTGCTTCACATAGTATTCTATTCTAAAATTGCAAGTGAAAAAAAATATTTTAATATAAATGATGTTATTAATGGTATTTGTGATAAGTTAATTCATAGACATCCACACATTTATAAAAATATCAAAATAGATAGTATTAAAGAGGTTAAGGAGAATTGGGAAATTATTAAGAAAAACGAGCATAATAAAGGAGCATTAAGTGGAGTGCCTAAAAGTTTACCGTCTTTAATAAAAGCTATGAGGATTCAAGAGAAAGCGTCTGGAATAGGATTTGAATGGGATAATAATGCTGATATTTTAGATAAGGTAATTGAAGAAATTAGTGAGTTTAAATTAGAATCATCTAAATCTAATTTAGATTTAATGGAAGAAGAGTTTGGAGATATATTATTTTCCTTAATTAACTATGCTAGTTATAATAAAATAAACCCGGCAAAAGCTTTAGAAAAAACAAATATTAAATTTATTAATAGATTTAATTATTTAGAAAGGATTGCTGACAAATTAGAAAAACCAATTTCGGAAATGACTTCTAGTGAACTTAACAAACACTGGAACGATGCTAAGGTTTTTTAATGATTTGAATTCCAAATTTTCCATGATTCTAATGCTTGATTCTCTAACATTTGATAGCCATTTATTATTGTAGCTCCATTTTCTTGGCTTTTTTTTAGTAAAAGAGATTTAGTTGGATTATATATCAAATCATAGACTATATGGCTATCGTTTATTAAACTAATTGGGATTTGAGGAATTTGTTCAGTCACAGGATAAGTTCCAATGGGTGTACAATTAATTACTAATTTATGATTATCAATTATCTCTTGATTTATATCACTATAGCTTATATAATCTTTATTTTTTTTTGACCTTGAAACAAACAGATATTTAACTTTTAGTATTTTTAATGCATATGCTACTGCCTTAGAAGCCCCTCCTGTACCTAAAATAAGAGCCTTTGTATTTGGCTTAATTAAATTTTCAATAGATTTATAAAAACCTAAATAGTCTGTATTATACCCACTCAAAATATTATTTTGAAATTTTATTGTATTAACTGCTCCAATTTCCTTTGCAATTGGATTAATATAATCCAATTGATTTATTATAGATTCTTTGTAAGGAATAGTAACGTTTAATCCACATACATTAAATTTATTAACAACGTTCTTAAATTCTTCTATTTTTTTAATATCAAAATTAGTATAAACAGCTTTTATTTTTTCCTTTTCAAATTTATTATTGAAGAATTTTTTTGAAAATGAATAATTAATGTTTTTACCAATTAGCCCATAAATTTTATTTTGCTTTTGATCTTTCATATTTACTTAATATAAGTACGATTATAGTGCCAATTAAAATGTGTAAAATTGCAATAAAAAAACTGTCATTTATTTCAGGTAAATAACGTGTAATGTTTAAGTTTTCTGGATTTGTAGTTTTCCAAGGCCACAATACTCCTAAAGATCCAATTATAAAACCAAATATTATTGATTGGATAGAATTGTTAAATCTTTTTAGAAGTAATGACATAACTTTTGATAACAAAACTAATCCTGTTAATGACCCAAGGGTGAATACAGCTATTATTTTTAATCTGCTTGTTGTATAGGAGTTTTGTAAAAATTCTAAATCTCCCCTAATGATAGATGAAATACTATCAAAGAGTACATTTACACTATCGACTAATAATAACACATAGTTTCCCAGTAATATCAATAAAAATGAACCAGATAAACCTGGGATTATCATACCACATATACTTAAGATTCCACAAATAAATACAAAAAATAAGTTTGTATTTTCTGTCATTGGATCTAGATAGCTAATTATTAAACCTGTAATTATACCTAAAATAATTAAAGAGATTGACTTATTATTCCAATTATTTATTTTCTGTTTTAAATGTATAATTGTACCAATAACAAGTCCAAAAAACACACTCCAAACTAATAATTCATATTTATTTAATAAAAAGTCTAATAATTTTGATGTAGAAAAATAACTAATTATTATGCCCAAGCATATATATAATAACAAAGATTTATTTGAATTTTTAAATGCATCTCTGAATTTAAAGCTCAAGAGATTTTTAATATTTATATTTTTCATTGAATTTAATAATTCATCATAAAAGTTTAGAGCCAAAGCTACTACACCCCCAGAAACACCAGGAACTTTATTAGCAGTTCCCATGATTATTCCTTTAAGAATTGTTAGGAGATTGTTTTTAATTTGATTAGTATTTTTCAATATTTTGATTCTTGTTGGTTTTTTCTAGTAAGAAAATTAATAAAAATCCAATGATAAATAATACTATTGATTCTATCAGGTAATTATACTCAGAATAATTCGTAGGAAGAATATTTATTTCATTTGATTTCCAAGGCCATAGTTTATGAATAGATCCAATAATCAACCCCGTCATTGCAATTAAAATTTTATTTGGAAATTTATCAAACCCCCATTTAACTAGCTTGCTAAATGATGTTAAACCCAATATGACTCCAAATCCAAAGATTACTATTTTATCTAATTCTAAATTTATTAATGCTTTACTCATGGTTTTGTACAAGCCTAATATTACTAAAATGTATGATCCAGAAACTCCTGGTAAAATCATTGCGCAGCTAGCTATTAATCCTGCAAAAAATATAAATATTAAATTTTCATTTAAGTTGTTTATTTCTGGCAAACTTGTTAATAAGTAGGATATATACAAACTTGAAAGTAATAAAAACCAGTTTATTAATATATTCTGAGTTTTATTAAAATTAAATAAATCAGTTGGTTTTAAAATAATGTAGATACTAGCTGAAACCAGACCTAGAAAAAAAGACCAAATTAATATTGGAAAATTATCAATTAAAAAGCTAGCAATATTCATAAATACAACCAAGCTAGAGATAATGCCAGAAAATAGTATTAATAGAAAAGTACCATTTAATTTCCGCCAAAACTCATTAAACCCTTCATTTTTTAAAGTTTTAAATAACGAAAAGTTTATAACACTAATTGAGCCAATAAGTTCTTTGTATATCCCAAGAATTAAAGCCATAGTACCACCAGATATCCCAGGAAACGCATCAGCTACACCCATAGCCATTCCCTTAAAATATAATTTAATATTTTCAAAGGACTTACTATTCATTGTGCGATGTTTAATGTTTATTTTAATATTTTTTCTAGATATTTATATTTTGCTATAACCCCAAATAACTCTTTAAAAATATATTTATTTTTTTTGTTTACTGATATGGCTTTTTTTAGTTGTACGATACCATCTTCTATTTTATTTTGTAAAAAATAAATTCCCGAAAATCGGTATAATATTATTGATTTATCTTCGAAAAGTTCATAGCATTTTTCTAATATATCAATCGCATAATTATATTCGCCTAATTTTATCAGTGTATCTGCTTTTGCCAACCAAATACTTTCATCCGCTTCTCCCAATTCTATAACTTTTTGGAAACCAATGTCTGCTTCTTCATATAGCTTAAGTCCAATATTAATTTTAGCATATAATTTCCAGTAATATTCTTTTTCTGAATTAATATCTAAAGCTTTTTTTATACTTAATATAGCACTATTGTATTTTTGGTTCTTATAATAAATTTCAGCCAGTAGGTACCATGCTTTATTTAATTGAGGATCAACTTGAATACAGTCGTTTAAGTTTTGTATTGCTTTTTTGTAGTTACTTATTTTGTTATAGCAAATCCCCATTCTTAGTAAAGGGTAACTAGATTCATCCTTTAAAGCAATTATTAACTTATAATTTTCTATTGCCTCATTATATTTATTAATTTTTTCTAATGCTCTCCCTTTTTCTATATATGCTCCAATAAAATACTCATCTGAAATTATAGCAAAATCAAACGCTGATATAGCTTTAGCGTAGTTTTTAAAAAATAAGTATTGTTTACCAAGTTGGTGCCATGCTACTTCGCAGTAGGGGTTAGTGTTTAAATAAGTATTTAAATATTCAATGGCTTTATTGTTTTGTTCTAAGATTTCAAAACAATAGACAATATTATATAATGCACTATAATCTGAGTCATCATAATTGAGGCATTTGATGAAATTGAATTTTGCATTTTCAAAATCTTCCATAAATAAATATTCTATTCCAATCAGCGAATATACTTCCGCATTTTCAGGATTAAAATCTAATATTTTATTTAAGCAGAGTATTGCTTTTTGGTGAAGTTTTTTCTTTGAATATATGTTAGCTTTTTGAATGTATACTTCTTCATTTGAAGGCTCAGATAAGATTAAAGCTTCTAATAATTTTTCGGCATTATCTAGCTTGTTCTCAAAAATTAAAATTTCAATTTCAAATAAAGCTAAATTTGATGAGTCTGGATGTTGCTCTAAGCCTAATTTAATAGCCTTCTTAGCAAAATTAATTTTACCATTTTCTAAATAATATGATATAATATTTTCAAATTCATTTGAATCAAAAAATAGAATTCTATTAGTTTTTAACATTTTTTCAAACCTTGTAAGTGAAAGGCTTTTATTGTTGTCGAATTCTTCATATTCCATAAAAATCAATTTATTGATTTAATCAAAATTAAGACACTATGATATTAATTAGTTGTTTTTATTGTATTATTTATAACAAATTAATTAACACTTCCAGATAAATTTTCTAGTTGCTCAATAATTATATTACATCCTATTAAAATTTCTTTTGTGCTTATTGTAAGTGGAGGTGTAATTCTAACGGCTCTTTTTTCTATTAACAACCAAAATAGCAGTAGACCATTTTCTTTACATTTAATAACTAATTTATCTGCTATTTCTGCACTCTCTAGAATCATTGCTAACATTAATCCTTTTCCTCTTATTTCTTTTATTAGAGGATGCTTTAATTTGTTTCTAATTATAATTTCTTTGCTTAATGTTTGCTTCATTAAACTCGATTCTGTGATTATTTTTAATGTTTGATAGGCAGAAGCTGCTATAACTGCATTACCACCGAAAGTAGTAATATGACCTAATTTTGGGTTATTACTAATTGTATTCATAATTTTATTTGAGCTAATAAATGCCCCAATAGGCATTCCGCCACCAAGTCCTTTTCCAGTTACTATTATATCTGGAATACAATTATAGTTTTCAAATCCAAATAATTTACCTGTACGACCTATTCCAGGTTGAATTTCATCTAATATTAGTAATGCTCCAACCTCTTTACACTTTTGGCTAACTAATTTTAGATAGTCCTTCTCAGGTTCAATAAAACCTGCTGCACCTTGAATAGTTTCTAAAATTACTCCAGCAGTTTTGAAAGTGATTTTTTTAATATCATTTAGATTATTAAAGTTTATAAAATTCATTTCTGGTATTAATGGCTCAAAAGGTTTTCTGTTTTCTATTTTACCCATTAGGGTTAGAGCTCCTAATGTACTTCCATGATAGGCATTATTTGCTCCAATTATTTCTTTCCTTCCTGTATACCTTCTTGCTAATTTTATAGCACCTTCAATTGCTTCTGTACCAGAATTAGTCAAGTATGTCGAATCTAATTCAACTGGCAAATGTTGTGATAATAATTTAGTTAAATCAACAGCAGGTTTAAGTATAAATTCACCATATACCATTACATGTAGATATTCGTCGAGTTGTTTTTTAATTGCTTCAATGACTTTAGGGTGACAATGCCCTAAACTACAAGCAGAAACTCCGGCTATAAAATCTAAATATTTTTTATTATTACAATCGAAAATATAACAACCAATAGCTTTCTTAACTTCTAATTCTAGAGGGTGCGGGGTTACTTGAGCTTGATATTTGTGAAATTCTTTTTTTATTTTTATTCTTTTTCTAGTTTAAAAAGCTCATTAATTGATAAGATCTTTTCATTAAGCCGATTATTAAAGCCTTTTAATAATTGTATATTTTCAGTAAATTCTTCTTCTGGATATGTTTTTCCATCTATTTGATTAATTTTTTGGATCTTTTCAATTTCGGTTAACTTAAAAAATATTTTTAATTTGGCAGATTTAGATTTATCAATGGTGACTAATTCTTTTTTATCATTTCTTAAATAGTAAATAGATTCTGCATTTTTAATAATATTTATTGTTTTTAATTCATTGTCATAAAATTTTCCTTGCAATAATTTTCCAGAAATTTGATTAAAGCCTGTTCCTAAAGTGTCTTTTTCGATAATAAAAGCATTATTAAAAACTATCAAAGAATCAATTTTATTTGTGGTTTTTTCAAACTTCAAAATTATAGTATCCCCAGTGATTTGATTGTTAAAATTAAATAATATTGGTTTTTTAGACTTTGTGAATGATAAATCTAGTTTTTTATTAATATTTATAAATTGAGCTAATCCTTTAGATTTATCATAATGAATTGAATCTGCTCTACCACTTAAATCTTGCTTGAATATTCTAGCATTTTTAAAAGCTCTAATTACCCTATTTTCTTCATTTCCAGTTATTAAAATTGTATCGCTATGAATATATAGAGAATCTTTATTTTGTTTAGAAGCAATTATAGCACGTTTAGTTATAAACATAGAATCTTTATTCTTGAATATTTCTGCATAATTACCTTTTGTTATATTTTCATTAATAGTATCTATAATTTTAATATTATTTGTTGCAGATGCAAAATTTAAATTTCTATCAAAATATATACTGTCAGCTAGAATAGTAGTGTTGTTAAAATCAACTTTTGCTTCTTTAATGAAGTATCCAGTGTCATTATTGGTATTATAATAACCTAATTCACAAAAGATATTAGATTCCTTACTTTTTATTTCTGTTGGTCCATAAAAATAAGCATGACCATTTTCGGTATAAAAATCTAGTCTGGGTGTGTTTATTTTATATTTAGGGTTTTTAAGTAATACATTGATTTTAAATTCATATTTTTTGTTTTCTAATAAGTAATTGCCAATTTTACTGTCAATTGTATCTTGTTTTTCTTTAATAACTCTTCCATAATTATTGTAAAATGCTTCTTGTTTGTTCCTGTCAAAATACAGTGAGTCAGTAAATAAAACAGAATTAGGTTCTGATAGTTTTACTTTACCACTAGCAAATGCGATTTTTGTATCTCCATCATATTCTAAATACTGAGAGTTTAAATTAATTGTATCACCTTGTTTAAGAACAACATCTCCATATGCTTCGATGTAATTTCTGTTTTCGTAGAAGAAAGCTTGGTTACACCACATATCAACACCATCATGAGATATTTTGACTTTATTTTTATTATCTCTTGTTAAAACTGTAGCTTTTGTAAACTTTTTATCATCCTTTTCAAAAAAACCAGCACTATCAATTTGAATACGTGTATTTTCTTGACAAAATATATTTGGTAATGAAATTAAAAGTAATGAAATTAATAAGTATATGTTAACTTTTTTTTTCAAAATTGATATTGTATCTATTTATACAAATATTGTTTGTTTTCTATCCGGGCCAACAGAAACAATAGATATTGGGATATTTAATTCCTTTTCAATAAAGCTAATATACTCTTTCAATGTGTTTGGTAGAATCTCAAAACTTTCTTTTTGGGTCAGATCTTCATTCCAACCTCTAAACTCTTTATAAATTGGCTCTACATTTTCGTTCTTTATATCATATGGGAAATGTTCTATTTCATTTCCTTTATACATGTAAGATGTACAAACCTTGATAGTTTTGAAACCAGAGAGGACGTCAGCTTTCATCATCATTAGCTCTGTTACTCCATTGATCTGACATGCATATTTAAGAGCTACAAGATCTAACCAACCACATCTTCTAGATCTACCTGTTGTTGCACCAAACTCTTTTCCAACTCTACCCATTGTCTCTCCATCATTGTCAAAGAGTTCTGTAGGGAATGGTCCAGACCCAACTCTAGTTGTATATGCTTTAAATATTCCATAAACTTTTTTTATTGCATTTGGAGCTACTCCTAAGCCTGTACAGGCACCAGCAGCAGTTGTGTTAGACGAAGTTACGTAAGGATATGTACCAAAATCAATATCTAGTAAAGATCCTTGAGCTCCTTCAGCTAAAATCGATTTACTATTTCTTTGGGCATTAAATATATATTCTTCAGAATCAGTAAAGTTTAAACTTTTTAATACTTCAATTGCACTAAAAAATTCCTTTTCAAGCTCTTCAAGATTGTATTCAATATCTACATCATAAAACTTTACCATCTTTTGATGTTTATTAGCCAAGTTTCTATATTTAATTAACCAATTTTTAGACTCTAAATCACCAACTCTAATCCCATTTCTTCCTGTTTTGTCCATGTATGTTGGGCCAATTCCTTTTAAGGTTGATCCTATCTTCTTTTTACCCTTGGCTTTTTCACTTGCGGCATCAATTATTCTATGAGTTGGTAATATTAAATGCGCTTTTCTTGAAATAAGCATTGATTTTTTATAATCAACATCAACTTCTTTTAGTTTATCTAACTCTTTTTTGAATATCACAGGATCTATTACAACTCCATTTCCAACTAAATTTATTTTGTCTTCATGAAAAATACCAGAGGGAATAGTATGTAATACGTGTTTACGTCCATTGAAAACAAGTGTATGTCCAGCATTTGGGCCACCTTGAAATCTTGCTATTATATCGTATTTAGAGGTTAAAACATCAACAATTTTACCTTTACCTTCATCTCCCCATTGTAAACCTAGTAATAAATCGACACTCATATTTTTTTATTTTTTTTATTTTTTTTACCATAGAAATACAATGAGTGATTTTCAATTTCAACATCAAAAACTTCTTCAATTGTTTTCTTTATAGTTTCAATTCTTGGATCACAGAATTCGATAACTTCACCTGTATCACTTATAATTAAATGATCATGTTGTTTATCAAAAAAACATTTTTCATAGTGAGCTTGATTGTTCCCAAATTGGTGTCTTCGTACTAAAGAAGAGTCTAGTAATAATTCAATAGTATTGTAAAGTGTAGCTCTTGATACCCTATATTTTTTATTCTTCATTTTAATATATAGCGACTCAATATCAAAATGTATATCACTGTTATATATCTCCTGTAAAATAGCATATCTTTCAGGAGTTTTTCTATGACCATTACTCTCTAAAAAATTTGTAAATGCATTTTTTACAATCTCTTGATTCTTTGAATGCGTCTTTGAACTCATATTGCTAATTTATAAAAATTATATTCTTTTAACCATCTCTACACCATTAAGTTTTTTTATTTTTTCCATAACTTTCATAGCATAATTATTACTCTTAACTAACATTGTAATACTTCCACTAAAAACACCGCTATTTGTTTGAAAATTTAGCTTTTTCATATTTACATTCATATTATCTGAAATAACCTTTGTAATATTATTAGCTAGTCCAAATGTGTCTATACCACTTATGTTAATAATTACAGTAAAATCTTGTTGTGAAGAGTCTATCCATTTTGCATTTATTATTCTGTATGCATAATTTGACTGTAAGCTTAATGCATTAGGACAATTAAATTTATGTACTTTAATTCCATCATTAATTGTTAAAAATCCAAATACACCATCTCCTTGAATTGGATTACAGCATTTTGATAGCTTATATTCAAGCTTTTCCTCGTCACTTCCAAAAACTAGCATATCATACTTCTGAGTAATTTCTTGCTTATTTAAATCAAATTCCTTGGGTTTTCTTCTTATACTATTTTTCAAGAAACTCATTAATACATTACTTCTAGAACTAGCATATTTCTTTAGCATTGGATTATCTATTGTATTAATACCAACACGATAAAATAAATCTAAACTAGTTTTTAATTTAAAAAATCTGATAAGTTCATTTATTGAACTATCGTTTAGCTTAATTTTAAGTTGTTTAAGTTTTCTTCTTAGAATTTCTTTTCCTTCTTCAGCTAATTTTTTCTTTTCCTCGTTTAGAGACGATTTTATTTTGTTTTTTGCTCTTGCGGTATTAGCATAATCAAGCCAGTTTGCATTCGGTTTAGGTTTCTCAGATGTTAAAATCTCTACTCTGTCTCCACTTTGTAATTTATAATTTAATGGAACCAATTTTCCATTTACTTTAACACCTCTAGTTTTAAGACCAATTTCTGTATGAATGCTAAAAGCAAAGTCTAATGATGTTGCATTTTTAGGTAATGATTTCAACTCACCAGTTGGTGTAAATACAAATATTTCTTCTGAATATAAATTAAGTTTAAATTCCTCTACAAAATCTACAGCATTGTTATTATTATTAATTAAAGTGTCTTGAATTTTATTTAACCAAAGGTCTAAACTACCCTCATTATCTCCTTCTTGTTTATACTTGTAATGTGCAGCATATCCTTTTTCTGCAATTTCATTCATCCTTTCACTTCTTATTTGAACTTCAACCCATCTATTCTTAGGGCCAACAACAGTTATGTGAAGAGCCTCATAACCTGTCGACCTTGGTGATGAAATCCAATCTCTTAGTCTTATTGGATTAGGAGTAAAAAAATCAGTTACAATTGAGTAAATTTTCCAAGCTAAAAACTTTTCATTTTTTAAACTTGACTTATAAACAATCCTTACCGCAAACCTATCATACACTTCATCAAATGAAACTCCCTTTTTTATCATTTTATTTCTGATAGAATAAATTGATTTTGGTCTTCCTTTAATTTGGTATTTTAATTTTTCGGAGTTTAATTTTCCACTTAAGGTTTTATTAATTTCTTCTATGTAATGATCTTGTTCTTCTTTACTTTCAATTAATCTGCTAGAGATATCGTTATAAACATCTGGCTCTAGATATTTTAATCCTAAATCTTCTAATTCACTTTTAATATTATATAACCCTATTCTGTGCGCTAGTGGAGCATAAATATAAAGTGTTTCAGAAGCAATCTTGATTTGTTTATCCGGTTTCATAGAATACATAGTTTGCATATTATGTAATCTATCTGCAATTTTAATTATAATAACTCTAATGTCATCATTTAGAGTTAATAACATCTTTTTAAAATTTTCAGCTTGTAATGAAACATCAGAACTTTTACTAAGTTTGGATATTTTAGTCAGTCCATGAACAATTTTAGCAACTACCTTGCCAAACATTTGCTCTATGTCATTAATGGAATAATTTTCATTATCTTCAACCACGTCATGAATTAATGCAGCAGCAATTGATGTAGCATCAAGTCCAATTTCAGATGAGACTATCTTGGCAACAGCAATGGGATGAAAGACATATGCTTCTCCAGATCTTCTTCGTTGACCATTGTGAGCTTCAACGGCAATATCAAAAGCTTTTCTAATGAGTTTTTTATCAGTAGCTGATAGAGTTTGGTAGCTAATTTTAAGAAGCTCTTTATATTCTTTAGCTATTGCATTATTTTCTATTTCTACTTCAGTTAGTGACATATGTATTAAAAATACCACAAACAATTTTATTAGACAATAGTATTATAAAGATTTTTAAGTGAAATTTCTTTGACGTAAAGCTTCATAAATTAATATTGAAGCTGCATTGGATAAGTTTAACGAGTCTATTTCTCCCTTCATTGGTATTTTTATATTTTTAAACGAATTTTCTGCCCAATCTTTAGAAATCCCTTTGTCTTCAGTTCCAATTATTAAAGCGCAAGACTTAGTGTAATCTTGATTGTGATATAATTCATCTGTTTGAAGAGAACTAGCAAATATTTTAATGTTTTTATTTTTCAATAATGAGATTATCTCTTTTGTATTTCCAACATATATACTATTAGTAAAGATAGAGCCTACACTTGATCTAATTACATTTGGATTATAAAGATCTGTTTTTGGGTTTGCAATAATTACTGCATCGATATTTGCTGCATCGGCAGTTCTTAATATAGCTCCAATGTTACCGGGCTTTTCAGTGGCTTCTATCACAATAATTAAAGGATTATTCGATTTAAATTTTATGTTTTTTAAATCATGATTTTTACAATTTGTAATTGCAATTACACCTTCTGTTGAATTTCTGTAGGCAAGTTTATCATATATCTCTTGAGAAACTTCAATTTTTTCTGTCTCATTTTCAATTGATTCATTTAAATTTTCTTCAGAAATTATTTGTGGACAAAAAAGTAGTTGTTTAATTTCCCAATTATGTTGAATGGCAAGTTTGATTTCTCTTAAACCTTCAATTAGAAAAGTATTTGATATTTTTCTACGCTTTGATTTTAAAGTAAGTTGATAAAAGCCTTTTACTTCTTTATTATTGACACTTGTAAGTTTTTTATTCATTTACTAGTTTGATAACTTATATTTTTTTGAATATCGTTTCCAAAGTTTAGTTTGATGGGTTTCAAGACTTATTTTTCTTCCTGAAATGTAAGCACTAGTTAGTTGATTTGATTTCATGTCTAAAGCATCACCCTTACTCACAAATAATGTAGCATTTTTCCCAACTTCTAATGTACCTAGAGTTTTATCGATTTTCAAAATTTTTGCAGTATTAGAGGTAATCAATTGTAAAGCTATTTCTTTATCAACTCCTTGTGCTGCTACTTGTCCCGCATAAAAAGGTAAATTTCTAGTTTGAAAGTTTGAAGCTTCACCTGTATGAATTCCTACAAGGACACCAGCATTAATTAATTTTTTAGGGTTTATGTATGTAGAATTATAATCTTCGTCTTCAAAATTTGGTAAACTATGAGTGTGTTGAATTAATACAGCCACATTGTTTCTTGCCAAAAAATCCGAAATTAAATGTGCTTGATACCCTCCGATTATAACTGTATTTTTTATATTAAAATTTTTAGAAAAATTAACGGCATCTATAATTCCTTTTTCATCATCGACATGTATAAACAATGTTTGGCTATTATCAAACAATCCATTCATTGATTCAAAAGCTAAATTTATTATTTCATTATTACTGTTCAGATAAGCTACAGATTCTTTAAAATAATCTGATAATTTTTCTATATCAGAGTTGTATTTTGGGTTTTGTTTATAACCTCTTGACTCGCCAAGCCACCATCTGCCTCTGGAAAAGCTATTCGGCCAGTTTAAATGAATACCATCATTAGCTTTAACCACTGCATCTTCCCAGTTCCAAGCGTCAAGCTGGACTATTGAAGAAGTACCTGATATTCTACCTCCTTTAGGTGATATCTGAGCAATTAAAACTCCATTTGGTCTCATAGATTCGACAACTTTTGATTCAGCATTATAAGCTATTAAACCATTAATGTTTGGGTTGTTATCTCCAATTTCTTTTTGATCATCACTTGCTCGAACTGCATCAACTTCAACTAATCCTAAAGAAGTGTTTGCTGCGATAAAACCTGGATAAACATGTTGTCCTTTTATATCTATAATATTGCCCTTGTATGGGATTTTAGAAGTATTAGCATCAACACATGCTTTTATTATTCCATTTTCTAATACAATTACACTATTTTCTATAATTGTGCCATTTCCAATATGAGCAATTCCACCTAATAAAGTAATTGCATCTTTTTGAACATTTCCGGGAGTTTGTTGTGCATTAATTTCCTTAGATATGAAAATTAGCACTAATAATATACCTACTGTTTTTTTCATATTTATATTGATTCACAGGTTAATAATGTTTTTACTTTTCTTTTTACAGGTTGTGTTTTACCACCTTTATTTTTTTGTTCCATCATCATATTTATTAGCAAAGCTCTTTCATCTTTAATTTCTTTTCTTAGCTTTTTGTCCCTTTCCTTATCGAAGTATATAGCGCCATCAATTATAGTTTTTTCGGCTATTGCATAA
>ERZ891134.657-NODE-657-length-27227-cov-6.388709_pt1 | contig 27227 bp, 35 predicted proteins | sample MGYA00520888_ERZ891134 | MGnify/ENA primary metagenome ERZ891134 (study PRJEB32303, sample SAMEA104408692) | aquatic metagenome | biome: Brackish water; feature: Coastal; material: water | place: Baltic Sea | collected 2014-10-23 | depth 10 m ... | reverse complement strand
CCTGAGTTTATACTTAAAAAGCTACGAGAGCACAATTAATTCTTGACTTTCGTTGCTAATACGGGTATAATTACCTCATGAATTTATTTTACTTAGACAAAGATTTAGATAAATGTGCTGAAGCTCATGTGGACAAACACGTCAACAAGATGATACTTGAAGCAGCCCAGTTGCTGTGTACTGCCATATGGGTAGACACACTTCTGGGCTTTATTCCTCGTGCTCTTGAAAAGGATGAAGCCGCAGTACTCAATGAATACAAAAAACTTGAGAAGCCTCTCAAGCCGGAGGAAAGACAACTAACTCCATATCTAGGCATGATGTACAACCATCCTTGCACGATATGGACACGATCATCACTAGACAATTACGAGTGGACATGGTGCTATGCTCATGCGCTCGCAGAGGAATTTCGTTATCGTTACGGCAAAGAACACAAATCGTTCTGGCAAGTCATCAATAAACTACCCGACCCAGTTCACCTTGAACGAGTGGGCTTCACCACGTTTGGACTTGCGATGCCTGAGATCCTCAAGAACTACGATGATCCAATACAGTCTTACCGTGACTATTATCATCTTGACAAGGCTACTTTCGCCAGTTGGAGCCATAGACCAACCCCCTCTTGGTGGGATGAGTCTCTTGCTGACTATGAACAGAGGATCACAGCGAAATGATTAAAAAACTTTAATGGAACACCCCTTTCTATTATTAGGTATTTTATGTGTAATGGCATGTCCCATGGTATTTGGGGCGATCACTTTACTTTATTCAATAAAACATTCAGGACACCACAATGAGTAGCGTAGAATTAGTAGGAATGACAAAGCCGAGTGCTGCAACAGGCTGCCATACTGCAGAAGAATTAGTAGCATATGCAGCACGAGTAAGTAACCCAGATAATCAAAACCATCCAGAAAGTGCTCCACGATTGCTACGGTACCTTATTAAGCACGGGCACTGGAGCCCTTTCGAGATGGTAAATATTACTATGGAGATTCGCACTACTCGAGATATTGCTCGACAGATGTTGCGACACCGTAGTTTTAGCTTTCAAGAATTTAGCCAACGATATGCAATTGCAGAAGACTTTTACTATCGTGAAGCACGACTTCAAGATCCAAAGAATCGTCAAAATAGTATCGAACTCGAAGGTACAGAAGACTTTGGCAAGGGCGGGAACAAAACGTACCAGGAGCGACTGTACGAAGACTGGAACATGAGACAGGCAAAAGTGTTGGATGCTTCAAAGAAAGCATATAAGTGGGCACTCGATAACGGTATTGCAAAAGAGCAAGCCCGAGCTGTGCTACCAGAAGGCAACACAGTGTCTACAGTTTATATGGCAGGAAACCTTCGCTCATGGATTCACTATTGCGAATTGCGGCGGGGTCACGGCACTCAGAAAGAACACATGATAGTTGCAGATCAATGTTGGGAAATTATTCGTCAGCACTTTCCAAGTGTTGCGGAGGCTCTAGAATGAAAGTACATGACCCAGTAAATAGTCCTTTACATTACAAGCGTGAGGGTGTAGAATGTATTGATGCGATGAAACAAACAACATCGCAAGAAGGATTTGCAGAATACTGCCGCCTTAACGCATTCAAATATATCTGGAGAGCAAACAACAAGGACAATAAACAGCAAGACACTAAGAAAGCCATTTGGTACTTGCGAATGTCTATAGGAGATGATCCGCGTGAGTAAGGGCAGCAAGCAACGACCTACAAATACAAGAAAATTTTACGAGAATTGGGAGAAAATCTTTGGTACGCAGAGTAAAGAAGAAAGACTACGAGAATCTGAGCGACTCGAATATCGAGAAAGTGATTTCTCTACTGAACGCCAAGCAGCCTATTTCCAAGAAGGACGCATGCAGTATGCTGAATATCGCATACAATACCACGCGCCTTCAGAAGATAATTGATGATTACTACGATAAAAAAGAGTATAAAGCGTTACGTAAAAAGCAGAATAGAGGACGAGGAGCAACAGATGCAGAAATTCGTGAAGCAGTTGAACGATACCTTTCCGGAGACTCCCTCGCAGAAATCGCCAGTGGACTCTACAGATCAACCGGATTCGTTAAATCTCTCATTGAGAGAGTCGGAGTACCAAATATTGGAAAAGAAAGTGGCGTCGCTTGTCTCCCTGATTCATGCGTTGCGGAGGAGTTCGAAGACGGAGAAGTCGTGTGGTCCGCCGTCTACAACAAGCCAGCCCGAGTCGACTACGAAGTCTCCATCGACTACCAAGCAGAAAAAGCCGGATTCGTAGACGTAAACTACGAGAAGAGGTACGGCAGCAAATGCTATGCAATCTATATCATGGAAGAAGTTAGAGAAGACGTGGATAAGTGGGCAAACGTAGATAAGGGTGGTTTTACTGCTTACTCTCTTGCCTATGATCTCGGAAAGTTGTCTCACCTTAAAAAGTACGAAGTGGATTTATCACGTATCTAAAAAAATTTCTTGACTTTCATCGCTTTTGTCGGTATAATATATTATATTGAAATGAGGAGAATATCAAATGGAAGTATTAGCAGGAATGCTTGTATTCGCCGCGTGTGCGGTATGTCTAGCAGGCTACTTAGTAATGGTAGACAGTGGGCGATAGATTTTATCAACAACAATTAGAAGCTACAGGAAACTGTCCTGGAGCTACACAATCACAAACTAGAAGGAAACGTAAAATGGCGTGGACAGACGAACAGAAAGCAGAGGTTATCGAGGCGTACGAAGCAGGTAATCCAACTCCAGAAAACAGCATGGAGATCGTCGCAGAAATCGCAGAGCAGTTCGAGCAGTCACCTAACGGTGTTCGTATGGTTCTGACAAAAGCTGGAGTATACGTAAAAAAGTCCCCCGTCTCTGGTGGGACATCAAAAGCGAGTGGAGCAGCGACGACTAGAGTATCAAAAGCAGCAGCCATCGAATCGCTTACAGCAGCACTCACTGATGCAGGTCAAGAAGTTGATGAAGAAATCGTCAGCAAGTTGACAGGTAAAGCAGCAATGTATTTTGCAGGCGTTATCGCAGCAGTAAACGGCTAATTCTTGGGGCGCAAGCCCCTTTCACACCCTAAGAAAGTCGGCACGGAAGAAGATTCTGCCAACCCGCTTCATTAGGAGCATTTGTGAAAAAAGAAGAACTAGCACGGCTCGTCGATGAGTACGGTGATGCTGTAATCACTTATCGTAGTGAAAACAGCAATAAGTTAAAGTACAATGTTTGCACGTTGGACTTTAGCACGCCCTACATTCAACAAAAGAAAAACCGAGCAAAAGAGACTGAACAAACTCTTTTGCTTTTTTGTTGGGACACCGACTCCTTCCGCCTACTCAAGCCACAGAACGTGACGAGTGTAGTGCCGTTAGCCTCCGTGTTAAAAAACGGAGATTAAAATGGAACTATACCAAGCACCTGAGATTTATGAGAAGGTAATTCATTACGATGAGACCAAGGAGGTACAGGTTCGGCTTTCTATCAACTCATTTAGAGGTATAGAGTATTTACACGTTCGTAAATATTATATGGACTTTAATGAAGAGTGGAAGCCTAGTAGTGAGGGCATAGCAATGCCTCTTGATTTTGACAATTCAAGAAATCTTTTCGTCGGGCTAGTCGAAATCTTATCACTTGCAGAAAGTAAGGAAATCATTGAAGAACATTTCAGTGATTTAATAAAGGACTTATACTCTAAATAGTTCTTGACTTTTCTTCCTTATTTCTGTATAATAGTATGTATTGAGTGAGGGAACTATATGGAACATTTTTTGGAAAAAGCCTCTGCAATGTACTACTCAGGTACTCCGATAATCTCGGATGCTGAGTTTGATTCATTAGCAAGACTGTACAACTACAATGCTGTGGGGTATGCCGTTACTGATGGTATTCCTCATCTATATCGTATGTACTCTCTACAAAAAGTTTTTGACATAAATGACATAGAAGGCGTTGCGTCACCTATGGTGCGTACACCTAAACTTGATGGGGCGGCAGTGTCGTTGCAGTATGTCAACGGCCATCTAGCTCAGGCTTTAACGAGGGGAGACGGCAATATCGGTCGTGATATCACGTTGAAGCTAGAAGAGCTAGTGCCTGCAAATATCAGTACTATTGGCACTTGCCAGATTACTGGTGAAGTCGTAGCGCCCGATACGATTCCAAACTCTCGCAACTTTGCAGCGGGGTCTTTGAATCTCAAAGACATGACTGAGTTTCGTGCTCGTTGTTCATACCTACGTTTTGTAGCGTATGACATTCAAGGCGAGTATATCGAACACACTCATCTTACTTCTGCAATGGACGGTTTGGCCCAAGAAGGCTTTGATACTATCACTCACTTCGATGCATCTGGTTATCCTACGGATGGCGAGGTGTTTAGGGTAGATAGCTATAGTGTCTTCTATAAAATGGGATATACAGCTCATCACCCCCGAGGGGCTTTCGCTCTTAAAAAGCAGAAGGACGGGGTGACTACAGAATTACTTGATGTTGTGTGGCAAGTAGGCAAATCAGGGGTCGTGAGCCCTGTTGCCATACTAAAGCCCGTCGAAGTGGGGGACGCACTTGTGAGCCGTGCAACTCTACACAACATCGAGTACATTCGCTCGCTCGGCCTAGAAATAGGCTGTTCAGTTGAAGTTATACGGAGTGGGGAAATCATTCCACGAATCGTCAGACGAGTGGACATCGAGAAAAATAGTTCTTGACTTTTAGCTCAATCTTTCGTATAATATCTTTTCACTTTTTCGGAGTAGTCCATGTTTCAAGAAATCTCCTTCCCTACTAACTGTCCTTCTTGTGAGGCAGAGTTAGAGTGGGTAAATGATTCTCTGTACTGCCGTAATCATCTGTGTCCCGCACAGAATGCTAAGGCTGTGGAGCATTTTGCTAAGACAATGAAGATCAAGGGTCTCGGCCCTGCGTCTATCAAGAAACTTGGCTGGACTTGTCCGTCCGAAATTTACACTACCGAGCGTAGTAGTATCTTAGCATCGTTGGGTTCTGAGAAAGTGGCATCTAAACTCGAGGCGGAGATTGTTAATTCTTTTAACGCTCCTCTCGAGTTTGTTTTACCTGCCTTTGGTATTCCGCTAATCGGAAAAACGGCAACACTGAAGCTGTCTGAGACTATCGAACATATTTCTCATATTAATGCAGACACTTGTGAGCGTGCCGGATTAGGTCCAAAAGCAACCAACAACTTACTAGATTGGATAGAGAATGAGTTACCTTATTTTCTAGAGACCCTGCCACATAGCTGGTACTTCTCAAATACTCCTCCCCCTGCTGTGAGTAACGGTGTTGTATGTATAAGCGGTCGCTTGAAGAGTTTCAAGAGTAAAGCTGAAGCTACAGACGCTTTGAACGCGGCTGGATATGAAGTAAAGTCTAGTCTTACTAAACAGGTAGGCTTCCTCATCAATGAAGGTGGGGCTGAGTCTGCTAAAACACGACAAGCCAGAGATACTGGCGTAACTATTGTTACAAATCTAAAATCTTTTTTGGAGAAATAAATATGGCACTTCCTAAGTGGACTGATGAGCGCACTGAAGCGCTTACTAATTTTGTCGGAGGCGAAAGCCCCGTATCCCAAGCTACTGTTGCAGAAGCAGCAGACCAGCTTGAAACCTCTACTCGTTCTATCTCTAGCAAACTGCGAAAGATGGGCTACGATGTAGAGTTGGCTTCTGCAGCTGGTGGACGTTCGTTTACCGAGACTCAAGAAGCTACTCTCCGTGCTTTTGTTACTGACAATTCTGGTCAGTATACATATGCTCAAATTTCTGAGCATTTTGAAGGCGGTGAGTTCTCACCTAAGTCTATTCAAGGCAAGATCTTGTCTATGGAATTGACTGCTCACGTTGCTCCTGCTCCTAAAGTAGAGAGCGTACGTACTTACTCAGAAGCTGAAGAAGCTACTTTCGTCACCATGGTGAATGACGGTGCTTTCGTTGAAGCAATTGCTGCAGCTCTTGATCGTTCTGTAAATAGTGTTCGTGGTAAGGCTCTTAGCCTTCTTCGTTCCGGTGATATCCAAGCGATTCCTCGTCAGGAGACCACCAAAGGTTCTGCCAATGTAGATCCTTTAGCAGAGGTTGATGTTGCCTCTATGACTGTCGAAGCAATTGCCGAGTCAATCGGTAAAACAGCTCGTGGCGTGAAGACAATGTTGACTCGTCGCGGTCTAACAGCTTCAGACTATGATGGTGCTGCAAAGGCCGCCAAGTCTCAGTAATTACACTTCTGTGTATAGTAGGCTGGCTAGAGTCTTTCTAGTCGGCCTTTTTAATGTTCGGGGGAACTTTTGAATATATCAAGTGCTTTGATAAAGCAGTGCATCGCGCTGGCAGACTTTGAAACGTGGAGCTATCTACGTAAAGAGTACCTGCCCGTCGAGTATCACACGCTTTATAGTCTTATTGACAAGCACTGTGAAGGTTTTCATGAGTTCCCTTCGTTCGACGATCTCAAGTTAAGTATTAGGCATGCACCTACCCGCGATAAAGTTCACGCAATTGAATCCATCGAGATAGATATTGATGCTACTACTTTACTTGAGTATCTAAAGAATGAATACACTCAGAAAGAAATCCTTAATTCTCTTGAGACTTATATTGATAATTCCGTAGTCTTTTCGTCTGCAGAAGAATCAGTGCAAGAGCTTCATCAGATTGTTTTGGATATTGAGGACAAGGTTGACCTTGAAGTTCCTCAAGAAAGTATGCAACGTATAGAACTGTTTGAGCCTGAAGAAGAGATCGGTAAGTATATCGGTCTTGGTCTCAATGCTGAGTACGACCATGAAATCAAGTTCTCCCCCCGAGATTTGGTTTTGGTTGGTGGTCGGCGCGGGGCTGGTAAGTCTCTTACTTGTGCTAACATTGCAAACAATGTATTTCAGTCTGGCCGTTCAGCTATTTATTTCACGATTGAAATGGATAGTAGATCAATATTGCAACGATGTTGTTCTATCGCTACTGAAGTGCCATATTCTCGACTTCGTACACAGAATCTTTCTGTTACTGAGTGGGAGAAGGTGGCTGGCTGGTGGGCGAGCCGCTTCCAGCAAGGTCAGGACAGGTTGAAGGAGTATCGGGAAAATCGAGACTTTAAAGAGTTCCATCGTAAACTTACTACAGAGCATGAGCTTCTCCCGACTCAACAGCTCGACGTAGTTTATGATCCTAGCTTAACTCTTGCAAAGATCCGTGCCGAACTTGATAAAAAAGTTAATCGTATTGACGCTGGCGTCATTATTGTTGACTATATCAACCAAGTCAAGCGTTCTAACATTCCCTCTCGGGGAGGGCAGTATGATTGGACGGAACAGATTGAAGTATCCAAAGCACTTAAAGCTATGGCACAGGAGTATGAATGCACTGTATTCTCTCCTTATCAAACTGATGCAACCGGCGAAGCACGCTTCGCAAAAGGCATTCTTGATGCAGCTGATGCGGCTTATGCTCTCGAAGCATATGACCAAGAAGATGCGTGTATTAGTTTTAACTGTGTGAAAATGAGAGCCGCTACTATGAAGTCTTTTACTTCAGTTATGGACTGGGAGACTTTACGGATGGGGCCAGACACAGCTCTTACTCCTCAGGAGCGAGAAGCTAGCTCACATAAAACTGACGAAGATATTGACGACCTCTGATAAAAATAATTCTTGACTATCCCTGTGATTTGCTGTATAATATTACTTCAATTCATGGGGATTTTTTATTTATGGGAATGATTTATGGCTCTAACAACTACACAGCAGATGGACGTAGAAAAAAGAAAAGCAGTACTAAACGCTCTAGACCGACTACACGAGCGATTCGACCAAACACTCCAGAGCCTTATCGACGGCAGGATGTCGAGTACGCAAGTGCCCCCGATACAGTTGGAGTTGCCCCTAGACTTCACACTATGTATTACACCGGCACGCTTGTTAAGGGTATCGGAACCATGCACAAAAGTAACGCAGTCCCAGTAATCAACGAAGAAGAAATGAAAGACTTAGCAAGGATGAGAAGATGAATTCACGACTAGCACCTAAGATCAAAGAGTTGTTTGATATTCTTGAGCAAGATATGGAAGCGGGTGAATATGAGCACGCTGACGTAATCATTGCTCGACTATCAAAATACTTCCATTTATTCGATGATGAGCACTCCGACTACTACCAGTATGCACAGAATGTAGTAGACGAGATGCTAAACGGAGAAGTAGAAGACGACTACTATGATGATGGCGATAGCTATTTTATTGACTGGGACGGGGACGCTTTGACTTCTGCGGGTTTCGGTACGGACGAAGACTATTAATGAATGTAGAAGACCTACTTAAGTCTAAAGATATACCGTACCTGCCTAGAGGCAAGGACTATGAGGTTACTTGTCTTAATCCAGACCACCCAGACCGTAACCCTAGTATGCGTATTGACCAAGTAACAGGTATATTTAACTGTTTTTCTTGTGGATTTAAGGGTAACTTGTTTACTCATTTCGGCGAGAAAGTCAATAAAATGGAAATGAAGCGACAGCTTCTTAAAAAGAAAATAGATGAAGTAAGGGCGGAAAGCGTGGGACTACAAATGCCAGAGGGTTATTCTCCTTATATCGGTAATTGGAGAAATATTAGAGCAGAAACTTACCGAGAGTTTGAAGCGTTTATACACGCAGGAAAAGACTTTACCGGACGTATTTGTTTCCCTGTACGAGACAGATCCAGTAGAATAGTAGCTTTTCAATCACGAACTACAGGAGACCAACAGCCTAAGTATCTTAATACTCCTCCTGGAGCCAAGATGCCTTTGTTCCCTGTAGTAGAACCTATACAAGGAAGTATAATTCTTGTAGAAGGTATATTTGATGTAATTAATCTTCATGACAAAGGACTTACAAATGCCGTATGTTGCTTTGGCGTAAAGAATGTAACAGAAGAAAAACTTCAAGTGCTCTCCGTTGCAGGAGTGGATAGTATTGATATTTTTCTAGACAATGATGAAGCCGGACAGACCGGCGCAGATAGAATACGTGAGCTATGTGAGTCAATAGGACTTAATACTCGTAATATTGCATTTGGAGACAAAGCATTAGATGCGGGAGCACTAGCTAAACCTCAAGTAGACAAATTAAAGAGTAAATTATATGCCTAAGGTTGCATTAGTAGAAACCAAACCAAGTAAGACAAGATTTTCGGTAGAGTTCGACGGACTGGACTTTGACCAGTATCAGTTGTGCTCAGACCCAACTATTAAGAAAGTACTTAAGCGAGACTGCGATATTGATATGAATCCAGATGACTATGACTGGATTATTCTCGTAGGTTCTGACGCTATGAAGTACTACACTAAACTCAGTTCTGTTACTGAGTATTCCGGCAAGAGAGTAGAAGAGAAGTTCTTGCCTATTATTAACCCTGCGATGCTTGCGTTTAAACCAGAAGCAAAGAAAGTCTGGGAAGACGGTAAGCAAAGCATTCTAGAGTATATCAACGACGAAAAAGAAGACGTAGTAATTGATAGTAGTATCGCGTTTGGTATTCAAGATACGGAGGAAGCAAATGATTTTATTCGGGCTGCCATCGCAGAAGAATGTGAATACGTTGCACTTGATTCTGAGACAACTGGGCTCTATCCTCGTGATGGGTACATGCTGGGCATTAGTCTTGCTTACAATAATAAGTTTGGCGCTTATATTGATACCGATTGTTTTAATGATGAGACTGAAAGGCTACTTCAAATCCTTTTCGATACTAAGACAGTAATATTCCATAACGCAAAGTTTGATATGGCGTTTTTTGAGTATCACTTTCACTTTAGTTTCCCTCAGTTTGAAGACACAATGTTGCTCCATTACCTCATAAACGAGAATCCCGGAGGGCATGGCCTCAAACAGCTTACTATGAAGTTTACTCCTTACGGAGACTATGAGAAGCCGATGTACGATTGGATTGATAACTATCGTAAAGAGCACGGCATTCTCAAAGATCAGTTCAATTGGGGCGATATCCCTTTCGATGTAATGAAAACCTATGCGGGAATGGACGCACTATGCACGCTTCTTATTTACGAGAAGTTTGTTAAAATTAAGCAGAATTCAAAGCTCAAGTGGGTATACGACAACATTCTCATTCCAGGTACTCGGTTTCTTATCGACACTCAAGATAACGGTGTTCCTTTTGATAAAAAGCGTCTGTACATTGGGCAAGATGCAATGCAAACAGATATTGATGAAGCCATTGCAGCTTTGTATGAAAATGATAATATACGGAGGTTTGAAGAACTAAATGGAAAGCCTTTTAATCCTAACAGCACTATGCAGCTTCGTAGTCTTTTGTTTGACTACCTTGGTCTCAACCCAACTGGAAAAAAGACAGGAACGGGTGCTGATTCTACTGATGCGGAAGTGCTCAAGGAGCTCAGCCTTCAATCGGATGTACCAAAACGAATCTTGGATATACGACAAAAATCTAAAATCAAAAATACTTATCTGGACAAGATCATACCTCAACTGGACCGAGACTCTCGTCTTCGTACGGGCTTTAACTTGCATGGTACTACTTCTGGCCGTCTTAGTTCTAGTGGTAAACTTAATATGCAGCAGCTTCCTCGGGATAACCCTACTGTAAAGGGTTGTATCAAAGCAGCTCCTGGCCATAAGATTGTTGCTATGGATTTGACTACAGCAGAGGTATATGTTGCCGCAATTCTTGCAAACGACAAAGCACTTATGGATGTATTTCGTAGCGGAGGAAACTTTCACAGTACGATTGCTCACAAAGTATTTCGCCTTCCCTGTGATGTGGAGCAGGTAGCAGAGCTATACCCTGACAAACGCCAAGCTGCAAAGGCCGTTACATTTGGTATTATGTACGGAGCAGGGCCAGCAAAAATTAGCGACCAAGTTACAAAAGATAGCGGTAAGTATTTTTCAAAGCAAGAAGCGCAAGAAGTAATTAGTGATTACTTTCGAGCTTTTCACAAATTAAAGGCGTGGATTGATGACAATCAAAAATTTATTGAACAAAATGGGTTCATTTATTCTTTCTTTGGTAGGAAGCGAAGGCTCCCAAACGTTGAATCCACAGACGCAGCCATCCGCTCACATAGCGTTAGGTCTGGTCTTAATTTTTTGGTTCAGTCTGCTGCTAGTGATATTAACCTCCTTGGAGCAATAGATATGGGAGCATATATTAAAGCAAAAGGGATGAAAGCCCGTATATTTGCACTTGTGCACGATTCAATTCTTGCCGAGGTTCCAGAGGATGAAATTGAACACTACAAGGAAAAACTTCTTCAGTTTGTACAAATGGATAGAGGACTTACTATCCCTGGTGCTCCCGTCGGATGTGACTTTGAAATCGACGAAGACTACTCAATGGGTAAATTTGCAAAAATGTATGGTGATTCAATATAAAAATGTAAATAAGCTACGGTTTCCCGTATACATCCTGCCCTCAGGTAACTGGGATAGGCAGGATGGTTTATTATTTCTTGACGGGCAAATAGTAGATGATAGAAATATGACAGGAGACACTTTAGGTCTTCGTCGTCTTCAAACACCACATAAAAGTTTGTACTCTCTAAGGCAGCAAGTAGAAGACTTTAGAGGAGTAATAAAGTCAAACGAAAAGCATTTTATAGATACAAATGGTATACCATTTATCTATGAAAAGACTGAGTTTTGTAAGTTAAAGTACTACAGAATAAAGTCGATAGTACAGAAGGATACTGTTTCTCTTCTAAAGCTACACGGAGTAAAGCAGCCTTTTGTCATCCCCCGTCCTCCAGCGAGTGATATGCGGTATGCTGGAGTTCTTCATTACGGAACCCTACCATGGGTTTTATACGAGTATTCCGAAGACCGTCGTGAGGACACTCGAAGAAAAGTATAAATTATATGGGTAAACGATCTAAAACTTTACAAGGTGCAAACTTAGAGTTGCAGGAAATTGAACCGCTCACACAGAACCAGCTTCGAGCTTTTGAAAGCGACAAGAACATGGTCTTGCATGGGGTAGCTGGAACAGGTAAAACGTTTATTGCGTGTTATTTTGCCTTTGATGATATGATTAAAGGTGACTATGATAAGCTCGTACTTATTCGTAGTGCAGTTCCTACTCGGGACATAGGATTCCTACCAGGAACCGAGAAAGAGAAAGCGTCAGTATATGAAGAGCCGTACAAAGATATTTGTATTGAGCTTTTTCAGCGCGGAGACGCATATCAGATACTAAAAACAAAAGCACTAGTACATTTTATGACAACTTCATTTATTCGTGGTGTAACTCTAAGAAACGCCACAATTATTATAGATGAGTGTCAGAATATGTCATTTCACGAGTTAGATTCAATTATTACTCGTGTTGGAGAGGGTTGTAGAGTCATTTTTTGTGGAGACTTCCGTCAGGCGGACTTACACAAGAACGGGCTACGAGACTTTATTCGCGTGCTTAAAGCAACTGAAATGTTTGATGTCGTAGACTTTGAAGTTCATGACATTGTACGAAGTAGTTTTGTTAAAAAGTATATCATAGCAAAAGATCAATTGGGCCTATAATGAAAGCAGTTCTTAGTAATCGTATTTTTATGGAGTGTACTCCGGAGTACCGAAAGGTCTTGTCGGATGAGTTAACCTACAAGATTCCTTCTCAAAATCCGAACGATCCTCCACAGATTATTAAGAATCTGCAGCGGGTGCGCGAAAATCTGGTATCTATACCAATCGGACGAACGGACCTGATACCAGACGACTACGAAATTGTCGAAAAGCGTTTGGATATTCCTGCTGACTTTCCGGAGTTCGCTTTTGAGCTACGACAGAGTCAGCAGGATGTTTATGACAATTTGAATGATAACTGTATCATTAACGCTTGGGTAAGTTGGGGGAAGACCTTTACGGGTCTTGCAATCGCAGGGAAATTAGGGCAAAAAACACTGGTAGTAACGCATACTGTGCCACTACGAAACCAGTGGGCCAAGGAAGTGGAGAAAGTTTATGGATTTAGTCCCGGTATTATTGGGAGTGGCAGGTTTGAGCTTGATAAGCCTATTATTATTGGCAATACTCAGACTTTGTATAGGAACATCGACAAAATCCGAAAAGAATTCGGAACTATAATATTAGATGAGATGCACCACGTCTCATCACCAACCTTTGCTAAAATTATTGACACCAGCCACTCTCGTTACAAAATAGGCTTATCTGGAACAATTGAGCGCAAGGATGGTAAACATGTGGTTTTTCGGGATTATTTTAGCCCGAATATCTTTAAACCCCCGAAAGAAAACTTTCTTACTCCGAGTATACATATATATCGGTCTGAAGTACGTTTTCCAGACGGTGCAAGCATTCCTTGGGCTAAGAGAGTCAATGCTATTGCAAATAACGACGAGTATCGCCACTCTGTCGCAATGTTAGCAGCAGCATACGCTGCAAAAGGGCACAAGGTGCTCGTAGTGTCAGATCGAGTTCACTTTTTAAAGAGCTGCGCCGAACTGACTGGTGAAAAATCTATATGTGTTACGGGCGAGGTACCGCATGAGCAAAGAGAAGAACTTATAAGTGAAATTCTAGACGGAGATAAGAATGTTTTATACGGAACTCAAGCAATATTTAGTGAAGGCATATCAGTTAATACTCTTTCTTGCCTTATCTTGGCCACTCCTATTAATAATGAACCATTACTTACCCAGCTTATCGGCCGGGTTGTTCGCAAACATGATAACAAACGCGATCCTGTGATAATTGATATTCACTTGAAAGGGAAGACTGCCCAGAGACAGGCGTCGAACAGAATGGGCTATTACATGAAACAAGGTTATTCAATTAAACAGCTCTGAACATAGAAAAATAGTTCTTGACTTTTGCATCAAATGAGAGTATAATATGTTGTTCTACGATTGGAAAAAGATGTTTGAAGCGGCGGAAGGAAATGCTTTGGCCCTTTTTATTATCTTTAAAATGCTTGCAACGAATGCGATACCAAGGAATAAATATGATGACATCTATAAATATGCTGGAAAGCATTTTAATGGCGAATCCTTCCTTATTCATCCAGATGTGCTACTGCACAATGCTTACAAGTATGACTACCGCGAGATCGCCCAGTATCTTGCAGTAGCCTCCATGCGTCCGTACGCGGACTATTTAGTAACTGGGGAACCCACACTTGATCTACTTCAATGTGAAATAGATCAAGAACTTTTTGAAAACAATAGCCTACTACGCATAGAAGACGACAAAGTTCATTTTCTATACGAAGAAGTCACACAGGAGAATATACACTAATGGCACTATCATTTAACAAAGCCGCTGGCGGCGCTAAAAAATCTTCCCTCACCTCTTACTCATACCGAGATGGCGACAACGAGCTTCGACTTGTTGGAGACGTACTCGCACGATACGTCTACTGGCTAGAAGGTAAGAACGGTAAGAACATTCCTTTCGAGTGCTTGTCATTTGATCGTAATGAAGAGCGATTTAATAATCTTGAGAAAGATTGGGTTCGTGAGTACTACCCCGACCTTAAATGCGGGTGGAGCTACGCAATGCAGTGTTTAGACAACGGCGAAGTCAAAATCGTCAATCTCAAGAAGAAGTTGTTTGAAGCAATTCTTACAGCAGCAGAAGACCTGGGCGATCCTACAGACCCAGAGACAGGCTGGGACGTTAAGTTCAAGCGTGTAAAGACTGGCCCTTTACCTTATAATGTAGAGTATCAGTTACAAGTATTAAAGTGTAAGCAGCGTGCTCTTAGCGAAAGCGAATTGGCAGCTATTGCAGAACTGAAATCAATGGATGATGTTATGCCTCGTCCTACCCCAGACGCCCAGAAGACTCTTCTCGATGAAATTCGTCAAGATGCAGCGGGCGATATTGATGAATCCTTGGAAGATGAGTTTAATATCGGATGATTTTATTTACGGCAGACTGGCACATAAAGCTAGGTCAAAAGAACGTACCTCGTGAATGGGCGATAAAGCGGTATCAATCGTTTTTCAAGCAAGTACACTCACTAGAACAGCAATGCAACATGCACATTATTGGTGGTGACTTGTTTGACCGTCTGCCGAACATGGAAGAGTTGGAACTTTACTTTGAGTTTATTTCAAATGTAAAGATTCCAACTCTGATCTATGATGGCAATCACGAAGCTACAAAGAAAAACAAAACATTTTTTACACAATTAAAGAAAGTATCACGAGACATCAACCCTTTAGTAAAAGTAGTAGATATGTCATACTACGATAATGACTTTGGGTTTGGAGTACTGCCATATGCAGATCTTCATCGTAAAAATGCTATTGAACTGTTTGACGCAAAGATGCCTTTGTTCACTCATGTTCGTGGCGAGATTCCTCCGCACGTCAAGCCAGAGGTGGACTTAGACCGGTTCGAGGATTTCCCCGTAGTTTTTGCAGGAGACCTTCACGCACATAGTAATACTCAGCGAAATATCGTATACCCAGGCAGCCCTATGACAACTTCGTTTCACAGGAATGAAGTCAGTACCGGCTACCTCTTAATAAACCCAGCAGACTGGTCATGGATGTGGGATGCTTTTGATCTACCACAGCTTATTCGTAAGACAGTCTCTAGTACGGATGAAATGGTTCCTACCGACTATCATCATACAATATATGAGATAGAAGGTGATATACAGGAGCTTGCAAATGTAAAAAATAGCGAACTTCTTGATAAAAAAGTTGTAAAACGAAGTAGTGAAGCTACGCTTGTCATGGATAAAGAGATGACAATTCAAGAAGAATTAGTAGAGTATCTATCCTATATTCTGGAAATACCAGAAACACGGATACCCCAAATAGTAGGTATATTTAATGATTACGCTACAAAAGTTGAAATGGAGTAATTGTTTTAGTTATGGTGCGGACAATGAGTTGGATCTTAGTAAAGATACTGTAACACAACTTATTGGGACTAACGGTATGGGCAAGTCGTCTATACCGTTAATTATTGAAGAAGCACTGTATAACAAGAACTCAAAAGGAATTAAAAAAGCGGATATACCAAACCGATATGTAAACTCAGGATATCATATTCATCTTGAGTTTACGAAGGATGAGAACAAGTATGACGTTATTATTGATCGTAAGTCTAGTATTAAGCTTAAGCTGTTGGAAAATGGAGAAGATATTAGTTCTCATACAGCGACCAATACATATAAGACACTCCAAGGTATTGTTGGAATCGACTTTAAAACCTTCTCTCAGTTGGTATACCAGAGCACAAATAGTAGTTTACAGTTTCTTACTGCAACAGATACGAACCGTAAAAAGTTTCTCATTGATCTTCTCCACTTAGAGCACTATGTAAAGCTCTTTGATTTATTTAAGGAAGAAGCGAGAAAGAGTGCACTAACCCTCAATAGTATTGAAAGTAAGATAGCAACAGTAGAAAAGTGGTTAAATGATAACAAGTTGAGCGATACATCCATACTGCCTCTGTCTGAAATTTCAATTGAGACGGAAGAAGATGAGAAGCAACTCGCTAACCTTATGATTGAAATTAAAAATATCTCTGAGAATAATAGAAAAATTTCTCAGAATAATACTTACAAAGATCTGCTCTCTAAGATAAATATTGATGAAGCACAGAATTGTAAAGTACAAGAGATTCAATCATATGATGAGTTACAAACCGAAGGGGGCAGCCTTTCACAAGCCGTAGCGGGGTCTCAACGACTTTTATCGAAGCTAGGAAAACTTGGAGATCACTGTCCCACTTGTGAGCAATCTGTAGATAGTTCTTTTATACAAGAGTTAATTAGCCAAGAAGCCGAAAAGATTAAGTCGGCAGAAGAGAAACAATATGAAATTAACAGAAGAATATCAGAAATTAAACAAGACAATGCAGAATTTTCATCTGCAAGAAAAATTAGAAAAGATTGGGAAGATTTGTTTAGAAGTATTGACAGTAGTCTTCCGGCATCTCCTCTGGATCCTAATGAGCTTAAAGACAGGGCTCGTGGAATTTCAGAAAGAATATCAGAGGCGAAAGAGGAACTACAACGAATCTCAAAAGAAAACGAGCGAATTACCAGAAGAAACACTCGAATCCAAGTAATACTTGAGCAAACTGAAGAATTTCAGAATGAGCTAAACGAGTTGCAAGACTTACTAGATTTAGAGGCGGCAACAGCAAGCCATCTTGAAGTATTGAAGAAGGCTTTCAGTACAAATGGGTTGCTTGCGTACAAGATAGAGAATTTGGTAAAAGAGTTGGAAGAACTCACAAATCACTATTTAGCAGAATTGTCCGATGGTCGTTTTACTTTGGAGTTTGTAGTAACCAATGATAAACTTAATGTGCAAATCACTGATAATGGTAACATTGTGGATATTCTTGCTCTCTCTAGTGGAGAGTTGGCAAGGGTGAACACTGCTACTCTAATTGCTATACGCAAATTGATGAGTAGCATATCGAAGTCTAGAATCAATATTCTATTCTTGGATGAAGTCATCGCAGTATTAGATGACGCAGGTAGAGAAAAACTGGTAGAAGTACTTTTGGGAGAAGATTTGAATACTTATGTCGTGAGCCATGGTTGGACTCATCCTCTACTCGACAAAGTTGAAGTAGTCAAGTCAGGTAATGTCAGTAAATTGGAGCACTAATGGGACACGTACGACGTATGCAACATAATCGTAGGCGACAAATCCACGAGATGATAAAGGAGAAAGAACTTGAAAAACGTAATAGCAGACAGCATGATGAGCTATCTAGGGGGGAAGGTGAAGTATCACAAGGCGAATGTGTTGGTTTATATGAACAACCCTGTAGGAATTGGAGAGCATCCTGATATTCTTGGAGCTATCGAAGAAGAGTTATCAAAAGCTGCCGAGTATGCAGAAAAGTATGAAATGCTGGGTGACATTCTGATGAGTAGTGATGTAAATGGTTGATAGTAGAGCTAAAGGCGCAAGAGGTGAGTATCTTGTAAGAGATATGTTGCGTGAAGCCACAGGTCATCAGTTCGAGAGAGTACCCGCATCTGGTGCTCTTGAGTACCTAAAAGGAGACATATACGTTCCTCATGCGAAGAATCGTTTTTGCATAGAGGTAAAGAATTATGAAAAGTCTCCTCTTTCAGATAAAATATTCACAGCACCAAGAACAAACAACTTAATTAAATGGTGGAAGAAGTTAATACAGCAAGCAGAAGGCGGTAACCAGGAGCCTTTATTGTTTTTTAAATACAATCGGTCAGAGGTATTTGTTGTAACTGCGCTACTTCCTGAATCCACAAACCACTGGATATACATTGAGTGGTTAGACTGCTATGTTCTTCTTGCAAAGACATGGCTAGCAAATGAAGAAGTAGAGTTTTTACATGGCATTTAATCTTACTGATAAAATGATAAACAATACCAACTCTACTCTAGTCGTAGATGCATTAAACTTAGCGTTCCGCTGGAAGCATCAAGGCCGTACAGATTTTCGGTATGAGTACCAAAGTACGGTAAAGAGCTTAGCAAAATCATATGATTGTAAGGATATTATCATCACCGCAGATTGGGGTTCCTCTACTTATCGCAAAGGCATCTCGCCCGAGTATAAGCAGAATCGAAAAGATAAGTTCGCTGAGCAATCAGAAGCAGAGAGACTCGCATTTCAAGAGTTTTTCGAAGAGTTCGAAGCAAGCCTCGAAGTGCTCGCAGAAGACTACCCAGTCCTTAGATATAAGGGTGTAGAGGCCGATGATATTGCAGCACATCTAGTAAGACATAAGAGTAAGTACGATTTAGAGTATATTTGGCTTATCTCGAGTGACCGTGACTGGGATCTCTTGATTCAAGAAAAAGTAGGGCGCTTCTCCTATGTTACAAGAAAAGAAGTGAGACTCGACAACTGGAAAGAGCACTATGATATTCCTCCAGAGTTGTATATCTCAATGAAATGTTTGACAGGTGACAAAGGTGACAATGTTGCAGGAATACCTGGTATTGGCCCGAAGAGAGCTACACAGCTCATTGAACAGTACGGCGATGCAATGGATATTTATGGTGCCGTTCCTATATCTAGTAGATATAAGTACATTCAATCATTGAATCAAAATGCAGAACAGTTGCTCGTAAATTACGAGTTAATGGATTTAATTACTTATTGCGATGATGCGATAGGTGCAGACAATATTGAAGATATTGGGCGAGTGATAAATGAATATAGAAATTGATTTTAGACGAGACCGCTATCTCTCTGAGTTTAGTATAAAAACTCTACAAGATAGATATTTAGTAAATGGAGAAGGTTCTCCACAGCAGGCGTTTGCTCGTGCAGCCGAAGCCTTTGCGGATGATGAAGCACATGCCCAACGATTGTATGACTATGCTAGTAAGCTATGGTTTATGTTCAGTACCCCCATTCTCAGTAACGGTGGTACTAAGCGTGGGCTTCCTATTAGTTGTTTTCTTAACTATGTGGATGATAGTAGACGAGGTATTACCGACCACTACACAGAAAATGCTTTTCTTTCTTCTGTTGGCGGCGGGGTCGGGGGCTATTGGGGAGATATACGTTCAGTTGGTTCTAAAACATCTAATGGTTCAGAGTCTACCGGTGTAATACCGTTTATGAAAGTAGTGGATGCTGAGATGCTTGCTTTCTCCCAAGGTGTCACCCGTCGGGGAAGCTATGCGGCATATCTGCCGATGAATCATCCCGAAATAGAGGAATTTTTAGATGTTAGAAAACCTACTGGCGGTGATATTAACCGTAAGTCTACTAATCTTCATCATGGAGTGGTTGTCCCTGATGCTTTCATGGAGCTCATTGAGAATGCAACTAAGCATGAGGGCTTTGATGATAGCTGGCCTCTCGTGGATCCTAATTCAGGGCATGTAACGAAGACTGTATCAGCTAAGACACTTTGGGTAAAATTAATTCAAAATCGTGTTGAGACTGGCGAGCCTTACATTATGTTCGGGGATACAGTACAAGAAGGCTTGCCGGAGTGTCAGAAAGACTTAGGACTACAAGTACATCAGTCGAACTTATGTAGTGAGATTACTCTTGCTACAAACAAAGACCGTACTGCAGTATGTTGCTTATCAAGTGTTAATTTAGAAGAGTATGATTCTTGGAGTAGCGATCCTCACTTTATTCCAGATTTAGTAAGAATGTTAGACAACGTACTTACTTACTTTATTGCTCATGCTCCAAATGAGCTAGAAAAAGCACGTTTTAGTGCAGAAAAGGAGAGAAGTATTGGCTTGGGGGCGATGGGGTTCCATGCCTATTTACAACGGCACAACATTCCGTTTGAATCGGCCATGGCGAAAGGACGTAATATGGCTATGTTCTGGCACATTAAATCAGGGGCGGAAACTGCTAGTAGAAATCTTGCGCTGGAGCGTGGAGAAGCGCCTGACGCACAAGGTACGGGTATGCGTAATTGCCATTTGCTGGCTATTGCTCCAAACGCTTCGTCTAGCATTATCTGTGGCAACACTAGTCCTAGTATCGAGCCTTACCGTGCTAACGCATATACACAGAAAACTAAAAGCGGTACCTCTCTACAAAAGAACGAGTATCTTGAAGATCTTCTTCGAGACTTAGGAATGGATACAGATGAAGTTTGGAAGAGTATTGTTACAAACGGCGGTTCAGTAGCACATCTAGACTTTCTTGATGATTGGACAAAAGATGTGTTTAAAACTGCAGTAGAAATTGATCAGAGGTGGGTAATTGACATGGCATCGGATCGACAGAAGCATATCTGCCAAAGTCAGTCTCTCAATGTCTTTTTTCCTGCGGACGTATCTAAGATGGAACTTCATGCAATACATATGCAAGCATGGAAGCAGAAAGTAAAAACTCTATACTATCTACGAAGTGAAGCATATAAGCGAGCAGAGAAAGTATCAGATGAAGCTCTAAGACAGCAAATATTTGAGTCTATGGACGAGAATGCTTGTTTAGCGTGTGAGGGTTAATATGGAAGTAACAATTTATGGAATGGACGGATGCGGCTTTTGTGAAAAAGCCGTGGACCTTGTAGAAGAATTGTGCCTTGACTATAGTTATATAGACGCCAACCAAGCAACAATTGAATTTAGTAGATTATTTCCCGGCGCTAAAACTGTTCCTCAGATACTGGTGGACGGTGAGTGGGTCGGAGGATATAGCGACTTCGAAGAAGTCATGGAGCACTTTGAATGAATCTTCTCACAGAAAGAGAATACTATAAGCCCTTTAACTATCCTTGGGCATTTGAACACTACAAATCACAGCAACATATGCACTGGCTACCAGATGAAGTGAATCTTGCTGACGATTTAAAAGACTATCGAGAAAAGTTGAGTCCTGGCAATAAAAAGCTATTAACTCAGATTTTTCGGTTTTTTACTCAAGCTGACGTAGATGTTTGTTGTGGATATGCAAAGCATTATCTACCCACATTTAAACAGCCTGAGGTAAGAATGATGCTTTCTGCTTTTGCAGCAATGGAAGCAGTGCATCAAGAAGCGTACTCCCTTCTTCTCGAAACTCTTGGTTTCGGTGATGATGAGTACCAAAAGTTCATGGACCACAAAGCAATGATGGATAAGCACGAACACTTATCTACCTTTGGTATGGATACTCCTATGAACATTGCAAAGACTATGGCGATTTACTCTGGATTTACAGAAGGAGTACAATTATTTAGTAGTTTTGCGATACTACTCAACTTCCCTCGTCACAACTTGATGAAAGGTATGGGACAGATCGTTACGTGGTCTATTCGGGATGAAACTCTCCACGTAGAAGGTATGTCTCAGCTATTCCGAACTTTCATTCAAGAAAATCCTGAGTTGTGGAATGACGAGTTGAAGTATGAAATCTACTGCGCTGCAGAGCGTACTGTAGAACTCGAAGATGCTTTTATTGATTTATGTTTTGAAGGTGCAGACGTACCTGACTTAACTCCGGGAGAAATCAAAGAGTACATTCGATATATTGCTGACCGTAGGCTGCTCGGTCTAGGAATGAAGAAGATTTTTGGCAGCGAAGAGAACCCATTGCCTTGGCTAGACTATATGCTCAATGCAGTGGAACACACTAACTTTTTTGAAAACCGTGCCACCGAGTACGCTCGAGCAAGTACTACGGGCAACTGGCAGGACATATTTAAATAGGATTCTATTATGACAGACGTACAAGAAAAGCCAACACTGGTATTTGATGATAACAACTACGTGATCGAAGATTTGAGCGAAAAAGCTCAGTACATCGTCGGTCAGCTACAAGATCTAGCACAACAAGGTAATGCAACTCGCGCACGCCTTGACCAGATTGAAGTAGCTCGTAGTGGGTTTACAGAAATGCTTCGAGAGGAGCTTGCTGCTGAACCCGCTGAAGGCGAAGTAGTAGAGTAAAGAAAAGGGGCGCTAAGCCCCTTTTTTATTAGCTTGGTGGACCGTCTCTAGGAACTCTTGCAAGTTCTGGAAACTGTTGTATATCTATATCAATTTGGTCTTCCATTTCATGAACCAAAGCAAGAGTAGCTTCCATATTATTTGTACCATCAGCATTTTTAACCAGGGGTACTCTAAAAGGCACTGGAAGTTCTTGTGTTATTGAAGAGGATGTAATTGTACCTTGAAGGTACCTTGCACCCGTACTTGGTGTTTCATAGTGAAGAGTTCTATTCATGGTTTAAATCCTACTCTAACAGTTCCTGATCCGTCCCATTCTGAATTTATATTAGAAAGCTCTGTGCTATCTAGCCCATATGAAGACGACCATATCCACCTACGAATATAGCCTCCCGCTATTAGAGAAGTAGAGGCTTCTGAAGTTGAAAGAGTAGTTACAGTTCCATTCGCAATAAAAGAAAAACTAGTAAACTCGTCTGCGTCGATAGCATTAGCGCTTGAGTAGTCTACGTCAACTGTAAAAAATACTCCTGCAGAACTATTTGTTCGGTAAACACCTCTTATACTCATACTACTCAAGCTGCTTCCGTTTACACTAGTAGGAGATCTTGAACCTAATGAGCCAGAATTATTGCTGAACCCATAGTAAGCTGCTTGAACAACTGACTGAGTTCCTTGAGTTACTACCACTGATGTAGCACCATAGCAATCGGCAAAATCAACAGCACCAGAGGGCACTCCCGCTATAACACGAATGTCAGAATCATTTAAAGACGCCTGGGTGCCAGAAGTTCCACCGACTTCGGTGTGAATTTGGTTAAGACTTATAGCACCAGACGTCTGAAGAGCCATTTATTAGCTCCAAACTGCCGTACAGATGCTTTGTACTAGCGCGTCTTCGCCAGTTACTACTGTAGCAGCAGAAGATTCTGTAGGATTACCATCATCGTCTGTACCGTGTGTAACAGTGAACTTGTGTAAATGTTTTACGCGAGTTGCTGTTACGGGTAGCTCTGCATCATCGGGATCGTCAAGTACGTCTTCATAGACGACCATTACTGTAGGCCATGCTGCACTTAGGGTTGCTTCTGCTGTTGAGTCCATTGCTCGATAAACTTCTGTACGTTGTACTCGAGTTGTTTTTGTAATTGCCATTTTTTATCCCTCCTTATGAGATTACGCCTACGGCGATCTTGTTTTCGACTCCAGCTGCCATTTGACCTATTCGTATATCTGTTTCTGCTTCGTCATAGTTGCCATCTGCATCGTAGCAGACATTAACCATGCGCGTGTGAGTTATTGTCCCGTCGGTGAACTCGACCTCAATGTCGCGGCAGTCAACCGTAGTCTCGATAGTTTCGTCCAAATTGTCTGGGTCTGGTGTAGAAGTCGTACGACTTCCAGTAAAAGTTTCAAGTTTTGTATATGTTACTGCCATTTTTATCTCTCCTTTAGTTGAGTTTTGAGGTCCTCGACCTCTTGTTTAAGTTCTTTGACTGCTTCAATTAACAGTCCTACCATATTACCGTATGCAACATTTTTAACGCCTAAGTTGTCCTCCGAGACAACCTCTGGCAGTACCTTTTCGACTTCTTGAGCAATTACACCCGTGTGGCGAAGCTCTTTGTCTTCTTGATCGTTTCTGGTGAACGTAACCCCGCGAATCTGTTTAACTTTTTCCAGCGCATTCGGGATGACTTCGATGTTTTCTTTGAGCCTAATATCAGAGTATGCGGTGACGTTACCGGCGGCGGTCATATTGCCGCTCATATCAAGAACCCAGCGGTTTGCAGCGGCAGACCAGCCACCAATTCTTAATACGTTGTCAGCATCAAGTCCCATATTGACGGCATAATAACCGCTGCGGTGAAAAGACATAAACGCTGAATTTGCGCCCGTCGTATACGCTTGCAAGTTGGCGTTGTTTATGCTCCCAGAATATCCACCTCTTTCTACTCGGAAGTAGTTGGTAGCGTTATTACCCCAAGTATTGGTCGCGGCAAGCTTGGGGAACGCGGTTGAATCATTTCCGTCTAGCAGATCAGCATCTAAGCCAGAGCCTGAGCCGTCGTTGCCTGAGTGCCACAAGGTGTGTACGCCGTTTTTACTTATATAGCCGCCAGCGTATAACCAACTACTTGCGTTACTTGCACCGCCTCCTATATAAGAACCGTAACTTGGGTTATAGCCTATGAAATCAGAAAATCCTGTTCGTGATGCCAGTGTTCCAGAGGCGGCGCTTGCAAAATTTGGTACTGACGTAAATGAATCAACAGCATCACTACGCATAAAACTACTAGCCTGTATTCCATCAACAGTATCAGCATCTAGTCCCGTGCCGGAGCCGTCGTTTGAGCTTCCCCAAAGAGTGCCTTGGCCACCAGAAGTAATATTATGAGCAGTCCAGATACCTGTACCAAAAGCGCACTTTAATACGCCGTTTTCTCTAAGCTGAAGCTGGTGGCTTAAACCAGCAATTGATTGGTTAGCGCCAGTGCCAATGTTTGTGTGTGTCCATGTAAGACCATACATGTTGCCGTAGGATGTGCCGTCTGAACTAGTGCCATAAGCCGCGCCCATAGACCAAACGTGCTGATAACGAGTGGGAGCATACAAACCACTAACACCTATCCCATAATCCGCTGGTACGAGAGCGTGCTGCAAACCCATCGTTAACCTACCCCCGATGGTATCAACAGCATCAGAGCGTAAGAATGAAGCCGCCTGTACCCCATCCAAAAGATCAGCGTCTAGACCGGAGCCAGCGCCGTCTGTAGCTGAAGTCCAAATTTCGTCCCAGCCTTGGTAACCGCCTGTTTGTACATGCTGGAAATATAGCTTTTTATTCCAAAAGCTATTCGCTAACTGAAAAGAATATTCGCCGCCGTTACCCCAGCTATTTCCCCTAGCCGTTATCCAGTTGTACCATTCCGATGTAGGAGCACCTGTGGCACCACTATAGAAGAAAAAGCCAGAAGGTTGAGCTTGAAACGAGCTAACAGACGTAGATTTTCCTGTAATGCCATCTCCATAAATAAAACGGCTAGAGTCAATGCCATCCAGCGAATTAGAGTCAGCAGCCTTACCGCTTATAGGTAAGTAAACACCGCTGTGGTTATGACTAGCAGGAGCATAATAAGAACCCTGCTGTCCATCGAGCAAGTCAGCATCTAAACCAGAGCCTGAGCCGTCTGTACCAGCACTCCATACTCTCTCCCATGTTGGATCAGCACTAGTTAAACTTTTACCAATCCACATGCCAGACGATGCGATGTAATCTTGGAAATAGAGACCAACATACCCGCCGCTGGTATCTCGTCTACCAGTAACATGCCAGTAACCATGCGTTCCTCCAGATGGAAGCCCAACAGACGATGCCTGCAACATGGTTCCGTTGCCTAAGTTATAGCCAGCCCAGCCGCCAGTAGGTATCACAGCGTATGGGGTAGACATCCTTATAGGCATGTAGCTGCTTAATGAAGAATTAGGAGCATAGTAAGAACCCTGCTGCCCATCTAACAGATCAGCATCTAAACCAGAGCCTGAGCCGTCGTTACCTGCGTGCCATATCGTATTACCTTTATGACTAAATGTACTGGCGTTTGCTGTTAGCCAGTTAACTGCTGGACTTGCATATCCTGTATTATCGAAATTAATACCTTGTGAATTGATATGCATGGTGGAAGTGTTTGCTGATCCAATTCTTGTTTTCCAGCTTCCATAATTGTTTGATGAAACACCAAAGTAGAGATAACTACCAGCTCTAATAGAAGCATTACCAACAATGTCTAAATCTAAGTTAGTAGTATCCATTGCGCTGGTTAACTGACCCAAGGCAAGATATCCATGAGCAACACCAGCTGTTGAACTACTTACAGGGGCATAGTAAGAACCATGCTGACCATCAAGTAGATCAGCATCAAGACCCGAGCCTGAGCCGTCGTTGCCAGTATCCCAAACTGTTCTCCAACCAAGGGCATTATTATTGCCTATTGTTTGTGTTCTCAGGGTTCCAGTTAAACCACCTGTCATTTGCAATGCAATAGTATTGCTATAGTAATTATATGGATCACCGTGACCCATTCTTATTGAATTGTGCCAATCTCCAGTAGGAGATATTTTAGTATCAGTAACACCAGATAATTGTTGGTATTCCATTGCACTATCTGGCGAATTACCGTTACTTCCTTGGAATGTTACTGAAGTCTGAAATGGATTTGATGTTGATATTGATGTTGTACCAGAACCAGTTACAGGACCAGATAATGTAATTGTTTGGTTACCTGTTAGAGTACCAGTGTTAGTTGTATAGCCATTGGGATTACTAGCAGGGTAGTAATAAGACCCCTGTTGTCCATCTAGTAAATCAGCATCTAGACCTGAGCCAGAACCGTCGTTAGAGTTACCCCACGGCGTTGTGCCTACTAGAGCACTATTGTGAGTAATTGTGCCTTCTGTTCTAAAAGCTCCTGCAGAGTTACCATAGTTCATATAGAGGGTATTGCCGCTGGTTAAGCCAAATACAAAGTGTGTGCTGTTGCCCCTAAAATAAGTGTTACCTGATCCTGCTCCATTGTTATTTGCAATATTTAACGATAGGGTCGGAAATAATAAATTATTACCTGTAAACGAATCATCTGTGTCACTTCTTAAAAATGAAGCAGCATGTAATCCATCAACTGTGTCTGAATTTGAGATATTAGTTGGTTTGTTGGACAAATTATCGTAATTCATTACATAAGATAGTTGTTGTCCATCTAGTAAATCAGCATCTAGACCTGAGCCAGAACCGTCATTACCATTGTGCCAAAGTGTGTACCAACTATTCCAAGTTGAAGTATCGCCATTTC
>ERZ891134.656-NODE-656-length-27283-cov-7.460115_pt1 | contig 27283 bp, 30 predicted proteins | sample MGYA00520888_ERZ891134 | MGnify/ENA primary metagenome ERZ891134 (study PRJEB32303, sample SAMEA104408692) | aquatic metagenome | biome: Brackish water; feature: Coastal; material: water | place: Baltic Sea | collected 2014-10-23 | depth 10 m ... | reverse complement strand
GACTTGGTCTTCCCCCACCATGAGAACGAGATCGCGCAGTCGAAATGCGCGGGAGATGGCTTCGCGAACTTCTGGTTGCACAACGCGTGGGTCACCACCGCGGGGGAGAAGATGAGTAAGTCCCTGGGTAACTCGCTGCTGGTGTCCGAAGTAGTGCAGCGGGTCCGTCCGATCGAATTGCGTTACTACCTAGCCGGAGCGCACTACCGATCCACACTGGAGTTTTCTGACGAGATGGTCACCGATGCCGGTCAGGGTTTCCAGCGAATCGAAGGTTTCATTACCCGCGCCATCGAAACCCTCGAGCTCGAGGAAGTTCCCGTAGATGGTGCCACCCGCGCACCGGCCTTCGACGATGCGATGGATGACGACATCAACACTCCGCAAGCCATCGCGGTCATTCACGGCGTTGTCCGCGAAGGAAACACCGCCCTTGCCGCTGGCGATCGTGATGCGGTGAATGGACTCGTGGTGTCTGTCATTTCGATGCTCGATGCCCTCGGCCTCAACCCGCTCGCTGAGAACTGGATGGCTGGGCGGACAGGAGACCGACTCGTTGATGTTGTGGATGATCTCGTGCGCGTTGCCCTCGAGCAACGCCAAGCGGCGCGAGAGCGCAAGGACTATGCCGCAGCCGATGCCATTCGAGATCAATTGACGGCCACGGGCATCGTGATCGAGGACACCCCTGACGGTCCGCGCTGGAGTGTTAGCGAGACCACCGATGGCCGGTAACTCTCAGCGGCGCGGGGCTAAACGCGACTCGGCGAAGAAGAAGGGCGCAACAACTGGCTCGGGCGGTCAACGCCGCTCGGGGCTTAAGGGCAAAGGACCTACACCGAAGGCAAGCGACCGCGTGCACCACCCAGCAGCCAGGAGGGCGCGCAAGCAAGCGGCTGCTAAACCACGGAAGTCACCGGTGCCCGGTGATGTTGTGATCGGGCGCAATCCGGTGCTCGAAGCGTTGCGTGCTGGGGTACCGGCTACGGCTTTGTACATGCAGGTCCGCGCTGATCCCGACGAACGTTGGCGGGAATCTCTAACTCTCGCCCAGACGGCGGCGGTTCCGGTGTTCGAAGGATCGCGATCGGACCTTGACGAACTCGCCCACGGAGGCAACCACCAAGGCCTCGTCTTGGCTATCGAGGATTACGAGTACGCAGAACTCGCTGATGTGGCCGCCGGAAACCTCCTGGTGATGCTCGATGGCATAACCGACACCCATAACGTCGGCGCTATTGCGCGTTCGGCTGCAGCTTTCGGCGCAAGTGGGCTTGTGCTTCCCGCGCGTCGATCTGCCGGCGTGACGGCATCGGCCTGGAAAGCGTCCGCCGGTGCACTTTCGCGGTTGCCGGTTGCGCGCGTAACAAATTTGCGAGCAAGTTTGGGAGAACTGCACGACACCGGCTGGATGTCTATCGGCCTCGAAGCCGATACCGACGTCACCTTCAATGACATAGACAACGACGTCCTCACCGAAAAAGTGGTTCTAGTTGTTGGGTCCGAAGGCGCGGGGCTGTCCCGCCTCGTCGCAGAGACATGCGATTTCCTGGTTGGCATCCCGATGGTGCGTGATCAGGAATCGTTGAACGCCTCTGTTGCTGCAGGGATTGCTTTGAACGCGATCTTTGCTCGTCGCTAGTCACCCTCGGGAGGCACCACGATCCGCAGTTCGGCGGTGGCATCATCAACCGAACCGGAGCGCGAACCAATAACAGCCCGCTCATCGGGCTTCGTCACCAATACGGTGTCCACGTAACTGCGCACTGCATCAAGAAATGGAACGCTGTGCCCGGCTTGTTCGGATAGGTACCAGCGATGCTCGAGAATCTCGTGAAAGATCTGCGCTGGTTCCATGCGCGCGCGTAGGTCGGTTGGCACTTCAGCCATGGCAGTCTCGAAGCGTTCGGACACCCACCGGTGCGCAGCGAATTCCTCATCCTGTGGCTCGAGCCCTATCTTGACCCGGTAAGAGTCCAGGTCATTGAGCAGGCGCCGTGCTTGGTTCTCCTCAACGTCCAAACCGGTGAGCCGGATCAATCGCCGTGAGTGATGACCGGAATCGACCACCTTGGGCTGCACGATCATCTGCTCCCCGCTCACGTCGGTGATGGTCTGCAGTTCCGCGAAATCGAATCCGAGTTCGTTCAAGCGTCGAATACGCGCTTCCAGTGGATAGCGGTCATCGCGAGTGAAGGTGATCGGTGAAGTGATCTCCTCCCACAGGGTGTCGTACCGCGTCCGCAGGCTCACGCCGATCACGATCGGATCGATGTCGTCCTGTAAGCGTTCCCCGGATTGGAGATCCATTAACTCACCAGCCACGTTGGTGGCCGCGGTTTCGAGGTCGTAGGTCCGTTGGCCGTCGGTTAGGTGACGATGTAGTTCCCCGGTTTCGGCATCGACCAAGTAGGCCGCGAATGCACCGGCATCGCGGCGGAACAGTGTGTTGGAAAGCGAGCAGTCGTTCCAGGAGAAGCCAGCCAGATGCAGCTGCACGAGAAGCACCGCGAGGGCATCCAGTAGGCGCTCAGCCGTCTCAGCGCGCAGTGTTGAGGAGAACAGCGCGCGATAGGGCAGCGAGTACTGCAGATGCTTGGTGATCAAGGCCGCAGGTAGTGGTTCACCGTCGCCTTCGAATCTCGCGGAGACGATCGCAACCGGTTCCACCGCCGGAATCTCGCGTCGATTCAAGTCGGTGAGGAGTCGGTACTCGCGCTCGGCGAGTTCGAACTCGACTTCTTTGATGGCGTAGACGGTTCCTTCGAGGCGAACGAATCGCACAATGTGTCGGGAGATGCCGCGCGGCAGCGCCACCACCACGTCCTCGGGCCACTGCTCAAGCGGCAGTTCCCACGGTAGGAACGCCAACTGCGGCTCGGTGGCAACCCCGGTCATCTGCACGTGGAGAGCCTCCCACGCCTCACGCCAGACCATCGATCCGTGGGACACTTCCCGCATGGACCTGCGAAGTAGCGCTGTCACTGCGCTGCGAGCCAGGGGAGCCCTGTTCGCCTACGTCTTCGGAAGCGTCGCTCGAGGTGAGGACACTCCTGCCTCCGATCTGGATGTCGCCGCACTATTCCCCGAGCCGGCGCCGCAATCCTTCGACGTAGAGATGCCATCTGGCGTTGACCTGCTCGTTCTTAACTCCGCCTCGCTGCAAATCAAGGGGAAGATCGCGCTCGACGGCGTGTTGTTGTTCGAACTAGATCGCAATGATCGCGTGCACTGGGAAGCCACGACGCGCAAGATCTATCTCGACGAGCGCTATCGCATCGAGCGTTCGCATCGCGAATTCCTGGAGACACTAAACCGTAGTTGATGCTGTCAGGGTCACTCAGATCCTTGAGATCTGGCGGATTAAACCTTCGTTTGCTTTCCCCGGGCGCCGGCACTAATGATGCGCGTTGCGCAACATGCTACACTAGCGTCGTGATCAAGTCCTTCCGTCACAAAGGCTTGAAAACACTGTTTGAAACAGGAAAAGCGACAGGAGTGCAGCCCTCGCATGTTCGGAGGCTGCGAATCCAGTTGGCTGCCTTAGACACAGCCCAAGTAATAGCTGACATGGATCTGCCGGGCTTCCGGCTGCACCAACTGAAAGGTGGCCGCGCGGGTCGCTGGTCGATCAGAGTAAATGGAAATTGGCGGATGACGTTTGAGTTCCGTGATGGGAACGCCTACGTCCTTGACTATGAGGACTATCACTAATGAAGACACTGAAGTCGATGCACAATCCCCCACATCCGGGTGAGTTCATCACGGACGTTTACCTTGAGCCCTATGGCATCAGCGGTCGTGAGCTGGCGCTGAAGTTGGATGTGGCCGCCTCAACCTTGAGTCGGGTGCTCAATGGCACCAGCCGCATCACACCGGAAATGGCTCTGCGGCTGTCGAAGGCATTGGGGCGCACGCCGGAGAGTTGGCTTGCGATGCAAGACGCCCACGATTTATGGATTGCTCGCCAGCAGGTGGACCTTCGGCGAGTACGAAGAGTCGAACTCGCATCGGCGTAATGGTGGATAGCCATACACCTGATCCCTCTGATCCCTCGGACGGCGTCCAGTCAGAGCCCATGCCATCGAGAGATCGCCAGATCACTGATGTCGTAGTCATCGGAGCAGGCATCAGCGGGCTATCGGTTGCCGATCAACTCATCCGTGCCGGTCGAACCGTCACCGTCTTGGAAGCACGCGATCGCGTAGGCGGCCGGCTGCTCGGATCACCACTCGACCTCGGCGCCTCGTGGTTCTGGCCCGGCGAACACCGAGTGCCGGCACTCGCGCAGCGCTTGGGCATCGAAACCTTCGATCAGTATCGAGACGGCGAAGCCATCATCGACGATCTCACCGGCGTGCAGCGATACCCGGGAAACCCGATCGACGTTCCCGCGCATCGCATCGTCGGCGGAACCGCCACATTGGCCGCAGCCCTCGCCGATCAACTGCCACCAGGAACGATCCATTTGCAACAGCCGGTGCTTGAGATCACCGACGATCACGCTGTCGTAACGAATGACCAGATATGGCACGCAGATCACGTGGTCATTGCGCTTCCGCCAGCACTCGCAGTGCGCACGATCAAACTCCCGAGCCAACTGCCTCCCGAACTCATCGACGTTGCGTCTCGAACCCCGGTGTGGATGGGTGATTCGGTGAAGGTCGTCGCGCTGTTCAGTGATCCCTTCTGGCGACGCGACGGATTAGCCGGTGCCGCCATGAGTCGACGCGGCCCTCTCGGCGAAATCCACGACATGTCCGGGCCAGGTGGGGAACCGGCTGCCTTGTTCGGATTCGCGCGCGCAGCCTCCATGCATCCCGGCATCGGGACTGACATCGGCGAGCAACTCACCCGCATGTTCGGACCGGCGGCAGCGAGACCTATCGACGTGCTCATCTCGGACTGGAGTCGCGAGCAGTGGACCGCGGTACCGACCACGGGTAGATCACCCGAGTACGGCCTGTTCGGGCATCCGCTCTACCGACAGGCAGCGTTGGGAGGTCGGTTGCACTGGTCATCGACCGAAACTGCGCAGTCCTTCGCCGGTCACATCGAAGGGGCGCTGGAGGTGGCCGAGCGCACCGTCGCCTCGATGCTTGGCGATCAGGCAGTTGTGCCCAATAAGAGCCCCCGGTCAGGATTGAACTGACGACCTACCGCTTACAAGGCGGTTGCTCTACCACTGAGCTACAGGGGCGGATTCGAGCGAGACCAGACTAGCGGCGGGCTCCGGTCCCGACGATGCGTGAGTCGCCGCTGACCAAATGACGGCTCCAGCGCGTGGGTTAGCGTTCCTTTGTGTCGAGGCGGATAACCGAGGTCGATTGGCAGTCCACACCCTGGGGTGACATCTCGCTGCGCCGTCGTCATGATCCGGTCCTCGACCGCGAGGTCCATGAGGTGCTGCTCGGTGATGAGTACCTGATGTCGAGTTCCTTCACCGCTGCCGAGGAGGAACTCGCGTCTTTGGCGCTGGGTCTTGTTTCCGGCACTGAACTTCGGGTGTTGGTCGGCGGTCTGGGCCTTGGTTACACGGCTCGAGAAGTGCTGCGTGATGAGCGGGTGGCCGAACTGACCGTGGTCGACGCCATCGCACCGGTGATCTCCTGGCATCGGCAAGGGCTGGTTCCGTTAGGAGAAGCAGTGAGCGATGATGCCCGGACCACCTTGTACGAGGGTGACTTCTTCGACTTGGTGCGACGGGGTGCTGGCCCGTGCGAGCAGGCCCGGTGGGATGCGGTGATCGTCGATATCGATCACTCACCGAAGCACACCCTCGCCCCCGAGAATGCTTGGCTTTACACAGAGGAAGGAACCGCGGCTCTGGCTGCACTTGTGGTTCCCGAGGGTGTCTTCGCACTGTGGTCGAACGATCCGCCCGATGAGGCGTACGAGCGGGTCCTGCGAGCCCATTTCGCGAATGTGCGCTCGGAGGTCGTCAGCTTTCCTAATCCGCTGCAGGGCGGTCACTCCACCAACACGGTCTATCTCGCGCAGGTGGTCGGGCGATGATCGGGTGGCGTGTTCCGGAGTACGAGCCAGGCCTGCCGTGGTGGCCACTGCTCGTGGTCATCGCCGCCATCGTCATCATCAACATCGTCAACAACCGGGTAGCTCCGAAGACGCACTATTTGTTGTGGTCCTTCGCTGGCTCCGTTGTGCTGGTGGCGATCGGTCTGCTCGATGGCAACTCCTTCACCGACATGGGCCTTGGTTGGTTCTTCTTCTTGTCCGGGTTCATCTGGGCGGCCGCGTCCATCGGGGTGGTAACCGCCATCTACGTGATCGGAAGCTTCTTCCGAAAGACCCGACAGGCTTTCCAGGACGAGAGCATCGGGGCGCTCTCCGGGGGGCGCTTGGCATTTCAGGCTCTCGTCGAAGTTCCTTTCGGAACGGTGATGTTTGAAGAGATCGCCTTCCGGGCGGTGTTGTTCTCGATGTTGGCGCGCCGCTTAGGGGTGGGTTGGGCGATCGCCATCTCAGCGCTGCTGTTCGGTATCTGGCACGTGCTGCCCAGCATCGGCACCCACGAGCGCAACCCCGCGCTCGGTTCCGTCGTTGGTGGAGGGATCCGGGGGAATGTCCTCGCGGTGGCGGGTAGCGTGCTGACCACCACTTTGGCGGGTGTGTTGTTCGCGCTGATGAGGATCGTGTCCGGAAGCGTGATAGCACCGATGGGCCTGCACTGGGCCACCAACGGTCTCGGCTACGGATTCAGTTGGGTGATTCTGCGCAGTAGTCAGCGGCGCCGGAAGGGCAGGTAAATGACACGGATGGCATTCAGGTCCTACGATGGCGTTCACCTTCCCCACGGCACTGGCACCCCGACCGGGGGCGAGACCACCCGCAACCAGCAACACGGGCACGAGACTCCCGGGTTGACGACGAAGGAGTACGGCATGGATGCTGCCCGCCTCGAGACCGAAGCGGCAGGGGAAGCATTGACCGAGCGTGAGCGTCAGATTTTGGAGTTCGAGCGCCAGTGGTGGAAGTACGCGGGAGCCAAGGAACAGGCGATCCGAGACCTGTTCGATATGAGCGGAACGCGCTACTACCAGATCATCAACAACCTGATTGATCGTCCCGAGGCCATGCGGTTCGATCCGATGCTGGTTAAGCGGCTACGCCGAATGCGCGCTGCCCGGCAGCGTGCCCGCTCGGCCCGCCGGCTAGGCGTAGACGTCACCAGCCGGTAGCCAGCGGGTAGTTCGGCGGGGCCGGAGGGCTCCGGTGGAGATTTGCACTCCCTGGGGGTGAGTGCTAACTTTTGATTTAGCACTCGACACCCGAGAGTGACAACTTTCCACTCGGACGTTCCGGAGGAACAGACCCCCATGTCAAAGATGATTGCATTCGATGAGGAGGCCCGGCGGTCCCTCGAGCGCGGCATGAACGTGCTCGCCGACGCCGTGAAGGTCACCCTGGGCCCCAAGGGCCGAAATGTCGTCCTGGAGAAGAAGTGGGGCGCCCCCACGATCACCAACGACGGCGTCTCCATCGCCAAGGAGATCGAACTCGAGGACCCCTACGAGAAGATCGGCGCCGAGCTGGTCAAAGAGGTCGCCAAGAAGACCGACGATGTCGCGGGCGATGGCACCACCACCGCCACCGTCCTCGCCCAGGCTCTCGTTCGTGAAGGTCTGCGCAACGTCGCGGCCGGCGCGAATCCGATGGGTCTGAAGCGCGGTATCGAAAAGGCCGTCGACGTCGTCGCCGAGGAACTGCTCGGCATGGCAAAGGACGTGGAGACCAAGGAGCAGATCGCCTCCACCGCGGCTATCTCCGCTGGTGGCGATTCCGAGGTCGGCGAACTCATCGCCGAGGCGATGGACAAGGTCGGCAAGGAAGGCGTCATCACGGTCGAGGAGAGCCAGACCTTCGGTCTCGAACTCGAGCTCACCGAAGGTATGCGCTTCGACAAGGGCTACATCTCCCCGTACTTCGTGACGGATACCGAGCGCATGGAGACCGAACTCGAGGACCCCTACGTCCTCATTGTGAACTCCAAGATCTCTTCGGTGAAGGACCTCGTTCCGGTACTGGAGAAGGTCATGCAGTCTGGCAAGCCGCTCGCGATCATCGCCGAGGACCTCGAGGGTGAAGCCCTCGCGACCCTCGTCGTCAACAAGATCCGCGGCACCTTCCGCTCAGTTGCCGTCAAGGCCCCGGGCTTCGGCGATCGCCGCAAGGCGATGCTGCAAGACATCGCGATCCTCACCGGCGGTCAGGTCATCTCCGAAGAGGTTGGCCTGAAGCTCGAAAACGCGACGCTCGACCTGCTCGGCCGGGCCCGCAAGGTGGTCGTCACCAAGGATGAGACCACCATCGTCGAGGGTGCTGGCGATGCGGAGCAGATCCAAGGCCGCGTGAACCAGATCCGCACCGAGATCGACAACTCTGACAGCGACTACGACCGCGAGAAGTTGCAAGAGCGCTTGGCCAAGCTGGCCGGCGGCGTTGCAGTTATCAAGGTCGGCGCCGCTACCGAGGTCGAGCTCAAGGAGCGCAAGCACCGCATCGAGGACGCTGTTCGCAACGCGAAGGCAGCCGTCGAAGAAGGCATCGTGCCCGGCGGTGGCGTGGCCCTCATCCAGGCGATGAAGGCCGCTGATCCGAAGATCGAGGCCCTTGGCCTGATAGATGAAGAGGCTGTCGGCGCGAACATCGTCCGCGTCTCGGTTTCCGCTCCGCTGAAGCAGATCGCTGAGAACGCTGGCCTCGAAGGCGGTGTGGTCGTGGAGAAGGTCCGCGAGCTCCCCGTTGGACAGGGCCTCAACGCCGCGACCGGCGTCTACGTCGACATGGTGGCTGAGGGCATCATTGACCCGGCCAAGGTCACCCGCTCAGCACTGCAGAACGCAGCGTCGATCGCTGGCCTGTTCCTCACCACCGAGGCGGTCGTGGCCGACAAGCCCGAGCCCGCCCCGGCCATGCCGGCCGGCGGTGGCGACATGGGCGGCATGGACTTCTAAGTCCGCAGCGCTCATCAGAACTACGCCGAAGGGGGCGGGAACCGTAAGGTTCCCGCCCCCTTCGCATGCGCTCACATCGAAAATCCGTGGGTTACCGCCGGTTGTCATCGTCGGCTTTGGCAGAGTGAGCCCGTGAATCGAATCTGGGAAATCGGACAGATGGACGGCGGCGATATTCGACTTCGCAACGGCGGTGGCTCTGGATTGATGGATCTGGACATCAGCGCACCCGTGCGTGCGGGCCAGTTACTGCTGGCTACGTCCAACGTGCAGTTGGACCTCACTGTGGCATTGGACAAGGTGAAGACCGGAAACTTCCTCACCGAACACGCAGCCCGCGCCTTTATCGCTGGATATCGCGCTCATGATTTGGTCTATGTCGGATCTGGTGGGTTGTCCGATGATTCCTCGAGTGTCCGCGGCTCTGCTAAGGCAGGCACGCTGGATGTGGAGATCGAACTCACCCTCACCCCGGTGGACGAGGACTGGGACGCGATGTCAGAAGTAGAACTCGTTGGCAGCGCCGGCTTCGGCAAGGTCACCATCCCGATCCCGGGAATCGGAACCGTGGACAACCTTGTCGTCGACATCGACGCCAAACTGAAGGTGACCCGACAGAGTTCATGAGCCAGCAAGCCGCGGCCCTCGAACCGAGCAAAGGGGCTTCGACCTCTTCCCTCGTTCGTCGGCGTCCCATCTTAATTTTTGACTTGAGTGAGCGAGCAGTCTCAGCTTTTCGCAACGATACGCGCGAGATTTAAAATTCCCTGACCGCAATTACCCTCACCTGCGTCACATTGGCCGGGAGCAAAGGTGTCGGTATTGGCTAACAGCTGGGCCTCAAGATCGCTCGCCGTCGCATCAGGTGCGCGGGCAGCCAACACAGCAAGTGCACCGCTGACTCGAGCCGCTGCGGCACTGGAACTCTGGTAATAACCCACGGCCGGCTTCCTTGGTCGATAGCGACCCGTATTGGTGGTGGTGAAGACTCCGTTGCGCTCACCGGTAGCCATATTTCCGCCGAAGGCCGAGAGGGTCACTTCATCGCCAAAATTCGAAGTGGGTGCCCGCTCACCGAACTTGTCCACTGCCCCTACGGCGATCACACCCGCGCAGTTCGCCGGTGTTATGGCTTTGGTGTCGCGCGCGCTGCTTCCCGAGGCAGTAACAACAATGGCACCTTTCTCCCGGGCAATATCAATGGCTGCTTGGAGGGATAGTGGACAGCGTGGGGCGGCACCTGCGAGGGAGATATTGATGATCCTCGCTGGATTTGGATTCACCGGAACATCAGGTATCTGTTCACCGACTGCCCAGAGAATCCCGGCGGCGACGTCTGCCGTGTTTCCGCCGCATCTACCCATGATCCGCACCGGAACAATGCGTGCATCCGGGGCGATCCCAAGGTTGGGGCGATCTGTTGACTGCTGAGCGGCGATAGTGCCGGCAACATTCGTTCCGTGCCAGGAACTGACTCGCGATCGGCAATCGACACGATCTACGGCTTCGCGAGGACGGACTCCGTCCCCTCTGTCACTGGGGTCGGAATCCCAGCCATCACCATCGGCTCCCGACCACGCATCCGACACATAGTCATAGCCCGGTAAGACGACACCTCCCGGGCGACCGGAGCCGTTGGGACGGATTCGCCAACCGAGATCTGGATGCGCGGTGATTCCGGTATCAAGAACCGCCACGATGACGGGAGTTTTGGCCGCTCGTTCTTGCCCCACCGAGACTGAAGGGAGGGCTGTCTGGATGGTCAAGACAACGGCCAATGCGGTCATCAGTGCACGCATGTGTTCAGAGTACGTCCCGGGCCTGCGGGTCGTCTTCACCGTTCACTAACCGCGGAGAATGTGGGTGCTGGGTCTAGATCCCGCGCTGAGGGAACGTCGAAGCGCACCGCATCCGCTTCAGCCCATTCGATATACGGACACTGCCGCATCTCAAGTGCGATTAGTTCGGCAACAACTGTGAGAACAGGAGGGTTGATCATTACGGCTTTCATCTGAGCTCCAATAGACAAACCTCGTGTCAGATTTGCCTTGTAGTCCTGCGAGACGCACTGCACCCCCCAGGGAGCGCCATCACTGGTGGATGGTGGAGCACCCGGTCCGTAGCGAACGATTATTTGTGAAACTTCGAGGCGATCAATCAATTCTGCTTGTGCGGTAGACGCTGTGCTTGACGCCGCAGGTGAGCATCCGGCCGTCGCGAGAACGAGAACAATGCCCATAAGCCAATAGCGGACTCTCGTATTGGTGCTCATCTCTACAGCCTGCGTTGTGCAAGCCGAAATAGGTAGGACGGTGAGCAGTCATTGTCAACAACCTGTGAACATGGCGAGAGCCGTTAGTCATTTTGCACACCTACTGTGGACTTACTACCAAGTGAATGGAGTCAAGATGTCGCAACAAGCCGTTGTACAAAACGATCAAATGGTCGCTCTGTTGTCCTACCTTGCCAGCAAGCCAACCGTTGACGAGGTAAGCCAATTCTTGGTACTCGATGTACTCCGTGAGCTTAAGCCGCGGGCAGCACTCATCAGCGTTTTCGACTCAAGCGGTGACGTTAGCGCGGCTGGGTCCTTCGGATTGCCAAGTGACATTAGTCGCGCTCTGCGTCATCTGTCCCTATGGGACAAGGCACCCTCGGTTGATGTGATTCGAGATGGTGAACCACTCTTCTTCAACAGTCGTGAATCGATCGTCCACGAGTACCCGTGGCTGGAGGGGTACGAGGCGTTGCTCAGCCCGACTGTCGTGTGGCCATTAGCACTGGGAACACAGCGGTTGGGTTCGTTGCAGGTCCACTTCGCGGATCCGGTCGATCAAGATGATGCAGATCCGTTGTTTTCTGGGAGTGCGCCGATACTTGGCCTCTACATCAGTCTGTGCTCTCTCGCTGCAGCGCAGAGCGAAGTTGAGAGCACGCAAACGAGCATCAGTGCGAAAAGTGCGCATTCGGAGAGCGAGCTCACTTCGCGCCAACTTCGCATCCTTCATCTGCTGGCTGACGGTTTGACCAATCCGCAGATTGCAAGTCGAATCGGCTTCTCAGATTCCACAGTTCGCCAGGAGACTATGGCGATCTATCGATTCCTCGGGGCAAGTGGGCGCCGTGACGCGGTCCACATCGCCGGTCTTCGAGGACTACTGAGTGAGGCACCAGCCGTGACACCGCAGCCTGGTGTGATGCGGCAGGTTGCGATGTCTGGTCAGAGTCAGCATCCGTCGGTCTGGAGCCGCACCATCGAGTCTTCTAACCGGTGATGGTGGAAGACGGGGTGGAGTGCCCATTCCGTTGACTCGAAGGATTGACATGCGTACAGCCAGTAGGTCGGTTGCCGTGATTGGTATTCTGGTTTTGGCAGTAGCTGGTGCGGGTGCCTCATTTGCTCTCGTCACTTCAGAGACGGATAAGAAAGTTGATATTTGCCATGCATCGATCAGCACTCAGATCCCGTACAGCACCGACCAAGTGGACACGAGTTCCGTTGATCTAAACGGCCATGTCAACCACACGGGGCCGATCTTCACTCCAGGGATGGAGGGAGGGTGGGGCGACATCATCCCCCCAGTCCCGGACATCCTTCCCAACGGATTGAACTGGCCGGAGGGTGAAGCGACGTTGTTGAACGGCTGCAACTTTGTAAGTCCGGCGCCCTCGCCCACACCGACGCAGACGCCTGTACCTGTAGATGGCAATGAAGGACTTCCGGATGAGTCTGTCCCGTTGGGTATTGCCAATCCAGGTGCGCTCGCTACTGAAGATAGGCCTGTAGCCATTGACACGGCGTCACCACAACGGGAATCGGTGCCGACATCGGTGCCGGCCGGTGGTGGCGCTGCGAGTGGTAAGCGCTGACGATGTTGCTTCGCGTGTGGCAGCTAGGGCTGGCAGCACTCTTGCTGGCTCTTGGATTGGTGGGCGGCTCCCCTCCTATTGATCAGCAACCCAAGGTGCCGACTTTCACATTGACGCCACCTCCCCTCGATAGTGGTGCTGAAGTATCCGCTTATCGAGTTCCCTATTCGATTAGTCCTCAACCGGTTGGCATAGAAATTCCCGCAGCCGGTGTAGCGGGCGATGTGCAGCCAGTCGGGATGACTGACGCAGTCACCATGCAAGTGCCATCGGACATCAAGGTGGTCGGATGGTTTGACCGCAGTGTCCTTCCGATTGCCGATATTGGTCATACCGTCCTTGTCGGTCATCGAGATGGTTCAAAGGATCCTGAGGGTGTCTTCCGAAATCTGGAAAATGTCCGAGTGGGTGACGAGATCAATGTTCGTGACCTGTCAGGCCGCCTGATCGACTATGTCGTGACAACTGTCGATCTTCTGAGCGACGACAAATTTGCGCAGGAGGCACCCTGGATCTTTCGGGTGAACGGACCGCATCGACTTGTCTTGATCACCTGCGGAGGAACTTATGACCGTGCCCGTGGTGGCTATCAAGCCAACATCGTTGTCACGGCAACTCGCACATGACTTGCCAATGACCATAAGTGGTCACCAATGACCGAGCGGGGGCCTGACCGATTCGGCCAGGGTAATTGCCTAGCCCGAATAGAGGAGCCGACTTATGTCTCAGACAGTCGCCATGGTGAGTACCTACCCACCCACACAATGCGGAATTGCAACGTTCGCTCGATCAATGGCCACTGCAATGAACCGCCTCGGTCAGGAAGTGCGAATCCTCCGCTTGGCTGAGGGGCACCGACTTCCAACAAGTTCAATGATCGTTGGAGACCATAATTCAGCTGACGATGTTCATCGCTCAGTGCAAGTCCTGAATCAGCATGATGCTGTCATCTTGCAGCATGAATTTGGCATTTATCCGGGTCAAGATGGTGATGGAATCCTGGATCTTGTTGGCGAGATTCGCGTTCCCGTCATCACCGTTTTGCATACGGTGAGCGAGAGACCAACACACCATCAACGTCGAGTCATTCAAGAACTCCTGTACGCATCCAACAGAACCGTTGTCTTGTCCAATTCTGCGTTGGAGTCCCTTGTTCGAACCTATGACGTCGATATGGATCGAACTATCGTTATTCCACACGGTGCGCCGGATGTCCGTGGATCACTTCGACCGCACGGGATCCGAATGCGACCGCGCATCCTGACCTGGGGACTCTTGAGCGAAGGCAAAGGCATCGAGTGGGGTATTGCTGCGCTCGCACTGCTACGAGATGTGGATCCAATGCCGGACTACTACGTCGTGGGACAAACCCATCCGAAGGTGGCGGCTCGTCACGGACACAAATATCGATATGAGTTGGGTGAGACAGCACGAGAGTACGGGGTATCAGATCGCGTGCATTTTGTGGATGGATATCTTGACAACAATGGTTTGACCCGTCTGATCACATCAGCGGACATGTATCTGCTGCCGTACGACACGCGTGAGCAGGTTACCTCCGGTGTCCTTGCCGAAGCCGTCGTGGCCGGCGGCCCGGTAATTGCCACAAAGTTTCCGCATGCTCTTGAGCTACTGGGTGATGGCACCGGAATCTTGGTTAAGCACCAAAGCCCCAATTCGATCGCTGAGGCGATTCGAACGGTACTCCGCGACCCGCACGAGCGTCGGCAGATGCGCGAGAAGTCAGCCGCTAAGTCAGCAAGTCTGCTGTGGTCGACTGTCGGAGCTTCCATGACGTCCCTGGTCCACGCTATTGATCGTCCCTCGCGACACCTCCCGCACTTGGACAGTGATCTCGCACGGATGTCGGCATGAATCTGCAGCATCTCAGTGATCTAACCAACCAAGTCGGCTTGTATGAGCACTGTTTAGGTAGCGAACCGCGCCCCGAACACGGCTATTGCGTCGACGATGTGGCTCGAGCACTCATCGTGCTCTCTCGCGATCCCGAAACGAGTTCGGAGAAGGTGCGCTTGCTGGATATTTACTCGGCCTTTCTAGCGGAGTCACAGCTGCCCGATGGAAGTGTGGTGAATCGCCGCGACAGTAATGGAACGTGGCGAGGCGTCCCGTCTACTTCAGACCACTGGGGGCGAGCTTTGTGGGCATGGGGCACCGCGATGCGTACGAGTCGTGATACCTCAGTGGCGGCTGAGGCGTACGAGAGATTTCGGGTTTCGGCCCAACGGCGCTCCACCTACCTACGTTCGATGGTTTTCGCGTCGCTGGGTGCCAGTCAGGTACTCGAGGTATTGCCAGGCAATAGGCCCGCGCTAGGGATCTTGCGGGACATGATCGCCATGTTCCCCGATCCTGTCGCGTCACGTTGGTCGTGGCCGGAATCTACGCTGAAGTACGCCAATGCCGCGATTCCCGAAGCGATGATTCTCGCTGGCTTCCACACCAATCAGGACAACTTGATCCGGCAGGGGCGTCACGCACTTGAGTGGTTGTGGCAGCTGCAATACGTGGCCGATCGCCTCTCTGTCGTGCCTCACCGCGGATGGATGCCTGGTGATTCGCTCCCGGCATTTGATCAACAGCCGATTGAAGTCGCGGCTTTAGTAGATGCCTGCGCAACGGCCTACGACGTCACAAGTGATCCAGCGTGGTTGGAACGCATCGACCTTGGTCGTCGTTGGTTTGACGGACACAATGATCAAGGCATCGCTATGCATGATCCGGTAACGGGAGCGGGATTTGACGCACTCACCAGCAACGGTCGCAACGACAACAGGGGCGCGGAATCAACGATCGCATTCTTGAGTGTTGATCAGCGGGTGACATCTGTCCTGGTGCGCGCCGCATGATCGAAGTCGAACGGCAATCAATCGAATTGCAGGGCGCAGCTGATCGAGTGCTCGGACGAATGTTCATTCCAGGTGAGGAAGACCTCATTCGCGGTCCTTCGCGGATTCCTGAGGTAGTGCACAGGGTTCTGGAGCTCAAGGAGTCTGACGTTGTTGCTTCTTTGGAAGCTATCGAACGGGACTTCAGCGGCCGCCATCGAGATCTGCGCGAGCAATTCGCCGCACATCATCGCGCTGTGGGTCATCTCATTCCCGCAGAAATATCTCGGGAGAGGAAACTCCTCATCGGTGCTTATCTCACGCAGGAATACGCCATCGAAGGAGCCGCCTACTTCAATCCGTCGATCGTGCCGCACCCGGATGAACCCGATGCCGAGGCTGGAACGCTGCGATTTGTCATGAGTGTCCGAGCGGTTGGTGAAGGTCACATCTCGACAATTGTTTTTCGTACCGGCCACATTGCTTCCAACGGTGTTGTGAGCGTAGACCCACCATCGCCCTTTGCATCCACCCGCGCTGATCGCAGGACTGTTCTGAGACGACGATTCGTCAGGCAGTCAGCGATCGAGGCGGGAATAGATTGCACCGATCTTGAATTGGTGCTGGGCATGTTGCCTGACAAGTTCACTGCTGAGGATCTTCTCGCCACGATGAGTCAGGTAGACCCGGGTGGGGTACGGAATACGGCCTCCGATGAGTTCGTCGCTGTGATGCAGGAGATCGCCCGGAGTAGTTACGAGGTGGATTTCGCCAAGGATCTGTCACTCAGCGAGCGAGTGCTGTGGCCCACTTCACCGGACGAACGACGTGGGATGGAAGACGCGCGCTTCGTTCGACTTCAAGATAGTGACGAGCCGGTGCGTTATCGGGCCAGTTACACAGCCTTTGACGGAACACAAGTCACTTCCAGGATCCTTGAAACCGACGATTTCCGATCATTCTCTTCGATGATGTTGACCGGACCCGGTTCACAGAACAAAGGACTGGCCTTTTTCCCACGCCGCGTTGATGGTCGCTATCTTGCTTTGTCTCGATGGGATCGAGAATCGATCTCCCTCACAGTGTCCGAGGACAGCTACCACTGGAATGACGTACACAAACTCGAAGCACCCCATCGTCCGTGGGAACTCGTGCACATCGGCAACTGTGGCTCACCCCTGGAACTGCAGGAAGGGTGGCTTGTGCTGACCCATGGCGCTGGTGCAATGCGTCAGTACGCCATTGGTGCCATCTTGCTCGACCGAGCGGATCCGACGAGGGTTATCGGCCGGCTATCGGAGCCACTTTTAAGGCCAACAGAAGGAGAGCGCAACGGGTATGTACCGAATGTGGTCTACTCCTGCGGTGCCGTGGTGCACGGTGATTCGCTGGTAGTCCCGTATGGCATGAGCGACTGGCGAATACGGTTTGCCACTGTTCAGCTGACGGATTTGATATCGGCTCTATCGTGATCGAACCACGTCACATCCACATCAATGCCCGTGAGGTGGGCTTCCTCGTACTGAAGCTGCATGTGCACATGTAGCCGGACTACCACGCAATCCTGACAGGTCACAGTGCGTGACAACTTCAGATCTTCGATTCCAGCAGCTTTGCAGGCACTTATTGCATGAGCGAATAACTAGCATTTCTGTCATCAATTGAAGTCACACGACGGTGTTGCTGACCAGTCGGTGCCCCTCGTGTGGAGCGCTAAGACTGGTGTGACTTGCCTCGGAGGCGATCCAGCACGTCGAGCTGTTGACGAACCGCGAAGCCGACGACGGCTCCGATGATCGCGAAGGGTGCCACATCCATCCCCGCGCCACCGATCAACAGCAACGCGAGCATCGCTGAGGTGAACGGCAACCGGATGATGGCGGTGGCGGCCGCCGCAATCCCCGCGGCGGCAAGAGGGCTGACGGGGGTCCCCGAGAAGATGAGTGCGAACAGCACGCCCACACCGACTCCGAGGAAAGTGGCGGGGAAGATCGGCCCGCCGCGCATGCCGCCCCCGAGCGAGATGGCATACCCCAAGGCTTTGAACCCGACGATCGCCACGACCACGCCGATGGCTGTTTCGTCAATCAGGGTGGACATCGCCTGTCCCTGGCCGGAGAACAGCAACATCTGCGGGGAAAGATCAAACGCAAGCACGATGATCGCCACAAGACCGGTGATGGCTATCGCCGCCGCAAAGGGTGTGATGTGCGGATAGCGACGCGTGACCTTGTCGACCTGTTCGGCGAGTTCGCGAGCGAGGATGCCGATGATCGCCGCGGCGAAGGACGCGAGGGTTGCCACGAGCAGGTCGACGGCGTTGATGGAGTCATAGGCGGGCAGGCCCGGGACGGTCAACGGATGCAGTCCGAACCCGTTCCATGAACCAATACCCACCTGGGTTAGATATCCCGCACCAAGGGCGACGAACAGCGGCAACATCAAGATCCTTGGCATCGCCCCCAGGGCGATGAACTCCAAGATCATGAATGCCGTCACGAAGGGGTTGCCGAAGACGGCTCCGATGGAGGCGACCCCGCCCAGCAGCATCGCCGCCTTGAGCGTTTGGCTGTCCGAGCGGCGGGCGATGAGCGCCCCGATAGTGGTGCCCAAGATGATCAATGGTGCTTCCGGTCCGAGGACGAACCCGAACATCAAGGTGCCGGCGGAGGCGATCAGGATGGAGATCGCATTAACCGGGGGAGTGTCAAAGTGAAAGCCGGTCAAGGGGCTCTTGCCCGAATTACCGGGGAGGTGCTGGGCCAACACAATCACCGCCGCGCCGGCCAGCAGCATCAGCAGCACCCACCAGATCGGCACGCCGTCTAACCCGAGAGATTGCGGCAACGTCTCGTAGAAGAGCCGTTCTCCAAGGTGCACTAGCTCGAGCAGGATGGAACCGCCAGCAGCGGCAACGAGACCGATGCCGATGGCGAGGCCGAACGCCTTGAGTGGAAGTTGGGTCGGCCCACCTGTCACCGGTGCGGCTTGCTGTTCGCTCATGCACCTTCCCAGCGGCCGGCGTGGATGTCTTCCGCATCCACGATGCGGTAACCGTAGCCCTGTTCGGCTAGGAACCGTTGCCGGTGCTGGGCGAAATCCGCGTCGACGGTGTCGCGGGTGACGATCGAGTAGAAGTGCGCCATGCGGCCGTCGGCTTTGGGGCGCAGTACTCGACCGAGGCGCTGCGCCTCCTCTTGCCGGGAGCCGAATGTGCCGGATACCTGGATCGCTACCGCCGCTTCGGGCAGGTCGATCGAGAAGTTCGCCACCTTGCTGACCACCAGCACATTGATCTCGCCATCGCGGAAGGATTGGAACAACCGTTGACGCTCCTTAACGGATGTTTCTCCGGTGATGATGGGTGCGTTCAGGTGGTCACCGAGTTCGGCGAGTTGGTCGAGGTATTGGCCGATGACGAGCACCTGCTCACCGGTGTGCCGGGCGATGATTTCGTCGACGAGTTTGTTCTTCTCCGGGGTGCAAGCAGCCAATCGGTACTTGTCCTCCGGCTCTGCCATCGCGTAGACCATGCGATCGGGTTCGGGCATATCCACGCGAACCTCAACGCAATCGGCCGGTGCTATGTAGCCCTGGGCTTCGATCTCGCGCCACGGGGCGTCGTACCTCTTGGGTCCGATCAACGAGAAGACATCGGACTCACGTCCGTCTTCACGCACCAAGGTGGCGGTTAGCCCGAGCCGGCGCCTGCTTTGGATATCGGCGGTGAAACGGAAGATCGGTGCGGGCAACAGGTGAACTTCGTCGTAGATGATCAAGCCCCAGTCCCGCGTATCGAAAACCTCGAGGTGTGGGTAGATGCCTTTGCGTTTACTGGTCAGGACTTGGTACGTCGCGATGGTGACCGGACGAATCTCCTTCTTCGATCCGGAGTACTCGCCGATTTCATCGGGGGTGAGTTCGGTTCGGCGCAGGAGTTCTTCGCGCCATTGCCGCGCAGCCACCGTGTTGGTGACCAGGATCAGCGTGGTTGCCTGTGCGAGGGACATCGCGAGTGCACCGACGATCGTCTTACCCGCCCCGCACGGAAGAACGACGACACCCGATCCGCCGTACCAAAACCCGTCGGCTGCTTCAACTTGGTAGTCGCGCGGCTGCCAATCGGTGGTGTCCAGAGCAATCGAGTGGCGTTCACCATCCACGTATCCAGCCACATCCTCCGCGGGCCAACCGAGTTTGACCAGTGCCTGCTTCAGGTGTCCACGCTCACTTGGGTGCACCATGACGGTGGTTTCATCCAAGCGCATCCCCAGCAGCGGGGCGATCTTCTTGCTGCGCAGCACTTCCTCGAGAACTGCGTTATCGATCGCCTGCAAGACCAGGCCGTGCGCGGGATCGTTGGCAATCTGCAAACGCCCGTACCGCGACATCGTTTCGGCTACGTCGATCAATAGTGCATGCGGAACGGGGTAGCGCGAGTATCGGATGAGTGTGTCAATGACTTGCTCGGCGTCGTGACCAGCCGCTCGGGCATTCCACAGACCCAAGGGCGTGAGCCGGTAGGTGTGGATGTGTTCGGGGGCGCGTTCGAGTTCGGCGAATGGCGCGATTGCTTTGCGGCATGCATCGGAGTTTTCGTGTTCTACCTCGAGCAGCAAAGTCTTGTCGCTTTGGACGATCAGCGGTCCGTCGGTCATCGGGTGCCTTCCGCTAAATCCTGGAGCAGACCGGCGAGGAGGCGTGAGCGCTCATCCATTGCCGAAATGGAGGCCCATTCGTGCTCCGCGTGCGCACCGTCTCCTACTGCGCCCAGCCCATCGAGCGTGGATACTCCCGCTGCAGCAGTGATGTTGCCGTCACTAGCCCCACCGACCGCGCATTCGGTTAGTGCTGCAAGCCCGAGAACGTCTGCCACTTGCTTGGCTCGCGCGAAGAGTGCGCTCGAGCTGGAGGTTTCGAGTGCTGCACGATCGATCCCACCGTCAATGGACCAGGACGCCTCCGGGTGGCGCAGGATCCAACTGCGCACTAGTCCGTCGACGCGCTCTTGCTCAGCGCGCGTCCAAGCCCGGCAGTCCAGAGTGAGTGTTGCTTCGGCGGGAACCGTATTGGCGGTGGTGCCGGATGTCAGCACGGTGGGAGTGACGGAGGTTCCGGCCACAGCATCCGACCAGGTGACGGCTTCGGTGATGAAGTGCGCTGCTTCGACCGACGCATTGACACCGCGTTCGGGATCCAACCCCGCGTGCGCAGCCCGGCCGTGGAATGTCAGGTGGTACCAGGAGGTGCCCTTGCGCTGGGTCTTCAACGCGCCATCTGCTGATGGTTCAAGGACCAGGACCGCCTCGCACGCGGTGATCGCTTCGGATATGAGGTCCCGAGAGGCCAGCGAGCCGGTCTCTTCGTCGGTAGTGAGCAGCATCCCAACGGGGCCGTCGGATCGCGCGCCGATGCGGGCGAGGGCGGACCAGCCTTGGACCACACCGGCCTTCATGTCGAAGACGCCGGGGCCTGTCATGCGGTCCGCCTCGGCGGTGAAGGGAATCCGCTGCAGCGTGCCAAGTGGCCAGACGGTGTCGAGATGACCGAGCAGCAGAATCCGGGGGCTGGCCGGCCCCCAGCGCCAGACCGGACGCCCGCCGTGCTTCTCGATGCGCCCCGGGTCGACGAGCCATTGGCCAGCGAGCGCATCCGCTGCTTCGACCACGCGATGACAGGCATCGAGGTCCTCGGTGGGGGACTCGACTTCGACCAGGGTCCGGGTGGATTCGACGAGGGAACGCGGGATATCGCGTTCGTCCATGATCTCCTCCTCGCTACCGTGCAGGCGTGAACGTTGTCGATGATGCCTGGGGGGACGCCCAGCGAGCCCAGGTGGCGACCGGCGTCCGGATCGAAACCCTGGAAGACCCTAATGACCAGGCGATAGCGGTGCGAATCTTCGACCAGGTCTGGCCGCCCGGATCAGGCGCCACACACGTGAAGTCGAATCTGCTGCGGGCGATGATCCACTCCGGCGGGTACGTGGCTGCCGCCTTCGATGGCGATGTACCGGTCGGTGCCGCCTTGGCGATCGTGGGTCGGCATCGAGGCGACGATGGACCTCCTACCGAGGCAGCCGGCTGGCATACACACTTGCACTCGCACATGGCCGGCGTTCTCGATGAGTACCGCAACCGCAGCATCGGAACTGCCATCAAGTTGCACCAGCGTGCGTGGGCCCTTTCGCAGGGAATCGACACCATCGTGTGGAGTTTTGATCCGCTGGTTCGACGAAACGCCAGATTGAACGTGCAGAAACTCGGTACCGACGTGCGCGGGTATGTCCCGAACTTCTACGGAGATATGGACGATGCCATCAATGCAGGGGACCCGTCCGACCGAGTCTTCGCGTGGTGGGCGCTCGATGGTGCGACTGCGATCCACGCTGCGCGAGCGCCGCTGCCGGCCGTTGATCCGTCCTTGTTCGACACGGCCCGCGTGATCCAGACACCCGAGGACATCGTCGCGTTGCGGGCAGCGGATCCAACGGCTGCTTTGGAGTGGCGGATGCGCGTTCGCGAACAGTTCCTTGACGCCTTCGACTATCAACTCAGCGTTGTCGGGTTGAATCACGAAGGTTCCTACGTCCTAGCGAAGGAGAACGCTCAGTGACGATCGAAGCCTTGCGCTTGCACTCCCTGGAGATCCCGTTGGTGCGTCCTTTCCGGACGAGCTTCGGAACACAAAACGTCCGAGACGTCATGCTGGTCGAAGCAATCGACTCAGATGGTGCTCGCGGGTGGGGTGAATGCGTCACGCTCGGTTGGCCGGGCTATAACTCCGAATACACCGCCGGCGCTGTGCGCCTCATAGAGGAATACCTAGCTCCGATCGTGTTGGGCAAGGCATGGGAACCGGAGTCGCTTCGAGTGGCTCTCGACGTTATTCGCGGACACCACATCGCTCGTGCGTCCGTGCACACCGCGATCCTTGACATCTGGTTGCAGCACCGGGGTCAGTCACTCGCTGATTACCTCGGTGCCGTGCGAAGCGAAGTCGAGTGTGGGGTCAGTGTCGGTATCCCGACATCGGAGACGATTGCCGAACTTCTCGAGGAAGTCGGCAGCTATGTCGATGCTGGTTATCGCCGCATCAAACTCAAGATCGAGCCAGGCTGGGACCTCAAACCCGTTGCCGCTGTGCGGGAACGTTGGCCGTCGATGCCCCTTCAGGTCGACGCGAACCAGGCCTACACCCGCGAACACGCCCAGCACCTTGCCCGCCTAGATGAGTTCGATCTGCTGTTGATCGAGCAACCCCTCGGTGAGGAGGACTGGTGGGGACACAAGCTCGTGGCCGATGCATGCAGTACTCCGATTTGTCTGGACGAATCGATCCTCTCTGTCGAGTCCGCTGAGAGTGCGATCGAAATCGGCGCTGCTTCCAATATCAACATCAAGCCCGGTCGAGTTGCCGGGTTCTTGCAGTCCAAGGAGATCCACGATCTGTGTCTTGAGCGTGGCATTCCGGTGTGGTGCGGCGGGATGCTCGAGACGGGTATCGGCCGTGCGGCGAACGTCGCCTTGGCCGCACTCCCGGGATTCACCCTTCCGGGTGATACCAGCGCATCCGATCGCTATTACGCGCAAGACGTGACCGAACCGTTCGTCTTGCATGACGGCCTGCTCACCGTCCCTAGCGGTCCGGGCATCGGCATTGCTCCGCTGCTGGAGGTGCTTGCGGAGCGAACGGTGCGAGTTGTGGAGCTGTCCGCGAGTTAGGCGCTGATCCGCACGGCCGCGACACCGGAGATGCGGGAGATCGCGAAGGTCCGCACCTGTTCCTCGTGGTGGTCATAGGCGGTGAGGGAACCGCCACCGAGACGAATTGGGTCCACCAACAGCAACGCCGTGCTGCCATCTGATTCCGCGTGGGAGATACGCACGGTTTCATGGTGATCGATGGAGTAGCGCAACGCAGAAACAACTGCTGCGCCTTCCATGTTGGGAACCTCGGAGTCGGCCAATTCGGCGACGATCTGCGGGATGTGTCGTTCATCGCGAGCTCGCAGAATGTCAAGCGCCTTCCCTACGCGGGCGGGCGATGCTTGGATCGACGTGTGTCGCACGGGAGTCGGCTCGGCCGGCGCGACGTGCAGCACTGTTCGCGCCGGGAGTTTGCGCGCGGCGTCGGTGATCAGGTACGCGACGGGTTGCGGGAGTCCCTTGGATCCAATCTCGGCAAGGAACTGCTGCCATGCCTTGGGGTCGGGGTCAACGCTTAGTGCCCGCTTGATCGAGTTGTTCGTCAGGCGAAAGACCGTGGCGTGTCCGCGGGACTCGACATCAGCGATCATGCGCAACTTGCGGCCCAGCGCAGGATCGAGCGGGCCGGGTGCCACGATCGTGTGGTCGGCCTGAATGTGTACTTCATCGACTTCATCGGTCAGCGTCGATCCGATGGTCGAGGCCAACACTGCAGGCGTGGCATCAGATGCCAAGGCTCGCCCGGCATCGGTGAGGACGCCATCGACGAGGATCCCGAGGTGCTCGGCCTCGATCCAGGTCGCCTCAAGGACCTCGGTCCGCTTCGCTCCCCGGCGCCGCGGCCAGCGGTAGTCGATGACAGCGATGGCCGCCTGGAGGTCGCAGGTTCGAGGTGCATCGGCGAGGACGTGAAGTAGGTGCATTCGCCAGGTGCGGGTGAATGCGTGTTCGCTTTCGACCAGTGGTCGATCCCCGGTAACGCTAGGTCGGTCCCGCCAAGTGCGAGCGATCTTCGCCCAACGCTTTGCGGCGGGATCGGTACTCCAGGCTTCGAAGGCAGCCGTGGGCATCCAGCCGATGTCCGAACCGGTCGAGCCCTGCGCCACCAGGCCCGCGCCTCGGGCGAGATCCAGGCAGAGTGCGACCTCCTGCTTCGACCTCCCTAAGTGACCGGCCAGTACATCGAGCGCGCGCGCCGATAATCCCCCGGAGCGAAGAACCGGACCGGGCGTTAGAGCCCAGAGGTCGCCGATCTCCTCGATGGTCTCGATGCATTCGTGGGCTACGGATCCACCGCGAGCATCAGCCTGGCCGATGGTTGGGTCACCGTCGCGGTCCTTGTTGCGCCCGCACTCGGGGGCCGGCCAGGTGGGCACGGGCGCGGCAGCCACTTGATCCCTGACAGCGGTCACCACATGCAAGCGCTCGTCTGTGCCCCATAAGAGTGCAGCGGAGCGCAACTGCTCGATGGCTTCGCAGGCCGCGGCCCGGATCGATTCGTCGGCGATCTCCGAGACGATCGCATCCACCACGCGATCCACCGAAGTGGGTTCGGTAGTGGTTTGTTCGCTGGCAATGCGCAGGGCGAAGTGGTGCAGGCAGTCCACAGTGTCGAGGTACCGAGCAATCGAGGGACTGGTTGCTGCCCGGGTGGTCAATGCGCGCATGTCCGAGGGAACCGGGTGTAAGAGGTCAGGCCGCGAGCGCAGCAGTGCGGCGATACGGTCATCGCTGCGGCCGCGGAGGTCTTCGGCGAGGGTCTTGGGCTGCGCCGATGGGGCTGGGGACATCCGCCTTAGATTACGCGAGTGCTGCGGCGCGATCGTGCGGAGCGCACGAGGCCGACGAGAACCAGGGCGATACCCACTCCGGTCAACATGGATAGGAACCACCACAGCCCGGACATCTCCAACGACGGGATCACTAGAGGGGCGATTGCCACAAGCGTGCAGATAAGCCCGACAGCGGTCACGGCGATGCCCACTCGCAGCATGCGGTCTCCAGGAGCGGCTTGCATGGCTCTAGTATCGCGCGAGGAGGCAGTTTCGGCTGCCCGGATGTGGCGTCGTTAGCGAGGAGAAGGCCGTGCCTACCGGAATAGTGAAGTGGTACGACTCCGAAAAGGGGTTCGGCTTCATCACGGCTGACGATGGTGAAGATGTCTTCGTCCACGTTTCCACGCTCCCCGAGGGTGTTGCCGCCCTTCGACCGGGAACGAAGGTCGACTTCGGGGTGGTCGATGGGCGTCGCGGAAAGCAGGCGCTGTCTGTGACGGTCCTCGAGACTCCTTCGGTAACCAAGGGCACCCGCAAGCAGGCTGATGACATGGCCGTGATTGTGGAAGATGTCATCAAGATGCTCGACGGAGTTTCTGGCCAGCTGCGTCGAGGCAAGTACCCCTCCGACGATATGGCCCGTAAGACCGCAGCGGTGCTACGCGCCGTAGCCGACGACCTCGATATCTAGGCGCGGTCGAGACGGAAGACCCAAATGCCCTTGGTGGATTCGCCGCGCCCGGCGACAACCTGCAGCAGCACGCCCTCTGGGGGTACTTCCTGCAAGTCCGGGTAGGTGAACCGGAAATACGTGGCCTCTAGTGGGGTGCTGGTGAGTCGTTGTTGACCAATGACCGGAGTCCAGCCCTCTTCTGCAACCTTGGGATCGACACTGATTCCGACGGTCTCGCCGGGTAGCACCGGTATCCGTGCCACACCCTCGCCGGTACTCGCTTCGGTGATGACGTCCTGCGCGCAATCCCCTGGCTCCAGGGACTCGGACTCGAATGCCCAGCACACGGCCTCTCGCCATTCTGTGGTGGTACCGGAGAAGACCGACACCCCCGGTGCGGGCTTCTCACAAGCGGTGAGGAGGAGCCCAGCAGCGGCGCCAGCAGCGGCCAGCGCTGCGACACGACGGATCTTCGGTACCGACAGTGAGTGCATACCCCCGACATTACCGCTACCGCTCGGCGCCGACCGGTGCCCTGGAATGGCCCTCCGATTCGCGGTGGGCCACAATCAACCTGTGGCAACCACGACAAGCACAGGCGTGACCTCTACACGAATAGATGCGGTGTTGCGCGATGCGCGTGACCTCGCACACGATGCCGTGGTCGACGAGGTCGGCGCTGGACTCGTGGGGGACTACGTCGACTTCGCGATGGATTCCGAACGGTTAGGAACCCACACCTTCCAGTGCTCCGATCCGGCGTACATCGGATGGCGGTGGGCAATCACGGTGGCCCGGTCGCCGCGAGCCAAAGCTGCGACCGTGTGCGAGGTCATCCTCCTGCCGGGCCCCGATTCACTGCTCGCTCCCGAGTGGGTCCCTTGGAGCGAACGCATTCGTCCTGGTGACTTGGGGGTAGGGGATGTTCTGCCCACGCCAGCGCAGGACGAACGCCTAACCGCCGGCCTCACCGGTGAAGACGAACTCGATGCGATCGTTGATCGCGACGAACCGCGGGGTATGACCGGCTGGGAAGCCGGACTAACGCGACCTCGGGTGCTTTCGGTCTTCGGACGAGACGATGCTGCCGAACGGTGGGACGGAGGTGAATTCGGTCCGCAGTCGGCCATGGCCGAAGCAGCCCCGAAAGCATGCGCTACCTGCGGTTTCCTGATCCATGTAGCCGGTCCGTTCTCGCGTGAATTCGGAGTCTGCGCCAACCAGTTCGCCCCGGCCGATGGCCGATTGGTCTCCCTGGCCTACGGCTGCGGCGCGCATTCGGAAATCACCGAGCCCGCTGCTGCCGACGACGAATAGCGAGCGGGTGCCTTACGCAGGCGCTTGATCCGCTCGCTTACCGGCCGCCATTCGTGCTCGTCGTCGGACGAGGAATGGGAGCCCGATCGCGCCGCTGAGCACGCCGATCAGCGCA
>ERZ891134.655-NODE-655-length-27309-cov-8.023740_pt1 | contig 27309 bp, 26 predicted proteins | sample MGYA00520888_ERZ891134 | MGnify/ENA primary metagenome ERZ891134 (study PRJEB32303, sample SAMEA104408692) | aquatic metagenome | biome: Brackish water; feature: Coastal; material: water | place: Baltic Sea | collected 2014-10-23 | depth 10 m ... | reverse complement strand
TGCGGCCGGCTGACTTCGACGAGTCGAAGACCTATCCCGTGCTCCTCAACGTGCACGGCGGACCATTTACGCAGTACGGCGACTACTTCTTCGACGAGGCACAAATGCAAGCAGCCGCAGGATTCGTCGTCGTCCTCGGCAACCCCCGTGGCGGCAGCGGCCGTGAGGAGGCCTGGGGGCAAGCGGTACTCGGTCCAAAGCACCCGGTACGTGCTGGCTCCGGTTGGGGCGCACTGGACGTCGAGGATGTTCTGGCGATTATCGACGGCGCGCTCGATCGCTACCCCTTCTGCGACCGTGCCCGTGTCGGCATGATCGGAGGCTCGTACGGCGGGTTCATGGCGACCTGGCTCGCTGGCCATCACGGCGAACGGTTCCGTGCATTCTGCTCGGAACGCTCGGTCAACAACCTGCTCTCAGAGGAGTGGTCAAGCGACATTGCGACGATGTTCAAGACCGAGCACGGCCCATCTCACATCGACGACCCCAGCCCCTACGTCGATGCCTCGCCCATCAATGCTGTCCGCAACATCGACAAGCCCATGCTCCTCATCCACTCCGAGGAGGACTGGCGCTGCCCCATCGTCCAGGCCGAGGAACTGTGGATTGCGCTCAAGTTGCTGGGCAAAGAAGTCGATTTCTATCGATTCCCCGGTGAGAACCATGAACTCTCACGGACCGGGTCGCCCATCCACCGCGTGCAGCGCGCCGAGATCATCCTCGACTGGTTCGCTGCCAAGCTGGGCTGACGCGCTGACCAGCCTCCTCAGCTGTTGAGCGAGAGCGGCGCCCGACTAGCTTCTGGCGATGTCGAAGATTTCACTCATTGCCAAGCTCACTGCCGCCGACGGAAAGGCCGCCGAACTCGAAGCCGTGCTCGCCGAGGTGGTCGCCGCAGCCGACGAAGAAGCCGGTCTCGAGATCTACAGCGCCCATAAAGACACCGCCAACGAAGGCGTGTACTTCTTTTTTGAGATGTACACCGATGGCGAGGCCCTGGGCGTTCACGGCAAGGGCGACGGCATGAAAGCCGCCATGGGCAAGTTCGGCGGACTGCTCGGCGGCCGCCCGGAGATCACGATGATGGAACCTGTCGTCGCCAAGGGCATCGATATCTGACCGACCGCGGTCGACATCGATGCGGCGACGCAGCGGTGATCGGGTCCGTCGTCGGAAACATCTTGTTTGGCTGTCCCCGGTCAGCCGAGGCAACACCCGTCGCGGGAGTTCATGGCGCCCCGAGCGCCCCAGGTCGTTCGACCCTCAGGCGACCGGTACGCGGGGCCACGCGCACCGTGTTTCGCCCCTCGTGCTTCGCGACGTACATCGCATCATCTGCGCGCCGGACCCAGCTCGTCACCGTGTCCGCTGCCTCAACCTCAGCCACACCAAACGAGGCAGTGACGCAAACGTCGGCGAGACGCAAACGAAGACGTTCGGCCATGTCGATGGCGAGGGCTTCGTCCGCGCCAGGAAGGACGACGAGGAACTCCTCCCCGCCCCACCGACAGACATGATCGGTCGGTCGCACAAATGCCGCCAGGACATGGGCCACATGGCGCAGCGTGTCGTCACCAGCTTCATGCCCGAGTGTGTCGTTGAGCTTCTTGAAGTGATCGAGGTCAAGCAGCACGATCGTCGCTGAGGGCTGATTGTCCACGGACCGATCCACGCCTCGGGCCAGCTCGTTGAGCACGGCGCGACGGTTGAGGAGCCCGGTCAGCGGATCGATATCTGCCATCTCACCGGCGAGTTCAGCCCGATCTGCGTGGGTGTCCAACGCCGCAACGGAGGCGCCGTGCACCAACAACGTGGCGATGACCTGTGCGAGCAGGCCGAGATTCTCGGGCGTCAGGCGCACGACGGCTGGATACAGCGTCACGCAGAAGACCAGGAACGCCCAGCGGCGGCGAGTGGCCTTCGGAGCGATCAGCAGTGTGCAGACCGGCAGGATTGTCCCGTAGGCAAGAGTCTGGACAGCGATCCGGTTTGGGTCGAAGTCGAGCAGCACCGACCAGGTCGCCATAGAAAGCAGACCCTGCGCAAGGAACAACTGGCCAGCCTCGACCGCGGTGACCCGTGTGGTCCGCAGCCCGAGCAGGATCAGAAGCAGAAGACCCGCCCTGAGGGGCACAGTGCCGCTCACAATCGGATTGTCGTAGGCGAATGCCTCGAGTGGCGTCACGAGCAGCACCGCAATGATGAGACCGCTCATCGCGCGACGAGTGATTCGTCCCGTGAGCAGTGTCGTGGCGCCGGTCATCACCGTATGTATCGGTTGATTCCGCCCCGACTTGAGCCCCGCAAATGACAGTGGTGAAACTCCGCTGAACTCCTGGACAGGACTGAGTGGAGCCGCCTCTGCTCTAGCCTCCGTCTCGTGTTGCCCATCACTGAACCTTCTCACGACGTCGCAGCCCGCGATCGCGGTGACACAATGCTGGCGCTCACCGCCGCTGTGTCCATGCTCGCCTTCGCCGGGGCTCGCTTCCAAAGCGCAGAGTGGGTCCGAGAACGCTTTCTGTTGTCCGACAAGGCTGCGGTCGCCAGTGAACAGTCTCTCAAGCTCGCCGCCGAAGCCGACCGCTTAGAGGAGCGAGACACCAACCTTTTCGTCGAGTTGTTGATCGCCATCGATGCCGGAAACCCCCAGACCGCCGAGGTCGTGTTCGATCTCTTCTGATCTCCACTCAAAGAGTTCGTTCGCACCGTCGATGTCGACGAACAAGGACTGCCGACGGATTCTGTTCGCCGCTGCGCTGGCGTCGAGCGGCGTTGCGACTCGCTTCGGGTTGCGGGTTCGGCGACCACTTATCATCGTGACCGCCAGCTTGCTGACGGTTGGCCTTGTTGCGATGGCCATCACCCCGTTCACCATGCTCACGTAGTACCGCTGATGTCCGAGCCAAACCAGCGTCCGGTCAACACGAGACCAGAGACGTGACGATTGCGATCGACGAACCAGTGGCGAACTGCTATCGGAGAAACTCGTTCAGCATGGCCGCAGATCGAGCCGGGTCCTGCATCATCCACCAGTGACCGAGCCCGTCGAGCTCAGCCACGCTCGCACCCCACTGCTGTGCCACGCAGCGCGCAATGTCGGGGCCACCGGTGAAGTGGTCGTCATGGGCGATGACTACCAACGTCCTCGGGCGATGTGCGAGCGTCGCGAACTCAGCACCCCACATCGACATATGCGGCTGGACCGCTGACCGGTACAGCGACAGGATGCATGCACCCATGGTCGCGCCGTTTGCCTCGGCACATGCCCGTGCACCCGCCTCGGTCATGCCGGCTTCAACCAGCATGGGCACACGATCCTCGACCGGCATTGCAGCGACCGCTTCGACAAGGGCCTCACCCTCTCCGGGTCTCTGCCAGACCTGCGCCATGTCGTGCCACACGTAGCCAGCGTCGGCGGTCCCGGCGATGTCGGTCACCAGCGCGCTCACCAGATCGGGCCGAGCCGTGGTCGCGCGTAGCGCATGACCGGCTCCCCAGTCGTGACCAACCAGGTCGACCGGTACGTCGAACTGTTCGAGTTCGGCCACAAGCCAGTCGCGGTAACCGTCGGACGTGGGATCGAAGTCGTCCGGAACAGGCGCCCCGAATCCGGGCGGCGACAGCCTGACGAGGTCGTCGCGGCGCATGTGCGCGAGCATCTCATCCCAGATCGCGGGAGCTTCCGGCACCCCATGAACAAACACGACGGTCATGACACGAGCTCCAGCAGTTGCTCCCGGTCGGGGCCCGGGGTCAGCTCCGTCGATACCTTGTCGGCGCAGTCGTCGATCACACGCTCAAGGAAGCCAGGCATGGCAAGAAGGTAGTGCACCTCGGTGACCTCACCAGAAAACACGGTTGACCAGGGCCGGAGCCCTGGTCAACTGAATACTTCTTTGGTGTCGAAGATGGGACTTGAACCCACACGCCCATTAATAGGGCACTAGCACCTCAAGCTAGCGCGTCTGCCAATTCCGCCACTTCGACGTGGTGTTGGACCTGCAACGTTAGCGCAGGCTTCGATGCGCTACACGCGCTCCAGAAGGAAAGTCACCGCAACCAGGGTGAAGATCCAGATCAGAGCCAGGACGAACGTGATGCGGTTGAGGTTCCGCTCAGCTGCTGTGGAACCGAGCGCTGCGCCACCGCCGCCACCGAACATGTCGGAGAGGCCGCCACCGCGCCCGCTGTGCATCAAGATGCCAGCGATGAGCCCGAACATGGAGACCACGTTTAGCACGAGGGTGATATAGAGCATGACGTCACGCACGAGCCGAGATCCTAGCGGTGGGAACCGCTGTTCGAAGCCCACCGGCCCTGGCAATTCAGGGGTCCGGCTGCCAGTGCCGCCGCCGGTAGGTCCAAGTTGGCTCGGTCTCGGCATGCGGTGGGATCATTTCGTCGACGCCGAGCTCGACGTATCGGGCGGCTAGCACGTCCCCGAGTTGGTCAAATTCGGCGATCGCTTCACACTGATCGACCAGGAGATAGCGGCGGCGACCCACCTTGGCTGTGAGCCCGCCCGGCTTCAGGTTGCGCAATCCCACCAACCCGGGACGAGCCCGTGTGAGCTGGTCGACGCCTTCCCAAGGAATCTTGTGCCGGCGAAGGACAGCGCGCCGCTCGACGAATTCGGGCGTGAACCGCGACGCAATCGGATAATCGAACAGCACCGTGAGCAGCAAGATCACTCCGAACCCCAAGATGACAACGGGCGGGCCTGCTCCGCCACTGGAGATGGTGCCCCCGAGCCCCACCCCAAACACCACCGTGGCGCCCACAGCACTCAGCAGCACGCCCTTCCACGACGAGTGGAGGGTCACCGACTGGTCGACATCAACCATCGATCACGACTTGGAGGAGATGAACGCCTTGCGACCGAGCTCGTTCAATCGATGCAGCAGCGTTTCCCCCGTCTGCAACGGGAAGTGGCACGAAACCTGGTGTCCGACACCAATGTCAGCCAATTCGGGAACATCCGTCCGGCACTTGTCTTGGACCACGGGACAGCGCGAGTGGAACCGACAGCCTGAAGGCGGGTTTGCCGGGCTCGGCACATCGCCCTGCAGAATGATGCGCTGACGCGATCGCTCGCGCCTCGGGTCCGCCACCGGCACCGCCGACAGCAGCGACTGCGTGTACGGGTGCGCAGGATTCTCGTACAGCGCGTCCTTGTCGGCCACCTCGACAATCCGGCCGAGGTACATGACGGCGACACGATCGCTCGTATGGCGCACCACCGACAGGTCATGGGCAATGAACATGAACGACAGGTTGTGCTCGTCCTGGATCTCGTCAAGCAGGTTCAACACCTGAGCCTGGATCGACACATCGAGCGCAGAGACCGGTTCATCCAAGATGATCACCTTCGGACGCAACGCAAGCGACCGAGCAATACCGACCCGCTGGCGCTGGCCGCCCGAAAACTCGTGTGGATAGCGGTTCCCATGTTCGGGCAGCAATCCGACTCGCTTCAGCAATTCACCGACGCGTTCGCGCGCTTCGGCTTTCGGAACTCCGTGAATGACCATCGGCTCGCCGATGATGTCACGAATCGGGAGGCGCGGATTCAGCGATGCGTACGGGTCCTGGAAGACCATCTGGAGGTCACTGCGCAGTTCACGTAGCCGCCCCTTCGATGCTGTGGTCACGTCTTCGGATCCGAACAGCACCGAGCCCGAGGTGGGCTCGACCAGTCGGAGCAACGAACGGCCCAGAGTGCTCTTCCCACAGCCGGATTCGCCGACGATGCCCAGCGTCTCGTGCGGGTAGAGGTCAAGGCTGACACCCGAGACGGCTTTAACGGCTCCGACCTGGCGGCGGAACACCCCGGCACGGATCGGGAACTCCTTGACGAGATCGCGGATCCTGAGGAGCGGCTCGCCAGCGTCGGTCTCCGAGAGGGCGCCACTGTCGAATGGGGTTGTCGCTGCGGTCACGATGTCACTCCGACGAGGGTCTCAAGTTCGTGCGTACGGGCGCAACGACTTTCGTGTTGATCGCCGACCCTGACTCTGACCGGCACCTCGGCAGCGCACACGTCGGCGGCAAAGGCACAGCGCGGCCGAAAGGCGCACCCACTCGGTGGATTCAACAAACTTGGCGGGTTGCCCGGAATCGGCTCAAGTTGTTCCTTGAGGCCGTCGAGATCGGGGATCGAATCAAGCAGCGCCATCGTGTACGGGTTCTGGGATTCGTAAAAGATCTGGTCGATTGTTCCCGTTTCCATCAACCGGCTGGCATACATCACTTGAACACGGTCGGCTGATCCAGCGACGAGGCCGAGGTCGTGCGTGATCAGCATCATCGCGGAACCAGTTTCAGCCTGCACCTCGTTCAGCACCTCCATCACTTGTGCTTGGACGGTGACATCAAGCGCCGTTGTGGGTTCATCAGCGATGAGCAACTTCGGATCATTGGCGATTGCCATCGCGATCATCGCGCGCTGTCGCATCCCACCCGAATACTCGTGCGGGTACTGGGACGCCCTCTGCTTGGGTTCAGGCACCCCGACGAGTTTCAGCAGGTCGACAGACTTCGTCCAGGCTTCCTGCTTGGAAACGGAGCTGTCGTGGACTCGGATCGTCTCGACAATCTGATCGCCGACAGCGAACACCGGATTCATCGCGGTCATCGGATCTTGGAAGATCATGGCAATGTCGTTGCCTCGCGTGGCGCGCATCTCGCGATCGCTCATGTTGAGAAGATCGCGGCCCTCGAACCGGACGTCTCCGGTGACAATGGTGTTATCCGGATGAAGTCGCATCAGAGCCAGCGCCGTGACCGACTTGCCCGATCCCGACTCGCCGACCACAGCCAGAACTTCGCCGGGGTAGATCTCGAAGGTGATGTCTGTCGCCGCTTGCACGATGCCCGCCTTCGTGGCGAACCCGACGTTGAGGTGATCGACCGTGAGGAGTGCGTCGCTCATATCTTTCCAATGCTGCTTCGGTCGGTGCGTGCCCCAGCGATATAGCCGGGACCTTGCTTGCCTAATTGCTTCCTGGCCTTCTTCGCGGCCTTCTTCGCGTTCTTCGCTTCGCTGCTGTCCGAGCCCTTGGCCCGCGGGTCGAGAGCATCACGCAGCCCGTCACCGAGGAAGTTGACGCACAGCACGATCAAGATGATGAAGATGCCCGGCGTAAGCACCCGGATCGGGTCACTGTCGATGTCGCCCTTGGCATCAGCGACGAGTGTGCCGAGCGAGGCGTTCGGAGGCTTGACCCCCAAACCGAGAAATGACAGCGTCGACTCGAGCACGATGACCGTGCCGATCAGCAACGTGACCTCGACGGCGATGGCACCAACGATGTTTGGAAGCAGGTGCCGGAACATGATGCGCGAGTTCGAAGCACCCGCAGCCCGCGCCGCCATGATGTACTCCTGCTCCTTGATGGAGAGCACCACACCTCGGACGACCCTGGCAATCCGAGTCCACAGCAGGCCGGCAAGAACGAGCGCCAGACCAATGGCACTGGCCCCAAACTTGTTCGCGAACACCGACAGGACGATGATCGCGGGGACGGTGAGGACCAGGTTGACCAAGTTCGAGACAATGCCGTCCCACACTCCGCCGAAGAAGCCCGCAAGCGCCCCAAACGCCGTGCCGGTTACGGTGGCGACAACAGCAGCAATCAGTCCGATTCGCATCGAGTACAGACCGCCCTTGGCGGTGCGCACGAACAGATCGCGACCGATCTCATCGGTGCCAAACCAATGCTCCGCAGACGGCCCAAGGAGACGATCGGCAACGTTGCGCTCGTCAAACTCCCACTCGCTGAGCATGGGACCCAACCAGAAGAGCGCAACGAGCAGGATCAGGCCGATCCCGCCGACGATGGCCAGCTTGTGTCCGAAGAAGCGTTCACGGGCCAACTGGCCGAACGTCTTCGGCTTCTCGGAGAGGCCTTCCACGTCTGCGATGCCGAGTTCCATCGTAGTTTCCAACATCTCGTCGGTCTGGGAGTCAATTTCGAATTCTGTTGCCATGGTGACCTCAGCCAAGCCGGATACGAGGGTCGAGGACGCCGTAGAGAACATCAGCGATCAGGTTGAAGACCACGGTGAGGACCCCGGTGAACATCACGATCGCCATGAGGAGATCGAGGTCGGAGTCGCCAAGTGCCCGCAGGAAGGTCTGGCCGATACCCGGCCATGAGAAGATCGACTCGGTCACCACCGAACCGCTGAGCAACGCCGAGAACCCGAGCGCCCACAGCGTGACCAACGGGATGAGCCCATTGCGTAACGCATGTTTCCACACAACGGTTCGTTCGGTCAGGCCCTTGGCTCGCGCTGTGCGGATGTAGTCCTGGTTCAGCGTTTCGAGCATCGAGGACCGACCGAATCGGCTGTCGGCGGCGATCCCCAAGATGGCGAGCGACACCGCCGGCAGGGTGATATCGCGTAACAGCTCCCAGAAGTTCTCACCGGTTTTGCGACCGGTGTTGAACGGCTTGATGCCGAACCACTCTTCAAGCTTGACGCCGAAGATGACCTGGATGATCAATGCCAGCACGAACGACGGCATGGCGAAACCAATGAAGCTAAGGCTGGTGAAGAAATAGTCGCCGAACGAATACTGGCGGCGTGCCGAGTAGACCGACAGGAGGAGCGAGAGAATTGCGCCGAGCAAAAATGCGGGGATGGCCACCATGGCGGTGTTCCAGCCACGGGTCCGCATGACCTCGCCGACTGGCTCGCCGACGCTGGAGGAGAATCCGAGCCCGTCCCCGCTAAACAGGCTGGCGAAGTAAGTAAAGGGTCGCAAGAAGATGTTGGTGTCGAGTGCATACGTCTCGGTGATGCTGTCGAAGCCTTCCTGGCACCGAGGCAGGCAGAGATAAAAATCCGACCGAGGATCAACCGTGGCGGACACACCGACGTGAACGAGATACATCGCGATCACGAGCAGCGGAACGGAGATGAGCACTCTCCGAGTGACGTAGGCAAACAAGGTGGCAACCGACCTGTCTGTTGAGGTGTAGACGAGAACTAAGTTTTGGGAGACCGTAACGCACATCGGGGTCTCGCCGAAACGAGACCCCGATGAACTGCGTTTTACCGATCGTCAGTCATACCCGGCAGAGCCGGGCGAGACCGACAATGACTGATCAGCTTGCGAACTGGAAGTCCGCAACGTTGGTCAGCGGGCCTGCACCCTGGGCATCGGGAGCGACGCCAGCCTGGGACAGGTCCGATGTAAAGCCGTAGAACGACGGCTTCTGCGTCAACGGCAGCATGAACAAGCCGTTCTCTGCATCAAGCTCGAGCGTTGTCACGTAACGATCGATCTCGTTGTAGCAAGCGGCGCGCTCGGCGTCGTCAACAGTTGCGTCACATTCGTCAGCCTTCACTTCGAATGCGTCGTTGGCGAACCCGTACGGGTTGTTCGGGCCACCAGCGCGGTACGAAGCGACCTGGCCACCGGGCCACGGGCCGCCAACCCATGCGAACTGGGTGATATCCCAGATGTCGCAGTTGCCTTCGGCGCCACCGCTGGTAGCACATGCAATCGCGTCAGCCGAGAATGGCACTTCGCTGAAGTATGCGCCACCCTCGACGTTGTCGATGACAATGTCGATGCCAGCGTCGGACATCTGTGCCTGGATGAGTTCCTGCTGGATCTCACGCAGACGGTTGCCGCCGGTGGTACCGACACGCAGCGTGAGCACACCGTCTTCCGGGTGCTCGTAGACGTTGTCACCGTTCAAGTTGTAGCCGGCTCCTTCGAGAGCGGCCTGCGCCGAAGCAATATCGCCCGCACCGTAACCGGCATCGCCGGAGTGGTTCTCGTAGGTGCTCTGGTTCGACAGCCACATGGTGTTGCCGAGACCCTCAGCTGGGAGAGAATCGCCGAACAGCGGCGTGTAGAGACCGGCCATGACTTCCGTCTTGTCCATGGCGAACGCGAGGCCTTCACGGACGCCCGGCTTGGCGAGGTGCACGTTGTTGAGGTTCAGACCCCAGTGCTCGAAAACCGGACCGGCCGACGATGCCACCGTGAAGTCGTCGCTCGAGGCGAGATCTTCGAAGGCGAGCTGCGGCTGAGTCATGACGATCTGCGCTTCGCCGGCCTGCAGCGCGTTGATCTGCGCATCGGTGTCGGTAACGAAGTTGATCTGCACGCCGTCAACGAACGCGACGCCGTTGTTCTTGGCGTCCGGGCTGTTTGAACCGGAGTACGCATCGTTGCGGACCAGGTTCATCTGCACGCCCTTCTCCCACGAGTCAAAGATCATCGGGCCGGACGAAGCAATCGTCGAGCCGTCAGGTGCGGTCCACTCGCGCAGTCCGTCGTTGAGCTCAGCGGCAGCTGCGGCCGGGTCAGCGTTGAACTGGTGCATCGGGTAGACCTCGTTGAGGACGCCCTTATAGCCGGCGAAGAACGACGACCAGGTGATGCTGATCGTGTTGCCATCAGCCGAGATGTCGGTGATCGTGTCGAGACCGGTGCGGTCGCCGAGCAGGTAGATGTAGTTCGGATCGCCATCTTCGGTCTCGCCGTCGGCGGCCATGATCGTGTTGTAGGTCCACACCACGTCGTCAGCAGTGAGGTCGTCACCGTCGCTCCAGAGGAGTCCGTCACGCATGGTGAAGGTACCTGTGACCGAGCCGTCATCGTTGGTGGTCAGTTCGCCATCGTCGGCGAGCAGCTCGGGGTAGTACTCAGTGGCGCCCGAGATGCCGAAGAGACCTTCGATCATCGCGGAACGAATCCACGATGTGATCGAGAGGTTGTTCTCGGGATCGTCGAGGTGCAGGTCTCCGGGCTCCTGCTCGTGGGCCCAGATCAGCGTTCCACCATCGGAACCAGCGGCTGCTTCGCCGTCGGTCTCAGCCGGAGCGTCGGTTTCAGCCGGTGCTTCGCCGTCGGTCTCAGCGGGTGCTTCGCCGTCGGTCTCAACGGGTGCTTCAGCGTCGGTACCGGTGCTGGCTTCACCATCGGTAGTCGTGCTGGCATCGTCGTCGCTGCCGCATGCGGCAAAGACGAGTGCCGAAGCGGCCGTCATGGCAAGGAGCTTGTGGCTCCGTCGTGTTGTGTTCACGTATTTGTCCTCCTGATTGAAATACAGAAGGGGAGGTGGTTGGCGAAGTCAGGAACCGCCTGGCTGTCGGCGACTGCCGGCGTTCAACTCACTCCGTTACTTCGGTCTCCTCCCCGGTGACCGAAGCAAAACGACCCTAACAGCATTCGTTACCGAGCGGCCGCTCGTCTGTATCGACAGGATGAACTCTCAAGCGGTCAGCAGCGCGACGTTCATGATGCTCACAGAGCGAACCCCGCGTCGAGCGCCGTTCAGGTCACCCAACGCTGAACTGGATCAGGCGCGCGAATTCGTCAGGGTCGAGACTCGCTCCCCCGACGAGTGCTCCATCAATATCGGGCTGACCCATCAACTCAGCAGCATTTCCGGCCTTGACCGACCCGCCGTACTGCACGCGGAGCGCATCAGCGGTCGCGTCGTTGGTGAGGTCGCGCACCCGTTCGCGAATCGCATGGCACACCGACTGAGCGTCGTCTGCTGTCGCTGTCTGACCGGTGCCAATCGCCCAGATCGGCTCGTAGGCGACGACGAGCACCGCGATCTGCTCGTTGCTCCGACCGGCCAAGGCCGCCTCGATCTGGCCCAGTACCTTGGTTTCGGTCTCGCCAGCCTCGCGCTCTGCAAGTGTTTCACCACAGCACACAATGGGCGTCATGCCGTGCTGCTGGATAGCGGCCACCTTCTTGTTGACCATCTCGTCGGTCTCGCCGAAAATCTCGCGACGCTCGCTGTGGCCGACGACCACGTACTCGACGTTCAACTTCTCCAGAAAGACCGGCGCCACTTCACCAGTGAACGCACCGCTGTCTTCCCAGTGACAATGTTGAGCGCCGACCTTGAGGTCGAGGTCTTCGCTGTCGATCAGCGTCTGCACACTCCGAATATCCGTGAACGGCGGGTGAATGCTCACGTCGATCTGCTCAAAGACGTCCTTTGGCAGCAAGTAGTGCAGCTTCTGCACGGTCTGGATGGCCTCGAAGTGGTTGAGGTTCATCTTCCAGTTGCCTGAGATGAGGGGTTTGCGAGTCATGCCGTCATTCCTGTTCTGAGAGCTTCAAGGCCGGGGAGGTCACCGTTCTCGAGAAGCTCGAGGCTGGCCCCTCCGCCGGTTGACACGTGATCGACCTCGTCGTCAAGCTTGAATTGTGCGAGTGCCGCTGCAGAGTCGCCGCCGCCGACGACAGTGAACGCTTTGGTGTCCGCCATCGCCTGCGCCACGGTGCGCGTCCCCGACGCGAAACGTTCGTCTTCGAACATGCCCATCGGGCCGTTCCAGAACACCATACGAGCGTCCATGATGACGTCGGTGAACGCGGCTGCCGAGCCGGGCCCGATGTCATAGCCGATACTGCCCTCGCCCAGCCGGCTCCCGAACTGAGCGAAGTTGCCGCCGGCGTCTGTGCCGTTGATGTCGTCGGGAAGATGGATGGTCTTGCCAAGTTCAGCCGCCTTGGCCAGCAAGCCAGCACACACGTCGACCTGGTCAGGTTCGTGGAGCGATGCACCCACCTGTTTGCCCTGCGCGAGGAAAAACGTGAAGCACATCGCGCCGCCGATGACGATCTCGTCGACAATCTCGAGCAGCGCCTCGATCACGCCAAGCTTGTCGGACACCTTGGAGCCACCGAGCACAGCGACGAACGGGTGCTTCGGCTTGTTGCGCAGACCCAGCAGGACATCGACTTCCCTTTCTAGCAGGCGCCCCATGGCCGAGGGAACGTGCTGTGGGAGACCGACAATCGACGCGTGGGCGCGGTGTGACGCTCCGAACGCATCGTTGACATAGCCGTCGATGCCGTCAGCCAACTGTGTGACGAAGTCCGAGCTGTTTCCGGTCTCCCCCGCGTTGAATCGAAGGTTCTCGATCAGCTCGACGCCGGGCGCGAGTTCGGCGAGCCGGGCGCGCACAGCGTCCATCGCGTACCTGGGATCGGGCGCGCCCTTCGGCCGACCGAGGTGGCTCCCGCAGACGACGAATGCTCCGCGTTCAGTCAACCACTCGATGGTGGGCAGCGCAGCACGAATTCGGAAATCGTCGGTGATCGCACCACTTTCGTCGACCGGCACGTTGAAGTCGGTCCGCACAAAGATGCGCTGACCCGACAGGTCACCGAGGTGAGCTGCAAGGTCTTCGAGGCGTGGAATATCAGTCATCAAGCGCGGTGTTCAGCGCTTGACCTTGGCACCGGCGAACAGCGTCATGTCGACGAGACGGTTCGAGTAACCCCACTCGTTGTCGTACCAACCGTTGACTTTGACCATCTTGCCTTGCACCTGAGTCATGCCAGCATCGAACGTGCAGCTCGACGGATCGGTGACGATGTCGCTCGACACAATCGGTGCCTCGGTGTAGCTGAGGACGTCCTTGAGCGGGCCGGACTTGGCTGCCTTGGCGAATGCTGCGTTGATCTCGTCGACCGACGCCTTCTTCTTCAGGTTGGCGGTGAAGTCGGTCAGCGATCCGGTCGGCACGGGCACGCGCAGGGCGCCGCCGTCGAGCTTGCCCTTCATCGACTCCATCACCAATGCTGTCGCACGTGCTGCACCCGTCGACGTCGGGATGATGTTGATCGCCGCAGCGCGAGCCCGGCGGAGATCGTTGTGCGGACCGTCGACCAACGCCTGGTCACCGGTGTATGCGTGGATCGTCGTCATGAGGCCTTCGACGACGCCGAAGGCATCGTCGAGCACCTTGACCAGCGGCACGATGCAGTTGGTGGTGCAGCTCGCGTTCGAGATCACCTTGTGTTGGCTGATGCGGAAATCCTTGTGGTTAACGCCGTACACGAACGTGGCGTCAGCTTCGCTACACGGTGCCGAGACGATGACCAACGGGGAGCCAGCATCGAGATGCGCACTCGCGGCATCACGGGAGTTGAAGAAACCGGTCGACTCGATGACCACATCGACGCCAAGCTCACCCCAGGGCAGGTCACCCGGGTTGCGCTCACTGAGCACCTTCAATACATCGTCCCCAACCTTGATGCCGCCCTTGACGACCTTGACGGTGTCGGGGAAACGACCCAACACCGAGTCGTACTGCAGCAGGTGAGCCATCTGATCGAGTGAGCCCAGATCGTTGACAGCGACAAAATCGATGTCGGCACCCTGCGCCTTTGCCGCACGGAAGAAGTTGCGGCCGATCCGTCCGAAGCCGTTGATGCCGACGCGAACTGTCATGTGATGATCCTTTTGGGTTGGTGTCGAGGGGGTGTTGCGATCAGCGCGGAGACGCGCCGCTGGTCGGTGTGACCTGCTGTCGACTGTAGCGGCTGGGACCGGCACTGCTGGTTGACACGGTTCCGCGATTCGGCGGGGGCATCAGCTTGCGGGGTCGACGCGTGTTAGCTCGCCAGATTGAGATGCTTGGCACGCACTGCAACGCCTCGAGCGCGGAGCCGAGCGGCCAGTTCTTCAGTGACCGCTACCGATCGGTGCCGTCCGCCAGTGCACCCGATCGCCACCGTCAGGTAGCTCCGACCCTCGGCCTCGTACTGCGGGAGCAGCGAGGCGAGAAGCTCATCGATGCGGTCGACGAAGTCACTCCCAGCCGACGTCTCGAGGACGTAGTCGCTGACTTTCGGATCGTGACCGGTGAGTGGCCGCAGCGCCTCATCCCAATGCGGATTGGGCAGGAATCGAACGTCGAGCACCATGTCCGCATCAAGTGGCAAGCCGTGTTTGAAGCCGAAGCTCTCCACGGCGACCTGCAACCGCGACTCGGTACCGGTGTCGAACGCATGAAGGATTCGATCCTTCAGCTGGTGAACGTTGAGATCGGTCGTATCGATCACCAGGTCCGCCGCGCCGCGGACAGGATCAAGTTTGGATCGTTCGAGCTCGATCGATTCGACCAGTCCAGCCGCTTCGCCGGCAAGCGGGTGGCGGCGCCGAGTGGCGTCATACCGTTTGACGAGCTGCTTGGTGCTCGCGTCAAGGAAGAGCAGCCGCACCCGATGGCCGTCTGCGCGCAATTTGGCAACCTTCGGCAACACATTTTCGTGATCCCGGCCACCGACAAGTGCAAGCCGCGAGATCTCACTGCCCGGTTTGGCGGCCAGATCGACGATCGTGTCGACGAGTGCCGTCGGCAGGTTGTCGACCACGTACCAACCGAGGTCTTCAAGCACGTCTGCCGCGCCTGACCGTCCCGCTCCCGACAACCCGGAGATGATCACGATCTCAGCCATCGCCCTGCAGGATACCTATCCCGACGCGACGTCTGTGTCGAGTCGCGATCTGACGAGGACGAGATGGTGCCAGGCACCAAGTCGTCAGTGACGACCGCCGTCGACCAGGAACTGCTGGGCGGAACAGGCAGCGCCGTCGTCTGCAGCGAGGAACAACACCATCTGGGCGAACTCTGCCGGGTAGATGCGCCGCTTGATTGCCTGGTCGCGCAACGTTCCTGCCTCGCCCTCCTCGCTCCACCACTTGGTCAGCTGCTTTTCGGTCGCAACCCATCCGGGCAGGACCGTGTTGACCCGCACATTGTCGGGCCCAAATGTGCGGGCGAGCGTGCGCGTGATTCCCTCCACCCCCGACTTGGCAATCGCGTAGCCCGGAAAGAAGTCTTCTTGCATCATGTAGCTGCTTGACCCGATGTTGATGATCGATCCGTTCTGCGCTTCGATCATCCCAGGCGCTGCGGCTTGGATCGTGAAGAAGTAGTGCCGCAGGTTCGTGTTCATGCGGTCGTCCCAATCGTCTGCTGACAACTCTTCCCACGTATGACGTTCATCGCTCGCTGCGTTGTTGACGAGCACCGTGAGCCCTCCGAGGTCGGCCTGCGCCTGGCGCACCGCTGTCTGCGTCGCGTTGATGTCGACCAGGTCCACTTCGTAGAAACGTGGGGTATGGCGCGGGTCCGAGGCCGCGCATCGCTCAACCGTCTCGACCCCCTTGGCCGCGTTGATGTCAGCAAAACCGACCTTGCTTCCTTGCCGCACGAATTCTTCAACGATTGCGGCGCCGATTCCGTCGGCTCCACCGGTGATAAGGACGGTTCGGTCGACGAGCGAGGGGTACGTGGCGTAGGTGGCAGTGTTTGGGATGTTCATCAGTATCTCCGTGCAAGTGTGTCGTTGAAGTAAAGCTGGTCGGGGTTGTCGACGAGAATTCGATGCCGCGCGTGAGCGTCTGGCACCCACCGTTCGAGTTGCGTTGCAAGCGTTGCCGGCGACGGCTGCTTGGGCTGACCGGGATGCGGCCAGTTCGATGCCCACAGCAAACGGTCGGGTGCGGACTCGACCAGCGCGTCGAGCAACGGATCGAGATCACCGTGGTCTTGAGCAGAATCGGTGACCGGCTCGGTCGAGGACTCGTACGGAGCAGACAGCTTCACCCATCCGTGTCCCGATTGCGCGATATCGACGAGCGCTGCAAAGTTCGGGTCGCCGACGTCGACCGGAGGCATGAAGCGACCGACGTGGTCGATGACAACATCAACCGGCAACGCAAGAAGCTGCTCGCGGCGGCCAGCCAGTTCGCGACCGTTGAGCTGCACTTGGATGTGCCAGCCAAATGGGGCAATCCGCGCGGCGACGTCGTCCAGCATCGACCACGGAACCGCACCTCCGGAAAGCATGTGAAAGCGAGCCCCGCACACACCAAGGTCGGTGAGGCGGCTCAGCTCGGCGACAGGGGTGGACGAGTCGACGACCATCACACCTCGCGCCGCCCCGCCGAACGACGCCAACGCGTCGAGCTGGCAGCTGTTGTCCAAGCCGTAGGTCGTCGGCTGAACGATCACGAGCCGATCGAGTCCGAGCAGCCGCTGAACCTCTCGATACTCGTGAGGCGTCGCGTCGGGCGGGTGAAGCAGAGCGGTCGACGATGCGGGAAACGCATGATCGTAGAAATGAAGGTGCGTGTCGCAGCTCCCTTGAATCGCCGTGACCGGCTGGCCTGATGCGCGCAGAGACAGCTCGCTCATCGCGACCAGTACTTGCGGAGACGACGAGCATCTTCAGCGTTGACCGACCGTGGCGGCATCAAGCCGGCGATCATTGCGCCGACCTGTTCGACGCTGCTCGCCGCTTGAGCATCCGCGTTCTGTGGAGTCAGCCCTCCGAGGTGTGGCGTTGCCACGACTTGCGGGTGCGCCGCCAGAGCGGCGCTTGGACGTTGATCAGCAGCCCGGCCGACATCCAAACCGACAGCGCGCAGGTGTCCCGAATCGAGCGCACTGCGCACTGCGCCCTCGTCGAGGAGCTCGCCTCTCGAGACGTTGATCAGGGTTGCGTCTGCCTTCATCGCTGCGAGTTCGGCCGCCCCGATCATGTTCTCCGCGTCCGCTGTCGCCTGGGCGAGCGGGAACACGACGTCTGCCTCAGCAAGCAGTTGGCCAAATCCGACCCGCACTGCCGGAGCCTCAACCTCATCGACGAACGGGTCGGCGACAAGCACCTCCATGCCAATCGCTGAGAGCAGACCGGCAAGGTACGAACCGATCGCGCCGTACCCGATGATCCCCGCAGTCTGGCCACGCAGCTGCTGACCCGGGCGCTGCGGCGGCTCAGTCCCGCTGCGATAGTCCACGACCGATGTGGCGATATGCCGCGAGGTCGCCAGGAGAAGTCCGAGGGCGAGCTCGGCCGTCGAGGCGACGAAGCTCTTGGCGGCGCGGGCGACGAGCACGCCGTGCGACGATGCGGCTGCAACATCGATCGTGCTGATGTCAACCGCGCAGCGCAAGAATGCCTTGAGGTCTGGCAAAGCCTCGAAGACGGCGGCGTCCCCGCCGGTTGCTCGGTGCGCGACGATGACGTCGCACCCGGCCGCCGCTTCGATCAACTCCTCGGTCGAAAGGTCGCGATCGAATGGGTTCAGCGTGATCCTTGCGATCGCCTGCAGATCTGGAAGAGCTCGGGCGTAGTACGCATCAAGGTCCTCCGGGCTGTGGGTCACGAACACCTTCACGCCGACCAAGTCTTCCACGCTGACGCCGTCCGGTCACTCCGTTCGGCGGTCATCGCATTTTGTGAAGACGGAAGTACAGCAGCCGAGGGAATGCTGCTGCGGCTGCATAGGACTCAGACCGAGCCAAAAAGCCCGGCGGCGGTGACGGCTCGACCATCCGCTCAATCACAAGACCATGCTCGGCCAAGGCGTTCACGTAGCGCGACATCGGCCGATGGATGAACCGGATGAACACGTCCTTCTCCACCTGTTCCACCGTCGACGCCTCCACGAGATACGGACCGAGGCGCCAGTACTGCTCCGGGGGGTCAACCATGTGATCGTCGATCCAGCCGGCATCGGGCGTTTGCAGAATCGGATGATTGAGAAAGAAGCAGAAGCGTCCGCCGAGTTCGAGCACCCGCGCCACCTCGGCGATGGCATCGTCGACGTCGTCAATGTGTTCGAACACCAAGCACGCGACGGCCGCATCGAAGGACTCGTCAGCGAAGGGCAATGCGGCCGCACCCGCTCGAGCGAAGGCTGGACCGCCTCCGCGCTCGGCGGCAACTCGCACGCAGTTCCATGTCGGGTCGATGCTGGCGACCATGCTCCCTTGCGCTGCAGCGAGACGCGAGATTTGACCGTCACCACAGCCGATGTCAAGTACATGTCGAGCACCCTCCAATTCGGCTCCCGCCATCGGCAGGATCTGCTCCTCGTACTCGGGATCAGCCCCGTCGGTGAATCCATCGATCCACCAGCCGGCATGATCCTCCCAGAGGTTCTCGTTCTGCTCGTCCACTCGCGCAGGCTACGCACGACTCACCTACCGTGTTGGGATGTTGTTTTCCGTGTGGCCCAATCCCAGCCGACCGATGAATGAGGTCCTCGACCTCGCGAAGATGGCCGACGACGACGGCTGGTACTGCTTCTGGTACGCGGACCACTACATGGAGAACACCGGTGACGAGTCATTGAAGCCGGGTCCAGTTCATGAGTGCTGGACCGTGCTGCCGGCTGTCGCAGCGGTCACCCACCGGGTCCGGCTCGGGCCGCTCGTGTCACCGACCTCGGTCCATCACCCCGCGCTGCTGGCAAACCGCGCCGGAACCCTCGACCAGCTCTCGAACGGACGGTTCGTACTCGGCCTCGGCGCCGGCTGGCAGATCAATGAACATGCCGCATACGGCATCGAATTGGAGGCACCCGGGACACGCGTCGGCCGGTTCGAAGAGTCGATCCAGATCATCGAGTCATTGCTCGCCAACGATCACACGACCTTCAAGGGCAACTTCTACGACTTCACCGACGCGCCATGCGAGCCCAAACCGGTCCAGTCCCCGCTGCCGATCGCCGTGGGGACTGGCAGCCCCCGTATGCTGAAGATCACCGCCCGCCATGCCACCGACTGGAATACCTGGGGCGCTCCCGAACTCGCTGCCGAACGGCACGCCGACTTCGTCGGAGCGTGCGAGTCGGTTGGCGTCGACGCCACCGCCAAACACACCTCGGTGCAGGCAATGTTCTTCCTCGACGGCGACGTCGGCAAGATCGCCGCAAGCCCGATGGCAAGCCGCTCCATCGCCGGTTCGAACGAGCAGATCATCGATGCCCTCGGCCAGTACGCCGCGATCGGGTTCAAGGAAGTCATCGTCCCCGACTTCACCCTGGGCGGCACCGCAGAGGAACGCCTCGACGCCTACGCCCGCTTCCGCGACGACATCATCCCCAACGTCGACTGAGTCACTCGCTGTGAAACTTGGCGCGGATGGCTTCGGCGACGGCGTCGGGCAAGAAGCTGTATGCCTGCAGTTCTTCCAATGACGCCTGCTTTACCTTGGTGATGCCACCCATCGCCTTGAGCAGCTTCTTCTTGCGGACCTCGCCCATACCGGCGATGTCATCGAGCGCACTGACCGTCATCGACTTGCTCCGGCGTTCGCGGTGAAACGTGTTGGCGAAGCGGTGCGCCTCGTCGCGAATGCGCTGCAGCATGAACAGCGCTTCGCTCCCCCGCCGCAGTTCGACCGGCTCCGACCGCCCCGGCACGTAGATCTCCTCGAATCGCTTCGCCAGGCCGGCCACGGGAATCTCGTCGGCGAGACCGAGTTCTTGCACGACTTGGTACGTCGCGCTGACCTGGCCCTTGCCACCGTCGACAAGGAGGAGTTGCGGCGGGTAGGCGAACTTACCGGGCTTGCGCTCTTTGCCTTCGACGCCTTCGCCGTCGGGGCCGGTGCGCTCGCTGACCGGCCGATCACGCTCGTCGAGGTACGCCTGGAGCCGGCGGCGCACCACTTCGGCCATCGCCGCGTAGTCATCGCTCTGCCCGCCAACGGCTGAGCCCACTTCGTTGATTTTGAACCGGCGGTACTCGCGCTTCGCAGGGAGTCCGTCTTCCATCACGACCATCGAGCCGACGTAGTTGGTGCCCTGAATGTGGGCCATGTCGTAGCACTCGATCCGCAACGGGGCCTCGGGCAATTCCAGCGCATCCTGCAGCTCGGTGAGCGCCCGACTGCGCGTGTTGTGATCGCTCGCCCGTTTCATCCGGTGACGGGTGAACTCTTCCTTTGCATTGCGCGTGACCGTGTCGAGCAGTGTGACCCGGTCACCGCGCTGTGGCACGCGGATCTGCACCTTCGAGCCCCGGGCGAGTTCGAGCCACTCTTCGTACACCGCTCGGTCGTCGGCCTCATACGGCACCAACACCTGCTTGGGAACACCGAGAATCGGTTCCTCTCCGTAGAGGTTCTCGAGGATGCGGTTGATCAGCCCGCCTGGCGTGAGGTCCTCAACCTTGTCGAGAATGAACCCCTTGCGGCCGACGACTCGGCCCTTGCGGATGTAGAACATCTGCACCGACGCCTCAAGTTCATCTTCGGCGATGCCGATCACGTCGAGGTCTTCGTTCTTGTCGGCCACCATTTGCTGCTTCGAGATCGCCTTGTGTACCGCTTCGAGCCGATCGCGAAGCCGAGCGGCCTGTTCAAACTCGAGGTTGGTCGCTGCCTGCTTCATGTCTGCGTCGAGCCGATTGACGATCTCGTCGGTGTCACCGTCGAGAAACTGACACAGCTCGGTGACGAGCTGCCGGTAGGGCATCTCGTCGATCTCACCGACACACGGTCCGGAACACTTCTCGATGTGGAACAGCAGGCACGGCCGGCCGAGTCGCTCGTGCTCGTTGAACTTGCTTTGTGTACAGGTCCGGACAGGGAAGCTACGCAGCAACAGGTCGAGTGTGTCGCGGATCGCGTACGCATGGGCGTACGGTCCGAAGTAGCGGGTGTCTTTCCGTTTGCGGCCACGCATCACCTGGGCGCGCGGCCACTGCTCACTCGATGTCACAGCGAGGAACGGGTAACTCTTGTCGTCGCGGAGCCGCACGTTGAATCGAGGGTCGTGCTGCTTGATGAGGCTGTACTCCAGCATCAACGCTTCGACTTCGTTCGCAACGATGGTCCACTCAACCGACTCCGCCGTCCGCACCATCTGCGCCGTACGAGCGTGCATGTTGCGCGGATTCTGAAAGTAGTTCGACAGGCGTTGACGCAGGTTCGATGCCTTGCCCACGTAGATGACGCGGCCATTGCGATCCTTGAACTGGTACGAACCCGGCGCTTCCGGGATCGTGCCTGCTGGTGGACGCTTGATCACGCCCACATTGTGCCTCAACGGCCGACTCGTCGTGCAGGCCATCGGCCACCTCATTGATGCAGCAGTCCCGGGATGCTGGGTCTGTCTCGATCTCGCCAGGTACCGTGGTCGCCGATGTCCGACTACATGCAAGCGATGTTCCGCCGGCGCCCGAATGACGGATGGTTCCGTGCAGGCAAATACGACGTGACCACGACCGACATCATGTGCGGTCTGGCCATCGCCACGATGTTCCTGTGGGCGGCGAGTCAAACCGCGTTCTTCAAGCTGGTCTTCTTCGCTCCCGAGGTCCGCAACGGCGAGGTTTGGCGCATCATCACCTGGCCGATTGCTGAGCCGCCAGATTTCTTCGCACTGCTGGGCGTCGTCTTCTTCTGGTTGTTCGGCCAGCAAGTCGAGGCACTGTTCGGACGCAATCGTTTCCTGATGTGGGTGCTCGCCACCACCATCATCCCGGCCGTGGCTCTGACGGTCCTCGGGGCGATCAACAACGAATTCGACTTCACGAGCGCCGACCTCGGGCTCGGCACGCTGTTCCTCGGCGGCATCTGGGTCTACGCCGCCACCTACCCGGGCGTGAAATGGTTCGAAGTCGTACCGCTGTGGGCAATCGCTGGCGTCTTCACGCTGCTCCGTCTGCTCCAGTTCACCGGTTACCGAGCAGGCGGCGCAGTGCTCTTCCTGCTCATCTCGGTGGCCGCTGCGCTCGTCGCTGGCCGTTCGCTGGGCCTCGCCACCGGATGGCCGATTCCACACATTGATCTATCCAGCGTCGGCAACGGTTCTGGAGGCTCCCCCAAGCGGCGCAAGGCTCCAAAGCAGAAGCGCTCACGCGGGTCGCGTGGTTCCGGTGGCGGAAGCGTCGTCGGTGGCCCCTGGCAGAACGCTCCCGCACCCACCGCGCCGCCAGTCGGTCCGTCCGCGTCTGATCAGGCAGAACTCGACGGCTTGCTCGACAAGATCGGCGCCAACGGTATGGACTCATTGAGCGGCGCCGAAAAGAAGCGCCTCAACGAACTCAGCAAACGCCTCCGCAACTCCTAACCCACCGCGATGACGTTGTCCCCCACCGGTAGGGGGCATCGTCTTCGGTTGGGACGTCACGCTGCTCAGCCGCAATGCGTGCGCATTGAGGTTCGCTGCGTCGATGGAGGACTTGACCCGGGCACACCGATGACGAAGCCACCGCGCTGCATCTTGATGACGTACACCTTCGCCCAAGGAGGGCAACGTCATCGCGTTCGTGGCTGACAATTTCTTGATGATCGCAACCCGCGCGAACGGGGATGAACGTCATCTGCGTCAAGCAGAGGTTGGGGTTGCTCGCAAACGGGCCACGGTGAGCCAGGCATAAACCAGCAGACAGGCAGCGAGCACCGCCCCAGCATTGGCAAGCAAATGGAACCCGAACGACTGCTTGACAAAGCCAGAGCTGAACGCGGCAAGTGCTCCGCAGAAACTCATCGTGAGATCCGATGTGCCCTGAACCTCCACTTTCGACTCAATAGGCACCGACGCCGTAAGGAGCGTCGAACCGCCAATCAGGCCGATGTTCCAACCCAGTCCGAGGAAAAACAAACCCACGAACATCAATGCGGGGACGTATCCGGCGAGCACCGTCGCCAACGTTCCACAGCCGAGTACCACGGCGCCGATCTGAATCGAACGGACTCGACCGATGCGCTCGACGGCACGACCGACAAACGGTGCCAGGCCGTACATGCCGACGATATGCACAGCAATGACGAATGCCGACAAGTCTGCGTGGTCATGGTCCTTCATATGTGGCGGAGTCATCGTCATCACCCCGACCATCACCGCTTGGGAGATCGCCATCGCTGCGAAGCCCAGCTTCGCATTGGACGATCGGGCGATCACACCGACGGACGCGCGCACCTGCTTGATCGGACGCGTTCTGGTCGCGTTCGGGTTGATCCCGCCGACCACCGCGAGTGGGTCCGGCCGAAGCCGCGTCCAGACCACCGCAGCGGCGACCGAGAAGAAGAGGGTCGCAAAGACGAACGGTCCAATGAGCTCGTCAAGCCCGACGCTCTCAGCGACTACCTTCTCGAAGGGCGTCAGCAGCGGACCGAAGATCGCTCCGAGCGCGCCGATCCAAACGATCGCGGCGATTGCTGTCGCCTGGTGGTCCGGCTCAGCGAGATCTGCTGCCACATATCGGCCCTGCAATGTTGAGGCTTGACCAGCCCCGAACAACACCATGCCGATGACGAACAGGGGGAAAAACCTGAGCTGTCCACCGGTGGCCGCGATGGCCGATCCGGCGGCACCGATCAGCAGCGCACCGGCCATCCCCGGTCGCCTTCCGCGACGCCGCATGAAAGCCGCCAGCGGGACCATCGAAAGCGCGGCGCCGAGCGTGAACGATGCCGTGCCAATCCCCGCCAAACGATCTGAGCCAAGGAGGTCGCTCGCCAACAGAGTGACCACTGCGACCATGCCCGCCACAGCAGCCTGGCCCGGTACCTGTGCGAGCCGCAAGGAGTTCAGAGTGCGGCGCTGCAACTCCGCCCGGTCGACGCCAGTCTGCTCAAGCGTCTCCGTCACCGCTGCAGCCTTCCACACCGATGCTCACGCGCCCGATCCCACCGTGATAGCGAAGACCCAGCGTCTACGGGACAACGTCATCGCGACTGAGCGCTCTGACCCGGCGATGACAGACACCCCAACGGCACGGGACAACGCCATCGCAATGACGTCAAGCCAGCAACGGTTTGAGGTACTGCCCGGTGAAGGATGCGTTGACCTTGGCGACGTCTTCGGGTCTTCCCTCAGCAACAATCTGGCCGCCACCATTGCCGCCATTCGGACCCAGATCGATGATCCAATCGGCGGTCTTGATGACGTCCAGATTGTGCTCAATGACCAGCACGGTGTTGCCCTGGTCAACAAGGCGCTGCAGCACCGTCAGGAGACGGCCGACGTCTTCGAAGTGAAGGCCAGTGGTCGGCTCATCGAGGAGATAGATCGTGTGACCGGTTGATCGCTTGGCCAACTCAGTCGCAAGCTTGACGCGCTGCGCCTCGCCGCCCGAAAGCGTTGGGGCCGACTGACCGAGGCGGACGTAGCCAAGACCCACATCCATCAGCGTCTCCATGTAGCGGGCGATGCCGGGTTGGTTGACGAAGAAGTCGACCGCTTCGGCGACCGGCATGTCGAGTATCTCGGCGATGTTCTTGCCCTTGAACTCAATGTCAAGTGTGTCGCGGTTGAACCGGGCCCCGTGGCAGACCTCGCACGGCACGTACACGTCGGGCAGAAAGTTCATCTCGATCTTGATCGTGCCGTCACCTGAACAGGCCTCGCAGCGCCCGCCCTTAACGTTGAAGCTGAACCGCCCGGGCTGGTAGCCGCGCACCTTGGACTCGTTGGTCTGGGCGAACAGCTTGCGAATCTTGTCGAACACCCCGGTGTACGTGGCGGCGTTGGAGCGCGGCGTTCGCCCAATCGGCGACTGATCCATGTCGATGACCTTGTCGAGGTGCTCAATGCCCGTGATCTTCTTGTGCTTGCCCGACGGCGTCTTCGACTTGTAAATGTTCTGCATGAGAACCGGCAGGAAGATGTCGCGGACCAGCGACGACTTGCCCGAACCGGACACACCGGTAACAGCGACGAAGTTACCGAGCGGAATCTTGACATCGATGTTCGCCAGGTTGTGCTCGCGGGCACCGAGGATCGCCACCTCGGTCAGGCCACGCGGACGACGGGACTGCGGCACCGGGATCTTCTTCTTTCCGGTGAGGTACTGACCCGTAATCGAGTTCTTTGCTTTGCCGATCCCCTTAACCGGTCCCGCGTAGACGACCTCGCCACCGTGCTCGCCAGCGCCCGGCCCGATGTCGATGATCCAGTCGGCTTCATTGATCGTGTCTTCGTCGTGCTCGACGACGATCACAGTGTTGCCAAGGTCACGGAGACGCAGCAACGTGTCGATGAGCCGACGATTGTCGCGCTGGTGCAGCCCGATCGACGGCTCGTCGAGAACGTACAGCGTGCCGACGAGCCCAGATCCGATCTGCGACGCCAGACGAATGCGCTGCGCCTCACCGCCAGCCAAGGTGCCAGCAGGACGCGACAGCGTGAGGTAGTCGAGGCCAACGTCCAACAGGAACCCGAGGCGTTCGTTGATCTGTTTCATCACCCGCTCGGCGATCAGTTGATCACGATCACTCAACTTCAATGCACCCAAGAACTTCGCCGAGTCCTCGATCGACATATCGCTGACTTCGGAGATGTTCTTGTCATTGATGGTGACGGCCAGCGATGCGGGCTTGAGGCGAGCGCCCCCGCACTTCGAGCAGGCAACCAGACGCATGTAGCCCTCGTACTGCTCACGTGCCCACTCGCTGTCGCTGCCTTCGTGGCGACGACGGATCCAAGGAATGACGCCCTCGTACTCGGTCGAATACGACCGCGACCGGCCGTACCGGTTCTTGTACTTGACGGTCATCTTGCCCTTGACTCCATGCAGGATCAGCTTCTGCTGCTTGGCGCTGAGGGTGTGCCACGGCGCGTCGAGGTCGATCTCGTTGACGTTGGCAACCGACTCAAGCATCCGCGTGAAGTACTGAGTGTGTGCACTTCGCCACGGCGCAATCGCACCCTCGGAAAGCGAGGCATCGACATCGGGGATGACCAGTTCCGGGTCGACCTCGTAGGTGGTGCCCAACCCATCACACGTCGCACAGGCGCCGTACGGAGAGTTGAAAGAGAAGTTTCGGTCGGCCGGCTCGTCATACGATGTACCGCAGACGTCGCACGCCAAGTGCTGACTGAACGTGATCATCTCGGGCTCTGCGTCACGATGCACGATCTCGATCTCGGCGACGCCCTCGGCAAGGTTGAGCGCCTGCTCGAGTGAATCGGTGAGACGACGATCGATGCCCTCCTTCAACACGAGTCGGTCGACCACAATCTCGATCTTGTGGTTCTCGTACTTGGCGAGGCGCTCGTCACGCTTGAGGAACTCGTCGATGTCGACGGTCTCGCCGTCGATGCGAGCACGCACGTAGCCCTGGCCGGACAGATCTTCGAGCAACGTGTCGTACTCACCCTTCCGGCCGCGAACGACCGGCGCCAGGACCTGGAACCGTAAGCCGTCGTCCATCGCCATAATGCGATCGACAATCTGCTGCGGCGTCTGACGCTGCAACCGAGTTCCGTCATTCGGGCAGTGCTGGATGCCAATCCGGGCATAGAGCAGACGGAGCGCGTTATAGACCTCGGTAATCGTGCCGACGGTGGATCGCGGGTTGCGCGAACCCGACTTCTGATCGATCGAGATCGCCGGCGACAAACCTTCGATCATGTCGACGTCGGGCGGATCCATCTGCCCGAGGAACTGACGCGCGTATGCGCTCAGCGACTCGACGTAGCGGCGTTGCCCTTCGGCGTAGATCGTGTCGAAGGCGAGCGACGACTTGCCCGAGCCGGAGAGCCCGGTGAAGACGACGAGTTTGTCGCGCGGCATCTCGACGTTGACGTTCTTGAGATTGTGCTCGCGTGCTCCGCGCACAATGATCTTCGGCTCGTCAGCGACTTTGCGAGCGGCTCGCTTCTTCGGCGCCGGCGATGTTGTCGCAGCCGGAGTCTTCGCTGCTCTTGTTGTTGCGGGGGCGTCAGAACGGGCAGCCATGCTCGCCCGACTCTACCCGCACGATCGCAGAGGCGA
>ERZ891134.652-NODE-652-length-27435-cov-7.377831_pt1 | contig 27435 bp, 26 predicted proteins | sample MGYA00520888_ERZ891134 | MGnify/ENA primary metagenome ERZ891134 (study PRJEB32303, sample SAMEA104408692) | aquatic metagenome | biome: Brackish water; feature: Coastal; material: water | place: Baltic Sea | collected 2014-10-23 | depth 10 m ... | reverse complement strand
GCCCCCGGTTTCGCGATCGATGGCGACCCCTCGACGGCATGGCGCACCGGTATCGCTGAGAAAAGCGACGGCGCCCGCTGGCTTGTCAATTTCGTTGCACCCGAAAGTCTCGACTCGCTTCGGCTGTTGCAACCCCAGGTCGGGGCCAACGATCGGGTTATCACTCTCATCCGTGTCACCACCGACGGCGGCTCCACGGAGTTTGATCTCGACAACTCGTCTCGGGTCACCAACGGACAAAGCCTCGACCTCGGGGCTGTGGGTCTCGGTGGGCTAACCAATCGTCTGGAGATTGAGGTGCTCTCGGACAACCTCGGCGACCTCGCCTCCTACGTCGGCCAGCCAGGCGTCGGATTCGCCGAAGTGACGCCAATTCGATCGGATGGTTCCATTGTTGTTGACGACCGCGCCGTTCGACTTCCAATCGCTGCTGCGCTCAGTATCGCCACCGATGATCCACTCACCTTTGTACTGACACGGCAACGAATTGAGCCATCGACTCCCAACCGGCAGGCTCCCGAGCCGGTCATCGATCGGCTCTTCGATGTGCCGTTTGATCGTCCGTTCGTCCTCGCTGGTCAGGCACGGCTCTCGGCGACAGCCAGCGACGATGTACTCACGTCGTTGCTGATTGAGTCTGAGGCCCCTAAACGCGCCACAGCCACTGCATCCGTACGTCTCCCAGGCAGTGCTGCAAGTCGCGGCGATGCCGCGGTTGACGGCGACGTGGCCACCGCTTGGCAAACGCCGTTCGACGGCAGCGTCGGCGCAACATTAACTATTGTGCAACAGGCGCCTGTTGAGGCCAACAAGTTGACCATCACATGGCGGAGCGATGGCAAGCATGCCGCCCCGACCGCACTCACGATCACCGATGGCGCGACCACTTTCGAGGTCGCCGTACCGCTGGCGACCTCAGAATCCGGGCTGTCGACGGTGACGATTCCCGTTCCGACGTTCACCGCCTCGAACACCACCATCACCATCGATGCCGTGTCAGGGGAAACCGTGCCCGAGTATTACTCCGGTGTTGAACGGTTGCTCCCGATGGGCATTGCCGAAGTCTCGTTCGACTCAGATGGCTTGGGGACTCCCACCGGGCAAACTCGTGTTCTGAATAGCGGCTGCCGCTCCGACTTGATTTCACTCGACGGCGCACCGCTCGCCGTCGAGGTAACTGGAGAAGTGGATAGCGTCCTCGACATCATCCCGTGCATCGACACCATCTTGGACCTGACCGCCGGACAGCATCGCCTCATCGCCGCCAACGGTAAATTGACTGGACTTGACCTCGATCGGCTCGTCCTCGATTCACCTCAGCGAGCGCCAGCTTCGCCGCCCAACGGAAGTGTCGCCATCACCCGAAGGGATGCAACGGCCATCGACGCATCATTGACCGCGACTGTCCACACGACAGTGCTGACGCTCCCCCAGAGTCATAACCTCGGCTGGACCGCGACCGTCGACGGCGTCGACCTTGGTGCGCCCCTCCTCATTGACGGCTATGCGAACGGCTGGATGCTGCCGCCCGGACCATCTGACCGTTCGCTCGAACTCCGCTGGACGCCACAGCGTTCTGTCAACGTCGGTCTCGGAATATCCGCCCTTGCCGCCCTCGCCATCTTCGCCCTGATTGCCAGTGGCCGGGTCAGGAGAAATCAACGACAGTTCGATCCGGCTGCCGCCGGTGTTGACTGGTCAAGGGACGCGACGACACCGGCACCAGCGACGCTGGCCGCAGCTGCTGGAATCACGGTGGTTGGCTTTATGTTTGTCGGAGGACCATTCGCTGCGTTGACGGCGGCTGTGCTGTCGCTGATCGTGCTCGTCGCACGTCGGAACCGGCTTGCACTTGTGCTTGCGGCCACGATCGTGTGTGTCGGGTGGGCTGCCGTGAGCGGCCTGATCATTGCCCTCGAGTGGCGCTACGACTACGCCAACGGACCCGACTGGCCGCTCCATTTCACCTGGGCTGCCCCGATTACCTGGATGGTCGTCGCCGCAGTTAGCACCCAGGTACTCATGTCTGTGCTTGCACCGGCTCGTGTTGCGTCGGAGGATCTCACATCAACTGGGTCGACCCCAGGCGAGTCGACGGGCACATCGCCCAATGCTCACCCGGAGTAGTCTTGGGTCCTCATGCGCACCTTGATTATCGTGCCGACGCACAACGAGGCAGCGAACATCTGCACGGTGCTCGACGAGATCCAGCGACACGTGCCGAACACCGACATCATGGTGATTGACGACTCGTCAACTGACGACACGCGCTCGCTCGTCCGAAAACGCATCGCCGCTGGCGATGCCATTGAAATCGTCGAGCGGGAGGAGAAACGGGGTCTCGGCGATGCCTACCTCCATGCGTTTCGATTGGCGCTAGCCGACGGCTACGACGCCGTTGTCGAAATCGATGCGGATATGTCCCACGACCCCGCTGTGCTACCGACGATGCTTGCAGTTGCTGAGCGCGGCATAGATCTGGTCATTGGTTCGCGCTACATTCCCGGCGGCTCAGTGGTCGGCTGGCCGCGTCGTCGAACCTGGCTTTCCCGCTGGGGAAACCGCTACGCGGCGATCATGCTCGGTCTCGCCGTCAATGATGCCACTGCTGGCTATCGGGTGTATCGCACGGACGCACTCCGGGCGATCAACCTCGATGGCATCCAGGCTGGTGGTTACGGCTTTCAGGTGGAGATGACCTACCGAACCGTCGGCGAGGGCCTGAGCGTCGTTGAGATTCCGATCCAGTTCCGCGATCGCGTCGCCGGAACCTCCAAGATGCACCGCGGCATCGTGTTCGAAGCCTTCAAGTTGGTCACCTACTGGGGCCTCGCCGACCTGTTCAGCATGCGTCGACGGCGACGGGCCTACCGCGAAGAAGTCCAAGCCGCCGCGGCGCAGAATAGGTCGAGCTGACGGGCAGCAACTGCCGTCCACGAGAGACCCGCAGCATGATCGGTTGCCGCACGCGCCATCTCACTTCTCAGTTCATGCTGTCCGAGTAGATCAGCAACTACCGGACCGAGGTCAGCGATGTCCGCGACAAGTCGGCCGGTCACGCCGTCGACGGCTGCGCCACGATGCCCAGCGATGTCCGTGGCGACGCAGGGCGTTCCGCATGCTGCTCCCTCTGTCAGTGACATGCCCCACCCCTCCGCATGTGACGCGCTGACGACGAGCCATGCCGACCGATATGCCCCCACGAGTTCATCGTCGGTAACGCGTCCGCTCAACGTGACCCAATCCTGTGCGCGATGCTCGTCAATCCAGGCCTCAATCTGCGGCCTGTCAGGGCCATCCCCGATGAGGCGGACCCTCAAGCTGGGTACTTGAGTCCGTGCGAATGCAAGCGCAGCCAATGCCAGGCGTTGCCGTTTGACCGGTGCAAATCGTCCGACGATCACAACCTCGGGTACGAGGCTTCTTTCGGTCTCATCTGACGTGTATCGCTCGTGCACGCCGGGCGGGATGACGGTGAGCTGCGAGCGATCAATTCCAATTTCTTCGATCTGATCTGCAGAGGACTCTGACAAGGTGGCGAATGTGCTCCGTTTGTAGAACACCGGCGCGATTCGAGTCTCAAGGAAACGGCCGACTCCAGCGAGTGGTTCGGGCAGCACGTCGGCCCACATATCGCGGTGGACGTGATGCATCCAGACCACTCGACCTTGCGGCGCCCAGAGGGGGCTGAACCAGGGCACGCCGTTCCAGATCTCGAGCGTTGCCGTGCTTGGCCGTCTTCGTCGCATCAGACGGCGGCACATTTGACCGGCGATGACCCGAGCAAACACGTCAAACCTTCCACCTTTTTGCACGACCACGTACCCGTTACGGTCGAACGCCCGCGCGCTCCGCGTTGACGTCCGATGAACGACGTCGATACCCACCCCAGCCCAGCGGCTGAAAATCTCGTCGGCATGGAGTTCTGACCCACCCGCTTCGGCGTCGTCAAGATCGCGCCACGCGAAACTCTCGATTCGGTTGATACCGAGGCGTCGAAGCCGGTCGGCACTCGCCTGCAGCTCTAACTGACCAGCTGCCGTCGCATCGGGAACGGTCACGTGTCGAGTTTGCGCCAGACAAAGTCGGGGGCAAACCGGAGCAACCCGAATACACCCTGCAACTTTGACGGCACCCAGACGATGGGTTTCTTCTTTCGGAGCCCGTTGATCGTGGCGGCAGCAACGTCGGCTGCATTGACGGTGAAGGGCGCCTCGTTCATTCCCTCGGTCATCGAGGTCCGCACCATGCCGGGCCGAACGGTCAAAACATGAGCGCCTGATCCATGCAAGCCGTGACCGAGACCGGTGCTGAAGGCATCGAGGCCAGCCTTGGTCGAGCCGTACACAAAGTTCGAAGCCCGCGTGCGGACTCCAGCGACGCTTGAGAGGGAAATCAGAGCGCCGTGCCCTTGTGCTCGCAGTTGATCGGCGACGGCCAGACCCGAGCTCACGGCGCCTGCAAAATTGACGTCGACCAGCTTGGCGGCAGCAACAGGGTCGTCAGCAGCATCGGCTCCGAGCTGGCCAAAGGCCTGAATCACGATGTCAAGGTCACCGTGATCAGCTGCGACCGCGGCGACCCAGCCGGCGTGCCCGACGTGATCGGTCGCGTCGAAGTGGCATACGGTTACCGATGCGCCGCTCAACTCAGCTTCGAGGCCAGCGGCATCTGTCGAGTCAACGTTGCGACAACCGAGCACAACGGTGCGCAGCGATGACGAGTCGAGCGCCAAAACGATCGCGCGAGCAATGTCGCTGCCGCCGCCGAGCACGACCACAGTTTGCGGTTGTTGAAGAGCATTGTTCATGAGAGGTCCAGTCTGTTGGTTCACAGCAGGTCGAGTCGGCGCGCCTGATCGCTGGCCCAGCGGCCATGCGGGTCGACTGACCGTCGGATCGCCTTCCAGTCGTCGAGCCGCGTGTAGCCCGCACGAATGATGTCAGGGGTGGTGTGAGCATCTTTTGCGAGGTAGTGGCGTCCACCGGCATCCACGACGAGTTGATCGAGTTCCGCGAGGAATGACCCCAGCCCGGGAACACCAGCGGCAACGTCAAACGTCAAGGTCCAGCCCGGCTTGGGGAAGCTCAACAGGCCACCGCTCTGGGCACCGAATCGCTTCAGCACTGAAATGACACTTGCATTTCCGTTTGCTACGACCCGTTCGACAATGTCGCGCAGCGTGTCGACGGCGTCGAAGGGAACGACGAACTGGTATTGCAAGAACCCGTTGGCGCCATAAAACCGGTTCCAGTCGCCGATCCCGTCGAGGGGATGGAAGAACCCGGTGAGCGTTGGGGTGCCGATGTGCTGTTTCGGGGCCTTGCGAAACCACAACTCGTTGAACGTGCGCACGGCGAGCCGATTCATCACGTTCGGCACCGGTGGCACCGACGCCAGCGACCCCGGAGCAAAGCCGAGCGGATTGCATAGCGCTTTGGGCGAGCGTTCGGCGAGGTCCTCGAGTGTGGCGTGGTCGCCGCGCTCGAGAATTGAGCGGCCGACTGTTGCACCCTTTGTCGCCAAATCGACCCACGCCACCGAGTACCGATGCTCCGCGTCGCCGTCGCTCATCGCAGCGATCAGCGCATCGAGGTCAGGGAGGCGCTGGGTTTCGACCAAACACCGATTCGTTTCGATCCGCAGCAAATTGAACGTGGCCCGTGTGATGACCCCGGTGAGACCCATTCCACCGACCGTGGCCCAGAACAGATCGGCCTCGGTGTCAGGCCCAATTGTGCGTTCTGATCCGTCAGCAAGCACGATGTCGAGTGAACGAACGTGGTGCCCGAACGTGAGATCGCTGTGGTGACCCTTGCCGTGGACGTCACTGGCGATTGCGCCACCGATGGTGATGAATCGCGTGCCGGGCGTGACCGGAACGAAGAACCCATGCGGCACGATGCGGCGGAGCAGCTCGTCGAAACTCACCCCGGCGTCGACGGTGGCTGTGCCACCGACGGTGTCAATCCACACCGGATTGGCCGACGGCTTGAGCCGGATGACCGTGCCGCCACCGTTCTGTGCCGGGTCGCCGTACGCCCGTCCGAGACCGCGAGTAATGGCCCCGCGGCTGCCCCACTCGATGGTCGCAAGGCCATCGGCGCCGACCGACTCGACGTTGGCCGAGGTCGCCGAGGTTCTCCCCCAGCCCGTGAGCAACTGCCGGTCACCCATCAGCGGCTCAGTACGGCCATTCGGGCGCGGTACGGCCGAGTTTGGTCATGATCTTGCCCAGGCCTGCCGACAGGAGCACCTTGAGGGCGACGTTTTTCACGAACCACGGCAGCTGTGCAAGCTGTTGCGCAGCATTTTTGACTCTGTCGAGCGGTCCGCTCGCGAGGTCAGCCCGGTAGATCGTCATCGATCGTGACCGACCGACGTACCGGAACTTCGAACCGAGTAACAACTCGCGGAGAATTGCGAAAGTGACACCGATTGATGAGAACGAATCATGGATCAGCAGAGTGCCGCCGTCCTCGACCCGTGCGCCCCAGGACACGATGTCGGCCCGTGCCGGTGCGTAGCGGTGCGCGCCATCGACATACAACACGCCGAGTTCACCGGCGACCTCGGTGTGCGCATCATCGGAGAACATCCGGAGATGCCGTACCCGGTCTGCGACGCCGGCATCAGCGAGATTCTTGTTGAAGATCGCGTGATCACCATCGGCTGCGTCCGCGTAACCATCGATCTGTTGTGGCCCGCGATCGTTGCCGGCGTGAGGATCGATCGCAATCACCTGCACCGACGGGTCAGCAGCCATTGCCAGGACGATTGTCGAGCGTCCCTGAAACGAGCCGATCTCGACGACTTGGCTGCCGTCCGGGCAGCGAACAGCACTGTCGTACAGCGTCGATGCCTGCCCCGGGGTCATCCACCCGTCAACATCGGCCACCTGCGCCATCACGATATCGATGGCGGGACGATCGAATTGCGGCCTGCCAGATGCATTGTCCATGTGGTCAGCCAGCGTAGACGGCGATGCCATAGATCACGATCCAAGCGAGACCCAGAATCTGCAGAATGCGGTCCTTGGCGAAAACTTCCTCAGGGGCTCCGCCCCCTCCCTGTTCGAGCACAAGCAGATACTGCAGGAGTGCTGCGAGCATTGGGACGATCGAGAGTTCGTAGAACGGAAAGTCGAACTCGCCGAGCGCGTTGACTTCGGCGCTGGTCTCGAATGCCCAGACGCAGTAACTCAGCAGGGCAGCACCACAACTGATCGACAGCACGATCCGGAGGTAGCCAACGGTATACATCTCGAGCGTGGCGCGCGTGCCTGCCCCGGTCCCCAATTCGTTCAACTCGGCATAGCGCTTGCCGGCAACGATGAAGAGGGAGCCGAAGGTGGTGCACAGCACGAACCATCGCGACATCGGCACGTCGACGGCCACGGCACCAGCGCCGGCGCGCAAGACGAAACCGGATGCGACCACCAGGAGCTCGACGACGGGGATGTCTTTCAGTCCGAAGTTGTAGGCGAGGTTGACAACGAGGTAGATCCCAATCACCGCCACGGTTTGCCAACGGCCCGTCAGGCCAGCCAGACCGAGCGCAACGAAGGGAGCGATGACGCCAACCACACGCGCAGCGCTGATGGGCACATCACCGGCAGCAATCGGTCGATCGCGCTTGGTCGGGTGCCTCCGGTCCGCCGTGACGTCGATCAGATCGTTCCAGTAGTACACCGCCGATGCGGCGAAACAGAACGCCACGAACACAATGATCGTCAGGCCGAGTTCGCTGCCCTGATTCAGCACCCCGGCTGCGCCGGGCGCGGCGAACACCAGCACATTCTTCAGCCACTGCTTGGGCCGAGCGGTGCGAATCAGGCCCGAAATCACTGCGCTGACCGTAGCGCCCTGCACGTAGCTGCGGGGCAACCTGACGTTGTCCGGTCTGACTGACCAGCGTTGTTCTATCCGGCCGACGCCGGCAGCCAGCTGGGTTGATGCTTGCCAACAAACACGGCAGTGTCCGCGTCGAGGAGGAGTTCGCGGTCGCCTACGGAGTCACCGTACGCGGTGAGATGCACTCCTTGGCGACCGCCGACATCGGAGCAGTGCTCATCGAGCCAGGTGTGTACACGGCGTACCTTCTCGGGGCCACGACAGTTCGGGCCGCTCAAGTCACCCGTGAACGTTCGGTCCGACCCGACCGCAAGTCGCACAGCGAGCACATCGTCCACGGCAAGCAAGCCGCCGAGTGGACGAAGGTAGACCTCGAACGAGGCTGAGACCAGCAGCACGGTGTCGCCGGCAGCCTGATGCGCACGCAGCATCTCAAGTGTTTGCGGTTCAAGCCAGGACGTGCGCACCATTCGGGCGAATTCGGCGGCATGTCGACCAATGTCCTGCACTGAACGGCCCCGAAACGCGGCACGTGCCGAGGCTTCCTTCAGTGCGTCGCGGTCCCGCCGCACAAGCGCGGGCACCGTGTGGCGTGCATTCACGACGAGCTTCAGCGACAGCTGGGGCGTGCCTGCTACACGACGGAGGAACGGGACGACACAGTCACGGGTGGTCAGCGTGCCGTCGACATCGAAGGCCGCGACTCGGGGCCGATCGCGGCTCACTGTCCGCGGGCGGGAATCGCCTCGAGCGCATCCCAAAAGGCGGGCCAACTCTTTGACACGACTCCCGGGTCGTTGACCTCGATGCCATCGACAACCAGTCCGAGGATGCCAAAGGCCATACCCAGTCGGTGATCGTGGTGCGTGTCGAGTGTGGCAGCGTGCAGGAGGTCGGTGGGGGTGATCAGGAGGCCATCGGCCTCGACGGTGATGTCGGCACCCGTCTTGGCGAGTTCGTCTGCGAGGTCGCCGAGGCGATCGCTCTCCTTCTTGCGGATGAAGCCCACCCCAGTGATCCGCGTCGGCGTGACGGCTTGAGTCGCGATCACTGCCATCGTCGGGACGAGGTCCGAGATGTCGGACATGTCGATCTCAATGCCTCGCAGGGGCGTGTCGCGCCGGCGCATGATGACCGTGTCGTCGGCACTCACCGTTGCGGTGCAGCCCATTTCAACCAGGACGTCAACGAAACGAGCATCGCCCTGCAACGCATTGGCACCCAGACCGCGTACGCAGACCGCTCCCCCAGCCATCGCCGCAGCAGCGAGCGGATAGCTCGCCGACGATGCGTCCGGCTCGACTCGATAGGCCGCACCGAAATAACCACCCTCGCCAACGTGGACGCGACGATCGCTCAACTCAATGTCGTCGGCACCAAAGGCGGTCATCACCGCGCGCGTGATCTCCACGTACGGACGCGATACCAAGGACGTGGAGAGCCCGAGCCGCAGTCCACGGCGGATGTACGGCGCGACCAACATCAACGCCGAGACGTACTGGCTCGAGACATTGCCTGGCATGACCACCGCGTCGGCACCGCGCAACGGTCCACTGACGGTGACCGGCAGGTGGCCGGGCTGCTCACCCGGTTCCAGCGTCGCGCCCAGCGCGATCAAGGAGTTGTGAAGCGGCCCCATCGGCCGGCTCCGCAGTGGCGGATCCCCATCGACGAGGTACGGCCCAGGGCCGATGGCGGCCAAGGCGGTGATGAACCGTGACGTCGTACCGGCCAACCGCGTCGGCAGGGTGATGGGACCGGCGGGGAGGTTGCCTGCGCTACCCATCACGGCACCAACCAAGTTTCCGTCTCGCTTCGAGACGGCGACCGGGATACCGAGCCGATCGAGGCAGTCAAGCATTGCCGAGGTGTCGTCGCCTGGGGCCACGCCGGTGATCTCGCTCTCACCGTCGGCAAGTGCTGCACAAATCAATGCCCGATTGGCGATGCTCTTCGACGGCGGCACGACCACGTCGGCGATGACCGGCCCGTCAGCTCGGCGAACGCGATGGGACTCGCTCATGAGAGCGCTTGCACAGACGGCCGGAACCCTCGAGCGATGAGGCCGCCTCGGAACACTTCAGACGTGGTCTCGTCAATCAAGACGACGGCGACACCTCGGTTGCTCTCTGCCAAGTGGACCACTTCGAAGTTGGCGATGTTGACGCCCAACTCGGCAGCAAGGGTGAACACCTCTGCAGCGGCGCCAGCGCGGTCCGGGATGGGGATCCGGACCTCGGCGAGGTCCTCCGGACGGACGACACGCGACGGAAGATTCGTTCGTGCTTCACGTGCCGCTTGCAACCGCGCGCGCAGCACGTCGTGGTCATCGACAGCAACGACATCGCGTATCTCGCTCAAACCGGCGATGAGACCGTCGAGGGCGCTCATGATCGCAACCTTGTTCTCCGAACAGATGTCGATCCAAATATCTGGTTGACCGCTCGCGACACGTGTCATGTCGCGAAAGCCCCCAGCGGCAAGCCGGAGGAGCGCAGCGTGCTCCTCAGCCCGTTCGCTGGCCATCCCCATCAGCGTCGCGGCCGTGAGGTGCGGCACGTGGCTCACGACGGCGACGAGTTGGTCGTGGCGCTCGGGACTGAGCGCCACGACATCGGCACCAAGTGACGCGATGATGCTGTTGACCTGGGCAAATGTTGCATCGTCGCTGGTTTCGAGCGGCGTGAGCACCCAGACCGCACTGTTGAAAAGATCTGCCTGGGCACCGTCAAGGCCGTCGAACTCGCTTCCGGCCATCGGGTGCCCGCCGACGAAGCGACGGTCGTCATGCGCCCGACACACCGGGCCCTTGACACTGCCGACGTCGGTCACCAAGCCCGTTGTTTCAGCGAGCGCTCGTTTGACCTGGTCGCCGACGGCGAGCACCGGTACCGCGACGAAGGTGATCTCGGCCTGCTGGTCGAGACCTGTTGCATCAATGACTCCACGTTCGAGCGCGGCCATAAGGGTTGGCTTGCGGGCGTCATCGCCCGACACGGTCCACCCGCGCTCTTGCAGCGCCAGTGCGATCGACCCACCGATCAGGCCGAGGCCAATGACGTTGGCTCGCCGCTGCGGGGCACTCGACATGTCGGTCACGATGGCGAATCGTACTGGCGGGCGGATTCAGCGACCGCCTCAATTGTCAAGCGACGCTCGGCGGCAGTGAGTTCGCGCCAGTCACCTGGAACCAGCGAACGGTCGAACAGTGGACCGATGCGGGTCCGCACGAGGCGGGTCACCGGATGACCGACCGCATCGCACATCCGCCGCACCTGCCGGTTGCGACCCTCGTGGAGAGTCAGCCGCAGCAAGCCGGCTTCGGGCTGGGACACCCTCGCTGGCGCAGTGATGCCGTCCTCGAGTTCGACGCCCTGACGCAGTTGTCGAAGCTGCCCGGCCGAGAGCGCTCCCCCGCTCACCCCGGCGAGATATTCCTTCTCGACGCCGTGCGACGGGTGAGCGATGCGATTGGCCAGGTCGCCGTCGTTGGTCAGCAGCAGCAGGCCCTCGGTGTCAGCGTCGAGCCGCCCAACGGCAAAGACGCGCGGCTCGCTCGGCACGAGTTCCACCACCGTTGGCCGGCCGTGCGTGTCCTTTGCCGTCGTGACCACTCCCGCAGGCTTATTGAGCAGGTAGTACACGAGTCCGGGCCGGACTCCGATCGGGGCACCGTCGACCTCAACTCGGTCGACATCTGCATCGACGCGCCGCCCCAGTATCGCGACCTCACCGTTGACCGTGACGCGGCCCTCTGCGATCAGTTCTTCACAGACGCGGCGGCTTCCCCAACCGGTAGCGGCGAGCACTTTCTGCAGACGTACTCCCTGGTGGAGCTGTGCACTCTGTTCTGCCAATTGTTCCCACAGCGGCGGTTCGAACCCGGCGCCCGCACCGTTGTCGTCAGTCACGAGACATCGTCAGAAGGCAGATCGACAGCCGAATCGCTCTGCACTGCGGCATGCACCGCAGTGGGCGCCACGTCGATTTCAGGGGTCACTCGCAGCCCGTGTTCAAGGAGCTCCACGACGTCAGCGCCGGGGATGAACTCAGCGATGGCCGGCAGGTCGTCGAGTGATTCGAGACCCAGCTTCTCGAGGAACGTTGCTGTGGTGCCGAACAGAATGGCCTGGCCCGGTCCATCATCGCGAGCGACCTCGTCGATGTAGCCACGGGCCTGCAAGGTCCGAAGCACGCCGTCCGGGTCGACCCCCCGAATTGCTCCGACCTGGGCACGAGAAATCGGCTGCTTGTATGCCACGATCGCCAACGTCTCGAGTGCCGCGCCGGAGAGCCGAGCCCGCTGATCGTGCAAGAGAAACCGCTCGACATACGGCGTCACGTCGGCCGCTGTCTGATACCGCAAGCCACCGGCCACGCGAACGAACTCGAACCCGTTGCCGGCTGCGGCGTAGGACTCGGCGATCTCGTCGCACCAGGTGTCAATCAGGGTTGTTGGCTGTTCAAGTAGTTGTGCCAGCAGGTCCGCCGGGACCGGGTCATGGGCAACGAGCACAATCGCTTCGATGGCCCGTTTCAACGCGCGGACCTGATCGCCGATGGGCTCAAAAGGGCGGTCTGGTTCGGGCTCACTCGCGGTGGCTGGAGTCGGTGAATCAGTCATAACAGTCGTGTCAGCCTTCGTAGGCGTCGATCAGGATGGAATCGGTGTCGAAGTCCTCGTCAACGGACCACACGACGTCGATGTCACCGAAGCGTTCGGGTTGTTCGAGTTCGACGGCACCCTGCTTGAAGAGTTCGAGGAGTGCAAGAAAGCGCACAATGACGTCGATCCGATCGGCGAACTGCGACGTGAGACGTCGGAACGAGATCTTCCCAACACGGGGTAATTCGTCGAGCAGTTCAGCAACCGCATCGGCGACCGTGACCTTGATCGGGTTGACGTGATACAAGTCGACCACCGGCTTGGGCCGCGGCGTGAGGGCCTTGATTGCGGCGTTCTGGAATCGCTTCAGGCTGGTGCCCTCGAGCATGTCCGGGAGCACGGCGTTGAAACGTTCATCAGGCCCGACGACGCGCGGGAACGTCTTGTCCGCTTCGTCGGCAAGCCGAGCGAACACTCCAGCCACATCCTTGAAGGTCTTCGCTTCGAGCAGCCGCGCAAGCAGCATGTCGCGCTCTTCCCACAAGGCAAGTTCGTCGTCGAGGTCGATGTCGCCGGTATTCGGCAACAAGCGGCGGGCTTTGAGATCGACGAGGGTCGCCGCGATCAGCAAGAAGCTGGTGGCGATGTCGAGATCAAGTTCGGCCAGCCGCTCCAGCTCGACAAGGTAGGCATCGACAATGGTCGACAGGTTGATTTCGTAGATGTCGACCTGTTCCTTCAGGATCAACTGCAGGAGCAGATCGAACGGTCCTTCATAGACCGGTGTTGCGACATCAACCATCTGGGGAAACGATACAGAAGCGGCGGTGAGTCCAGCGGTATCGTCTCTGACGTGACCGATCCAGCAGCATCTTCTACCAAGCCCCGCGTGCTGTCGTGCATGCAGCCGACGGGTGATGTCCACCTCGGGAACTACCTCGGTGCGCTGCAACCCTGGGTCGCTGGTCAGCATCGCAACGATGCGTTCCACGGCATCGTCGACCTGCATGCGCTCACCGTGACCGACAAACCAGGGGTCGTCGGTCAGGCTGCGGTTGAGCTGGCCGCCATGTTCTTCGCAGTGGGCCTCGACCCCGACCTCGCAACTGTGTTCGTCCAAAGCCATGTGCCCGAGCACAACCAGCTGGGCTGGGTCATGGAGTGCACCATCAGTTTCGGCGAGTTGTCGCGGATGACACAGTTCAAGGACAAGTCGGCCAAACGCGAGCAGGATTTCATCAGCGGCGGGCTCTTCACCTACCCCGCGCTGCAGGCCGCCGACATCCTGCTCTACGACACCAATCAGGTCCCTGTCGGCGACGACCAGCGCCAGCACATCGAGATCACGCGCGATGCCGCCCTCCGGTTCAATCATCGGTTCGGCGACACGTTTGTGCTGCCTGAAGCAGTCACACCCGCTGCTGGCGCACGAGTGATGAGCTTGCAGGACCCCTCATCGAAGATGTCGAAGTCTGACGAGTCCGATGCTGGCTGCGTCTACCTCACCGATGATCCCAAGGCCGTCATGAAGAAGTTCAAACGAGCGGTCACCGATTCCGAGACCGGACCCGATTCGGTGCGCTTCGACCGCGAGATCAAGCCAGGTGTCAGCAATCTGCTCGAGATCCATGCTGCCGTCACCGACCGCACACCTCAGGCTGTTGCGGAGGAGTTCGAGCAGTACGGCGCCTTGAAGGTCGCCACTGGCGAGGCGGTGTTGGCCGTGCTCGATCCCATCCGCGAGCGCTACAACGAGCTGATGGAGGACCGCGGTGAGCTTGCGCGGCTGCTGAAGATTGGCGCAGAGCGGGCCAGAGGCGTTGCCGCTGCAACCCTCGAGCGGGCGTACACGAACATCGGCATGTTGCCGGCTTGAACAAACTCGACCGGCGCGTTATTGCGCTGGCCCTTCCCGCGTTCGGCACCTTGGCGGCGGAGCCGTTGTATCGCCTCGTCGACACGGCGGTGGTTGGTCGACTCGGAACCGATCAACTCGGCGGGCTCGCCATCGCTGTCGCGATCCTCTCGCTCGTGATCGCAAGCAGCAACTTCATCACCTACGGCACGACGCAACGCGTTGCTCACCGTCTCGGCGCAGAACAAAACACCGATGCGGCCAACGTCGGCGTGCAGGCGGTGTGGCTCGGCGCAATGGTCGGAATCGCCGCCGTGCCCGTCTTGATCCTGGGTGCCGAACCGATGGCATCAGCGCTGGGTGCCAGCAACGAAGTATTGGACTTCGCCGTTGAGTATCTGCGTATCGCTGCGCTCAGCGTGCCGTTCGTCGTCGTCTCGCTCGCAGCACAGGGAGTACAACGCGGCGCATCTGACTTCCGAACGCCACTGATCATCTTGGTCTGCTCGAACATCGTCAACGTGGTCGTCGAACTCGTTTTGGTGTTCGGATTCGACCTCGGCATCGCTGGGGCCTCATGGTCCACGGTGATTGCCCAAGTGGGCGCCGGCATCGCATTCGTGGTCGTCATCCAAGGCCGGCTCAAGCCCGCTTCGCAACGACGACCGAACTGGTCCGAGATGTTGCCGCTGCTGACCGCCGGCCGCCATCTCTTGCTCCGCGTTGGCTCAATTCTGGCTGTCTTCACCGGCGCCACGGCCATTGCAGCGCGCATTGATGACGCCACGCTGGCCGCCCACCAGATCGTGGTCACGATGTTCCTCTTCCTGGCACTCACACTGGACGCTCTGGCTGTTCCGGCGCAGACGTTGGTCGCCGAGGAACTGGGACGCGTCGAGCGTGGGGTCGACGGCGCCGATGCGCTCGTGCTCGCTCGCCGCGTCGTGCGCCTGTCCGTGATCTTTGCGACGGGGCTCGCCGTCGTGATTGCCGCCGCGTCACCGCTGCTTGCTCGCGCTTTTTCAAGCGACGCTGACGTGATCAGCCGGGCGACCAGCGGGCTGCTCATCCTGGCCGTTCTGCTCCTCCCCGGCGCTGTTGCATTCGCTTATGACGGGATCCTGATCGGTGCAGCCGACTACCGGTTCATTGGACGCGCGTCATTCGCCTATCTGCTGGCAGTCGCGCCGATCGCGGCGGTCGTCATCGTGACCCCGTCACTCGGAATCGTGGGTATCTGGCTCGGGCTGCTGGTGTGGATGACCCTCCGAGCCATTGTGAACCATCGCCGCACAGCAACCGTGCTCTCCGGCAAGCATCACGCGTGGTCTGACGCCTTGAGTGCCTCGTAGGCCGGACCCTCGCCCGCAATCAGTTCGGCAGTGATCGGATCGGAACCGGCCGCAGTGGCCATCCGGGCACCGATCGCTTCATGGTCGTGGTATGCAGCGAAACGCGTGGTTCGAGGACCGACAATGGTTGCAATGACACGGCCGAAGGTACCGAGCCGACATTCGATCTTGCCGACATCGTGCAGGATTGCGCCAGCGATCTCGGCCCTGCTCGCCGCCGGTCGTTCCACGACAAACCGCTGAGCGACGAGCGCGCTGTGTCGGCGATCCTGATTGTTCAGTTCGACCCAGAGGGCGCGTTCGCCTGGCAGCAGGTGTTCATCGACCCATGCCTCGTGCTCGGCCGGCGGCGGCGTCGGCGCCAGTGAAGTGACGAAGCGGGCGACGAGGTGCCAGACGCCCGTCGGGCTGAGCGACAGCGACGACATCAGTGCAGTGTGGCGCGGGGATGGGCCGACCGGTACACGTCCCACAATCGCTCCTGGCTGACTCGCGTATAGATCTGCGTCGTCGAGATGGACGCATGACCCAGCATTTCTTGGACGACGCGGAGATCCGCGCCGTGGTCAAGCAGGTGAGTGGCGCAACTGTGCCGCAGCACGTGCGGCGAGAGTTGCTCCGAGATACCAGCTCGATCGCCGTACTTCTTCACGATCAGCCAGGCGGCCTGACGTGTCAGACGCCCGCCGCGTGAGTTGAGAAAGACCGCCTCCGCGTCACCTCGCTTCCGCCACTGAGCCGGAATCAGCCGCTCACGACCTCCTCTGCCGAACCATTCTTCGATGGCCATTTGGGCTGCTCCACCAAAGGGAACCAGCCGCTCCTTTGCGCCCTTGCCGTACAGCAGCACGAGCTTGTCATCGAGGTTGATGTCGCCGATCGACAGGCCGACTGCTTCAGAGATCCGGGCACCGGTCGCATACAACAACTCCAACAACGCCCGGTCACGAGTGTGCAGCGGCTCGGTGCCGATCACCGCGTCAAGCAGGCTGCTGACCTGGTCCTCGGTGAGCGGTTTTGGAATACCGGACGGCACTCGAACGCCCTCCAACTCCGCTGCCGGGTCGTCTGGGCGTTCGCCCTCAATCGACAGATAGCGATGGAGCATCCGAATCGCAGCTAGTTGACGCGCAATCGATGACGTTGCTGCATCCGATGCACGTCGCTCGCCGACAAAGTCGACCAACTCGCTGTGCGACACCGACCACACCGTCCGGTCGCGTCGATCGAGCCAATCGCAGTACGCAGTGAGGTCACGCCGGTAGGCCGCGAGCGTGTTCGCAGATCGACCTTTCTCAGCCACCATCCACGAGAGGAACTCCTCGATGGCGAGGGGTAGTTCGGCGCGAGCCATCAGCCGGCGTCGGCGCTCCGCAGTCGTCGATCGGTGAGCAGCAATGCCGTGACGGTCTTCGCATCACGGATTTCGCCGCGATCGATCATGACGAGCGCGTCGTCCAGCGGCACGTGCATGATTTCCATGTGCTCTTCCTCCGGTCCCTGGCGGTCGGTGGCCGTGGGAGTGCAGTTGGTTGCGAGGTACAGCGACGTGACCGAGTCAGTCATGCCCGGTGAGGGATAGATCTCGCCCAAGAGAGCAAGCTCACCGGCGACGAGACCTGCCTCTTCGACCAGTTCGCGACGGGCTACTTCAGCCGTTGGTTCACCTTCGATGTCACGCATCCCAGCGGGGATTTCAATGACGATCTCTTCATAGGGCGGGCGGTACTGGGTCACCAGCACCACTGAGGCATTGCCCTCGGCATCGAACACGATCGGCAGGACACCGACGGCACCCGGCGAACGAACAATGTCGCGGTGAAACGTGGAGCCGTCCGGCGCTGCGTACTCGGCTGTGGCGACGTGCCACACGTAGCCCTGGTGGACCTTCGACTCGTTGAGTCGCCGAAATCCAGCGGGTGCGGTCACGAATGCAACGAGGGCTCGGAAGGCACCGATGCGTCGGCCACTGGCTCATCCGTGCCGTCTGTTGCCGCCCGCCGCTCGAGGGCCGCGGCGATGAGTTCGCGGAACAACGGATGCGGGCGGTCCGGGCGGCTCTTAAACTCTGGGTGCGCCTGTGTCGCGACCCAGAACGGGTGCCCGGGAAGTTCGATGAACTCGACGAGGCGGTTGTCGGGTGATGTGCCTGAACACCAGAGACCGTGCTCTTCGAGCTGCCCTCGGTACTGCTCGTTGAATTCGTAGCGATGGCGGTGCCGTTCACTGACAACCGGTTCGCCGTATGCCTCCGCGATCTGTGAGCCGCTGGCGAGCACGGCGTAGTAGGCACCCAGCCGCATCGTGCCACCCTTGTCCTCGATCCCGCGTTGGTCCAGCATGAGGTCGATGACTGGGTATGGCGTGGTGGGGTCGAACTCCGTCGAATTCGCATCTGCGAGTCCGACCACGTTGCGGGCGTAGTCAATGCTCATGGCCTGCAGCCCAAGACAGATGCCGAGGCACGGTACCTGTTCCTCGCGTGCGTAACGGGCGGCGGCAATCTTGCCTTCCACACCGCGGTGGCCGAAGCCGCCTGGGATCACGATGCCGTCGAGATGGCTTAACTGGCCTGCGGCGAGAAGGCCTTCCACGTTCTCAGACTGGATCCACTCAATCTCGACATCGGCGCCGTGGTGGAACCCGGCGTGCTTCAGACTCTCGACCACCGATAGGTAGGCGTCGGGCAGTTGGATGTACTTGCCAATCAGGCCAATGCGGACCGGAGTTGTGGCGGCTTCAACCTTGGCGACGAACTGCTGCCAGTACGTGAGGTCAATCGCTCCATCGAGTCGGAGTACGTCGCAGACAAAGTCATCGAGGCCCTCGTCGTGCAGGATGAGCGGCAGCTCATAGATGTTGTTGGCGTCCGCTGCGTTGACCACGGCCCGCTCTTCCACATCACACATTGCCGAAACCTTGCGCTTCAGGTCGTCGGACAGCGGCTCTTCGCTGCGACACACGATGACGTCGGGTTGGATTCCCCGGCTGCGCAGTTCGGTCACCGAGTGCTGCGTCGGCTTGGTCTTCTGCTCGCCGGCAGGGCCGATGAAGGGAACGAGCGTGACGTGGATGTAGCAGACGTTGTCGCGGCCCACCATGTTGCGGAACTGGCGAATCGCCTCAAGGAACGGAAGGATCTCGATGTCGCCGACCGTGCCGCCGACTTCGGTGATGACCACGTCGACGTCGTTGCGTGCGACACGTTCAATGCGTCGCTTGATCTCGTCGGTGATGTGCGGGATGACCTGCACGGTTTTGCCGAGGTAGTCGCCACGCCGTTCGGCGGCCAACACTGACTGGTAAATCGAACCAGTCGTGGCATTGGAGTTGCGCGAGAGATTCTCGTCGATGAAGCGTTCGTAGTGTCCGAGGTCGAGGTCGGTCTCGCCGCCATCGTCGGTGACAAACACTTCGCCATGCTCAAACGGGTTCATCGTCCCCGGATCGATGTTGATGTACGGGTCAAGCTTCTGCATCGTGACGCGGTAGCCACGGTGTTTGAGCAAGCGACCAAGTGAGGAGGCTGTGAGGCCCTTGCCCAGGGAGCTGGCAACGCCTCCTGTCACGAAAATGTGCTTGGGCATTTCAGACCTCCGTCAAAGAACATCACGACGGGAGCTCACCCTACCGCGTTACGAATCAAATTTCATACAGGTAGTTCCGCAAGGAGTTCGCGGGCGTGCTCGCGAGCCAATTGAGTTGACGAGCCCGACAACATCCGGGCGATTTCGTCGACGCGTTCATCAGCTGGGAGATGTCGAGCGGTGGCGAACGTGGCGCCCTTCTTGACCTTCTTTGACACCGATACGTGGGCGTCGGCTGTGGCGGCGACTTGGGCCAGGTGGGTCACGACCAGTACCTGGTGGTGGCGGCCGAGCGCTGCGAGTGCGTCGCCGACGGCCTGTGCCGCTTCGCCCCCGATTCCGGCGTCGACCTCGTCGAAAACCAACGTGTCATGAGCGCGTGCGCCGGACGCAGCAGACAGGACGAGTCGCAACGCCAGCATCGCTCGGGCAAGCTCGCCACCCGATGCCACGCGGGTCAGCGGCAACATTGGCGACCCCGGATTAGCAGCGAGGAGGAATTGCACGCGGTCCCCCGGGTGGTCGTCGCCATGTTCTCCGACTTCGACGGCAACCGCCGCATTCGGCATGGCCAGAGTGCGTAGCCGCTTCTGCACCGCAGCTGCCAGCTTGGGCGCCGCTGCCCTGCGGGCACGCCCGACCGCTTCGGCAACGGCGCGCTCTTCGGCGAGGACCGACTGGCGTTGCGCATCCAACACAGCAGCGCGCTCGTCGAAACTCTCCAGTTCGCGGAGCCGATCTTCGGCTTCGGCGTGAAAGGACATGACTGCAGACAGACCATCGCCATATTTGCGTTGAAGATCGTTCAGCACCTGGCGCCGCTCGCGAAGCACAGCGAGCCGGTAAGGCGACTCATCAATGCCGTCAGCAATATCGCGCACTTCGGCCACGAGATCATCGACCTCGGCGAGCAACTCGCGGAGTCGTGCGGCCTGGGCCGTAAACGGCTGTCGGCCGTCCAACGCTAAGAGCGCCCGCCCGAGAACATCACGAGCACCATCATCGTCGGCGAGCACTGCATACGCACTGCCTCCGGCTTCGCGGTGGGCAACGGCGTCAGCGAGCACTGACTCCTCGGTGTCGAGCAGCCCGTCCTCACCGGCATCGACAACGTTTGCGGCATCGAGTTCAGCGACTTGGTACCGGAGCAAATCGATCTCTCGGGCACGCGCCCGAGCATCACCGCCCAACGTGGCCAGCGCCGCATCGATTTCTGCCAGCCTGCCACGCGCCGAGCGCAGTGGACCGAGGTCGACGTTGCCATACTCGTCGAGTGCAGCCCGCTGCGTGGACACCGACAGCAAGTTCTGGTGCGCATGCTGTCCGTGCAGATCGACTGCATCCGCAGCTGACTCAGCGAGCAGTGTCGCCGTCGCCAGGCGACCGTTGACATACGCCCGGGAACGACCCTCTGCCGGAATGACCCGACTCAGAATGGTCTCGGTGCCATCGGCTGCGACAAAACGACCATCGACTCGCGCTTCGGTCGTGCCCTGCCGAACCATTGCGGTATCGGCTCGACCACCGACGAGCAGTTCGATCGCGTCGACGAGCATCGTTTTGCCGGCTCCGGTTTCGCCCGTCAGCGCTGTGAGCCCAGTGCCGAGCATCAGCTCGAGTCGCTCGATCACGCCCAGGTTCTCAATGTGGAGTTCGGTCAACACGTTTTCAAGTATGACAACCCAGAGTCACAGAGTTGCGCATCCGATCGAACTTTTGTTCGAGGGAGTCCGCTCGCGAGCGGACTCCGCAACGCAGCCAGAACGGCTTCCGGCCGAAGTGCACATGATCGCAACGAGCACGCGAGACTCCAAGCGTGGGAGACATCGAGGTCGATGATCAAGCGCTCGAACAAATGCGGCAAGCCGACCCTGATGAGCCTGTCGTGATGCTCAATCTCCTGAGTTCCGCGAGCATGCCCTCACAGGATTCGGCGTCGATGGAACGTCAGGGCAAGAGGCGTTCCGGCGATACGGAGAACTCGATAACGCGGCCGATGTCAGCTACGACAGCGAACCGGTCTGGTTGGGACCTGCGCATCGCACAATCCCAACGTCCGGTGGCCCGACAATCGGATGTATCGGGTTGCGGGGCACGGACTGGGCCGCACGCCTCATCCGCCCAGGAGCGGCACGGTCACCGATCAGTGAGTCCGAATTTTGCCTTGAGGATCTGGTGGTACCGATACGTGCCGAATCGGACGAAGTTGGCGGTGGCCGGCGACGGGACACAGCAGACCACGTCACCGTCGTCGAGCGTGGCGGTCGGCTGGCCGTCGATGGCGACTTCGGCACGACGATGTCCCGAGACCTCGATCTCGACGACCTCGCTTGGATCGAGCACCAACGACCGATCGAAGAGCATATGTGGCGCTACGGGCGTGAGCAGCACGGCCCGATGTCGGGGCGACACCACCGGCCCGCGAGCCGACAGCGAGTACGCGGTGGATCCAGTCGGTGTCGCGACGATGAGACCGTCAGCTGCGTAGTGCGTGAAAGGTTCGCCGTCAATCCGGGCGAGCAGTCGGACGGTGTGCCCGGACTGGCTCTTCTCGACGACCGCTTCGTTGAGCGCACGGCCTGCGTGAACTCCGTTGACGGACACATCGAGCATCATTCGGTCATCGATATGCCACTCGCCCGACTCGGGTCCGGCAAAGAACGAGGACAGCGAGAGTTCGAGGGAATCTGGCTCGATTTCGGTCAGATACCCCAACGAGCCCAGATTCACGCCGAGCACCGGAACCGTGGCGCCCTCAAGCATCCCGACCGAGCGCAGCATCGTGCCATCGCCACCCAAGCTCAACACGATGTCGGCCTCAGCGATCGCTCGGTCGTCAGCGTGTTCGGACAGGTCGAGCGCATCGGCGTCCTGCTGCGGCATCCAGAAGTCTTGCTGGTGCTCCGCGCACCACACTGCTGCACGGAGTGCATGAGCCCGAGCCGTATCCCGCTCATGGTGCGCGACCAGCGCGACGCCGCTCATTGCTCTGTCTCGCTGGATTGCAGCATTGGTGCCGTTGCGTGGACGAGGAATTCGATGTTGCCGTCGGCCCCGGTGATCGGCGACGTCGTCCAGTCGTGCACGATGCAGCCGCTCTCGGTAAAGGCGTCAGCGACTTCGACTTGAACCCGCTCGTGGATCACCGGGTCGGTGATGATTCCGCGCCCCTTGCTGACCTCCGAACGGCCGGCCTCGAACTGGGGTTTGACGAGCAGCACCATGGGAGCTTCAGGTTGGCACACCGACACCAAGGCGGGAATGACCAGCGCCAACGAAATGAACGAGAGATCACCGACGACCACGTCGACTGGCCCACCGATATCGGCGACGGAGATGTGCCGAACGTTGGTCCGCTCCATATTGATCACACGTTTATCGCCGCGCAACCGCTCATGAAGCTGGCCATGACCGACATCGAGTGCGACCACCTCGCGTGCCCCACGCTGCAGAAGGCAATCAGTGAAGCCACCTGTCGAGGCTCCGGCGTCGAGCGTTCGAAGGCCAGTGACATCGAGACCGAAGTGAGCGAGCGCGCCTTCCAACTTCTCACCACCGCGACCGACGAAGCGGGCCGGTGGTCCGGAAACAACGAGCGCGTCTCCGGGTGCAACCTGGCGCGACGACTTCGCCGCAACTGAGCCGTTCACGAGCACCCGATTCGCGACGATCAGCTGCTGCGCTTCGGTCCGACTGGATGTGAGCTCGCGTCGCACCAATTCGGCGTCGAGTCGCCGCCGAGCCGCCACCAGAGTCTCGTCAGTCCGACCGAGCGGCGCGCTTGGTCGCGACCTTGGGCACGCCCGACGTTCCGACTGCTGCGGTCTTCTTACTCGCAGCCTTCGTGCTCGCAGTCTTCTTACTCGCAGACTTCTTCTTTGTTGGAGCTTTCTTGGCCGTCGTCTTCTTTTTAGCGGCGGGCTTTTTCTTGGCGGCGGGCTTTTTCTTTGTTGGAGCCTTCTTGGCCGTGGTCTTTTTCTTCGCTGGGGCCTTCTTCGGCTGTGGGGATCCTTGGTCCCGATCGGTGAGACGTCCAGCGATCTCTTCGAATCGATCCTCGAGTTCGTCGAACCGCTCCGACACCCAGCCAACCTGCTTGGCGACTTCGCGCTGGACGACTTCGGCGACCTTGTCGGACGTCTCCTTGCCACGCTCAACAAGCTGCGAAACGACCTTCTCGGCATCGCGCTTCTGCACGTCGCCGGCCTTGACCAACTCCGAGACGATTTTCTCTGCCTGTTTCTTCGACACATCGGTGAATTGAATCCCGGCGTCAATGAGCTTCTGGATCGGTGAAATGGCCATCGCCCCATTGTACTCGCCGCCTGGATCGCTGCCCTCGGTCTGCTATCGGTTGAACGGACACTACGCCCGATGGCGCGTGGGCTCGCACGACAACAAATCAGGCAATCAATCCAAGATGGCCGCTGCGACGGCAGCAAGATCCGCCAGGTCTGCAGTAACCGGGAGGTCGACGTCAACCACCTGTCCCGGTTGTGTCACGCCAGTCCGGACCAACGCAAATGCACAACCCAAACGCTCAGCCATCAAACCGTCGGTTTCCGGACGGTCCCCAACCATCACCGTGGTCGCTGCATCGAAGTCGTCGCCGATCAGCGCCGCGATCGCTGCAGCCATCGGTTGGTGCGGTTTGCCTGCGAAGGTCGGAAGCTGCTCACCCGCAGATGCGACCGCTGCCACAATTGAGCCACCGCCTGGTTCGAGTCCTCGCGGCGTCGGGTAGGTCGAATCGGAGTTGGTCCCGATCAATCGCGCTCCACCGTGCAGAGCACTTGCCGCTGCGGCCAAACGTGCGTAGTCGAAATCGCGGTGGAGCCCAACCATCACCGCATCGAATGGTCCGCCGTCCACCGTCCCGTCGTTGATCACAGCGACGCCCCCGCGGCTCTCAACCGCTTGCACGACTCCCGGGCCACCCGCCACGAGAACCCGCTCACCTGGCACGATCAGGAGTGCAGCAGCAGTGGATGAGCTGACGATGTCGCCATCGGCACGGATTCCGACGTCAAGAAGTGCGGCAATGTGTTCCTCGACGCGGGCAGCCGAGTTGTTCGTTACGAAGACCACTCGACGACCAGATGCTCGAAGTCGGGCAACGGCATCGGACGATCCTGGAATCGGCTCGTGGGCCAGCCAGACCACTCCATCGAGATCGCACAGCACCGTGCGCATGGAACTCATCTTGTTGTCCATCACGCGTAGATCGTTGCACCCGATGCAGTCCAACACTGGCATGCTGGTCTGGTGCCACGCTTTACTCCGTTTCCAGCTCTCCGCTACTGCGATCGCACCATCGACGACGTAATCGCCCCGCCCTACGACGTGTTGTCCGAGGTGGACATCGATGCACTCAACGCGCGCAGCGCGTTCAACATCACGCACGTCGACGTACCACGCGAAACCGCCGGCCCTCAGAGGTACGTGCGCGCCGGCAGCGTGCTTCGCGAGTGGATCGACGCGGGAGTGGTCGACTTCGACGACTCCCCCACCTTCACGATCTATCGCATGCGATTCACCGACGCCACCGGAGCCCCACGCGATATTGCCGGAGTACTCGGCGGTTTGGAAGTCGTCGACGATGGCGCCGGCGGCGTCCTTCCTCACGAACGGGTCACACCGAAGGCGTCGACCGATCGGCTCGACCTCACTCGCGCCACCCAAGCCAATATGTCTCCGATTTGGGGTCTCTCGCTCGCCGCTGGCCTGACCGACTTGCTGGCCGAACCTGGTGAGCACCTGTCATCGGTGACCGTTGATGGCGTCGAGCACGTCGTGGAACGTGTCAGCGACGCGGGCCGCGTCGCTGCGATCGCCGAGAAGGTCGGATCCGACGATGTCCTGATTGCCGACGGCCATCACCGGTACGGCATCAGTCGCACCTTCCGCGATGAGGTTCGGGCCAGTGGCATCACGAACGCACATGCCGAAGACACGCTGGCCTTCGTCAGCGAACTGGTGGCCGACCAGCTCAGCGTCGAGGCGATCCACCGGCTGTACACCGACATCGACTTCGACGCGCTGCGATCGGCACTGAGCACCGCGTTTGATCTCTCCGATGCCGGGACGCCCACGGCCGACACGCTCGCTGCCATGGAGGCCGACGGAAAGCTCTGTTTGATTGGACCCGATGGCACTGGGCAGTGGCTGGCACCCAAGCTGAGCGCCTTCGATGACGTGCGGTCACTGGATGGAGCATGGCTCGAACACGTGCTGGCCGAGGTTGCGCATTCTGTGACCTACCAGCATGGCGTGACCAACGTCGTCGAAGCCGTCACGAGCGGCGCCGCCACAGGTGCCGTCCTCATCCGCCCGGTCAGCGTCGCTGAGATCGAGCGCACCGCTCGGGAAGGTCTGCTGATGCCCCCGAAGTCGACCTTTTTCACGCCGAAACTCCGGACTGGCCTGGTCGTACGCAGCGTCGCCTGAGGCGCCTATGGAGTCAGGTTCGCAGCTGCTGCAGCCAGGAGCGAACGCACACTCTTCGTGCGCCGCGCCGGGGGGCAGCGCTCCGCGACCAGTTCGGTTCTGGTCTGCGTCACGCCGCCACTGCGGAAGAACCGCCGCTGGACCCGGCCGGTTACCACGACTTCCTCACCGGCGACAAGAGCAGCGACGGCGGCAACCGACGGATTGCGCCATGCCACCGGCACCGAAACATTGACTGCCCGCCCGTCGTGTTCGACGCAGGTGCTGAGGTCGAACTGAACGATCAGATCGCCGCTGGCCAGTTCGCGGTGAATGGGCTCGGTGGACATGATGCCGCTCACGACGGCAAGATTGATTTGCATGTGGTGCTCCCACGGGAATCGAGACGTTCGGTGGGGAGAGTCGGTGAGCTGCACCATATTGAGGCGCGCTCACATAGTTGGTTGCGAACCAAACACGAAACAGCCGTCATCGCGGAATGTCGGGCGGCAATGATCCTGTTGAGAAACTTTGATGAACGCGATGCCGCATATCCAGACTTCTGCCGACGGGTCCGTGGCCCGTTGGCACGTCTGGGCCCGGCGCGCTGCGGTGCTGGCCGTCTGGGTCGCCGCGATCGTGACCTGGCGGCAGTACCAGACGTCGCGCGGGCTCTCGACCACAGGCGCGGCGCAGGCGTTCATCGACACCGTTGAGTTCGCCTGGTGGGGCGTTGTCGCATACGTGGCGGTCTACCTTGCCCGCCCTCTGGTGTTGTTCCCGGCATCGGTCCTCACCATCGTCGGCGGCGTGCTCTTCGGCCCAGTCGCGGGAGTCGTCATCGTGATCGTGGCGTCAAATGGCTCAGCAACTCTTGCCTACCTTGTCGGCCGATTGCTTGGTCACCCGCCAGGCGGTCAGGTCGGCGAACGGGGCGATCAAGCGGCATCTTCGCTGGTCTTGCGTTGGTCGAACACGATGCGCGACAACAGTTTTGAGACCGTGCTCGTGATGCGCTTTCTGTTTCTTCCCTACGACCTCGTCAACTACGCCGCCGGCGCACTGCGCATCCGGTACGTGCCGTTCATCACGGCCACAGCAATCGGCTCGCTGCCCGGCACGATCTCGTTCGTGCTCCTCGGCGCCTCGCTGGAACGCGTCGATCAGGGACTCGGCGGCATCGACCCCATCGCGCTGGTTTCGAGCGTTGTGATCTTCGTGACCAGCCTCGCGATCGCGCGCTTCGTCAAACGACGGCAAGCTATGCCCAGCGCGACGCACCGTCTTTCCACAGAACTGAGCACCACATGATTGGCCACGACCCCCTGACCACCTACAAGGCCGCCGTGATTGGCGCTGGTTCGGGTGGCTTGACCATGGCGATCGGGTTGTCCAACTTCGGCCACGACATCGTGCTGATCGAAGGCGACAAGATCGGCGGCGACTGCACGAACGTTGGGTGTATTCCGTCCAAGGCGTTGCTGCACGCCGCTCGAGCAGGCGTGGCTGATCCGCTCGCCTGGGTTCGGGCGCGGCGCGATGGGCTTGCGGCTCACGAAGACGTCGAGATGGAAACGCACGACCATATTCATCTCGTGCGCGGCTGGGCACGCCTCACCAAGTCAGAGAACGGCGCGCACGTCGTCTGTGTGAGCGGGCCCGATGGGGACCTTGAGGTCCGCGCCGAGAACGTGATCGTGAGCACCGGTTCGAAACCGATCGAGATCGCGGTCGAGGGTCTCGGGCCCGAGCGCGT
>ERZ891134.651-NODE-651-length-27450-cov-8.075087_pt1 | contig 27450 bp, 28 predicted proteins | sample MGYA00520888_ERZ891134 | MGnify/ENA primary metagenome ERZ891134 (study PRJEB32303, sample SAMEA104408692) | aquatic metagenome | biome: Brackish water; feature: Coastal; material: water | place: Baltic Sea | collected 2014-10-23 | depth 10 m ... | reverse complement strand
AAAACCCTGTGAGGCTGTTGTGACTTGGCTTAAGTAATAGTGACGTTGCGGGTAAAAAGCACGACGAGCATCGATCGGATGGGAGTATATTAGGAGTTGGTTACTGTTCCTAGCCTTAGCCTCTCGCCGATGCGGGCCGTTTGAGCTGCGACGCGTTGGCCTCGGCTGTAAAAGTGAGACGAGTTTCTATGTCCGTTGAAGATCAAATTGCGCTGCTGACCCAACGTGTCGGTGTTGATCGATTCAACCGACTAGTGAGTGGTTTAGACCAGGTAGCAACTCGCGGTGATGCTGAGCGCCTGTTGCGTGCCAGTGCGTTTTTTAGAGCGCTGTTTGAACGTCAAATTGACTGGTTGGAACACGAAGCCGATCTCACTAAAAGCGCCCTGTCAGCAATTTTCACTGACTTCGATGCCCGTCTTGACCCAACCCGCTCGGAAGCGGCCATCAGCGCTGATCTGCGCGTCTTGCGCCAACGCGCCATGCTGCACATCGTCTGGCGAAGTTTTACCAGCCAGTCGGGGCTCGACGAGACACTGGCGGCAATGAGCGCGCTCGCTGACTTTGTGATTAAGGTCGCGGTCCGCGTGGCCAATACCGAGGTCACTCAGCGGTTCGGCCAGCCGATAGGCGACGACACCGGCTCGGTACAAGGTCTGATTGTTATCGGCATGGGCAAGCTGGGAGGGCGCGAGCTAAATCTGTCATCCGATATTGACATTATATTTGCTTATGACGAGTCCGGATCGACACAGGGAGGTCGCTCGAGCACCAGTAATCAGGAGTTCTTTACTCGCGTCGCGCAACGGGTGATTCGTCTGATCGACACGGTGACACAAGAAGGTCGTGTTTTTCGGGTGGATACACGACTCAGACCCTTTGGTGAGAGTGGCGCCTTGGTCGCAAGTTATCAATCGCTCGAAAATTACTACCAACAGCACGGGCGCGACTGGGAGCGCTATGCGCTGCTTAAGGCGCGCTGTATTACAGGCACGTTGGAACAAACACGCGCCTTTGAACAACTGGCTCAACAGTTTGTTTATCGGCGCTACACCGACTTTAGCGTCATTGATGGCTTGAGAGATATGAAGGCGCTGATTGACGCCGAGCGTGTGTCGAAAGGCTTAAGCAGTGATATTAAGCGCGGACCTGGCGGCATCCGAGAAGCGGAGTTCGTAGTGCAGTCGCACCAACTTGTCCGAGGGGGCCGGATACCCGCAATTCAGAAAGTGGGGTTTCAAGAGGCCGCTAAGGCACTGTCTGAGGCGGAGTGCTTGGCGCACGAAAGCGCGCAAACATTGCTCGAGCAGTATCGGTATCTAAGGCAAGTAGAGCACGCGATACAAGCCCTGCGTGACGAGCAAACACACGCCATACCCGAGACAGACGAGGCGCGTTCAGGGCTCTGTCTACTGCTGCGCTACGACAGCTGGGACGCGTTTTATACTGAGTGTCAGCGTCGCCGAACGATCATTGCAACGGCATTTGACGCCCTGCTTGAGACAACGTCCGAGCACAGTCAGTTGATTGTTGGCATTGATACTGAGGCGCCTGCACTCGACCTCAATGCGTTGAAAGCACTGCAGGTGATCTCGGAGCAAGATCTCGCAGCACAAATGACACAGTTTGTTGCTGAGACCCGCTTTCGGGTCATGGAGCCCGAGGGCAGTCGGCGGTTGCAGAAAACGCTGCCGCTCATCGTGAAGGCCGTTGATCGCTACAGTGACGCGGCACAAGTACTGCAACGCGTACTGGCGATTGTCACGTCGGTCCTTAAGCGCAGCGCTTACCTCGTATTGCTCAGTGAAAACCCGCGCGCTTTGTCACGCCTTGTGGACCTGGTGGCTAAAAGTCGGCCCATTGCTTACAAGTTAGTCGAGTCTCCTGAGTTACTCGATGAGCTTTTATTTCCCGATCGGCTACTGACCGCGCCCAGCAAGCGAGACATCCAGCACCTCGCTGATTCAGTGATGGCCTCTATTGAATTTGATGACCTTGAAGCGGTCATGCAGCACCTTCGGCGGTTTAAAGACGCGATCGCTTTTCGTGTCGCGGCCAGTGAGCTTGAAGGTTCGATTGCGCTCATGAAGGTCAGTGACAATTTAAGCTTTTTAGCGGAAGTCATTGTTGAGCGATCCGTCGCCATCGCGCAGCAACAGTTGATTGATAAATACGGGCAGCCTGGCGATGGTGCAGGCTTTTGCGTTATGGCTTATGGAAAGCTGGGCGGTTTAGAGCTGAGTTATGAGTCAGACCTCGACCTAGTTTTTGTCTGCAGTGGTGAGAACGGATTTACCGACGGCGCCAAGTCGATCGAAAATCAGCGCTTTTTCACGCGCCTCGTACAGCGGGTTATTCACATGCTTTCCACCAACATGATGGGTGGCCGACTGTATGAAGTTGATCTTCGGTTGCGACCTAACGGCGACTCGGGCCTGCTGGTGACCTCCTTTGCCTCATTAGATCGTTACTTAGGCAAAGACGCCTGGACGTGGGAGCACCAGGCTTTGGTGAGGGCGCGCGTCATTGCGGGCGACCCCCCGCTCGTGCAGCAAGTGGAGGCACTAAGAGCGAAGATCTTGGCGAATCCGCGTCACCCTGAGGTGTTGGCTGAAGAGGTGACCTCGATGCGACGTAAAATGCGAGAGCACCAACCGGCGGTCCGCACCGAAACACAACGAGCAACAGTTAAATACGGTCGCGGCGGTATTGTCGATATCGAATTTGTGGTCCAATACCTTGTGCTTAGGCACGCGACGCAGCACCCCGGTGTGGCGCGGTGGTCCGATGTCGTGCGGATACTCGATGAGCTCGAACAGTGTGAGGTGTTGAGTCCTGGTGACGCCAAAGGTCTTCGCGATGCGTACTTAGGTTTGCGCTCGGTAATGCATCGCGCTGCGATGTCTTATGCAACCGACGCTGACGCGGCAGTCGCGGCCGACTTAATGACACAAGCAAACGCAATCTGCACGCGCTTGTTACCGAATTTATGATCACTTGCAGGCGATGCCTGGAAGTTTACTAAGGATAGATTATGGACCTGTCTCAATTGACTGGATCGATATGGCTTGACGGTGAGCTTGTCCCTTGGGGAGAAGCCAAAGTTCACGTGCTTACCCACACGTTTCACTACGGATTAGGGGTGTTTGAGGGTGTTCGTGCCTACGAAACGGCAGATCAAGGCGCGTGCATTTTCCGCTTGAAAGAACACACAGATCGCTTATTTCGTTCGGCCAAAATTTTGCAAATGGACATGCCTTTTGACAAGGACACGCTCAATGAGGCGCAGCGCGAAGTCGTTCGAGTGAACAACCTCAAGGAAGGGTACATTCGGCCGATGTGCTTTTTAGGCTCTGAGGGCATGGGTCTGCGCGCCGATAATCTAAAAACCCACGTGATGGTGGCGGCCTGGCCATGGCCTTCTTACATGGATCCCGAGGCGCGCGACCGCGGTATCCGTGTTCGAACGTCCAGCTACACGCGCCATCACGTGAACATTACGATGTGTAAGGCCAAGGCGAACGGTAATTACATCAACTCGATTTTGGCGCTTCGAGAGGCGCTCGATGCAGGGTGTGAGGAAGCACTGCTTTTGGATAACGAAGGCTACGTGGCAGAGGGCAGTGGTGAGAATGTATTTTTGGTTCGCGATGGAACAATTTACACACCAGAACTCACCTCGTGCCTTGAAGGAATAACACGAGACAGTATTTTCCGGATTGCCGCTGATTTGGGTTACCAAGTTAAAGAACGTCGTATTACCCGCGATGAGGTTTACATCGCTGATGAGGCGTTTTTTACCGGTACCGCGGCGGAAGTCGTTCCGATTCGCGAGCTCGACAGTCGCCCGATTGGCTCAGGAAGCCGCGGTCCTTTGACTGAGAAGCTCCAGTCGATTTACTTCGATACTGTGCGCGGACGCGAGGCGCAATATGCGGAGTGGTTGACACCGGTCAGCTAGCCTCGAACACAAGGAAAATTGCGATGGTGGCGTCTACGAGCAGTCTCAAGAGTGGTATTTTCTACCGGCACTGGGCTGCCGAGGGTGTCCCCCAAGGCGTCGTGCTGATCAGTCACGGGTTGGGAGAGCACTCGGGCCGCTATGACTACGTGGCCCAAGCGTTTATTCGTCAACAGTTGCACGTTTATGCGTTGGACCATATCGGTCACGGGCACTCGCCAGGAAAGCGCGCCTTTATCAAGGAATTTAGCGAATTAACGCAAGGCGTGACTGAGCTCCGAGCTGAGATCGCAGATCAGTGCCCAGACCTTCCCGTGACACTGGTGGGGCACTCCATGGGCGGCCTCATTGCCGCGCGCTTGATGCTGGACGCGCAAGACGACTACAGCGGTCTTATTCTCACCGGACCCGCTCTGGGCGTGCCGACCCCACCCCCGCGGTGGCAGGTGGCGTTGCTGAGAGTCTTGAGCGCCCTACTGCCTGCTTCAAAGGCGCTGGAAATAGATGCAAAGGCCGTTTCAAGGGACCCATCTGTTGTCGAGGCTTACGTCGCCGACCCGTTGGTTCACCACGACAATATTCCGGCCAGAATGGTGGTCTCACTCTTTGATGAAGGGCAGTTTGTCGTGGACAATGCGGGCCACATAACGCTGCCTGTATTGCTGCTTCACGGCGAGGAGGATCAGCTCACCTCGGTGCCTGCGTCTTGTCAGTTCATTGAGGCGCTCCGCGCGTCTGACAAGCACCTGACGGTTTATCCTGGCATGTACCATGAGCTCTTTAATGAGCCTGAGCGGGACGAGATTATTGATACGTGCATTGCGTGGATCCGTCAGAGGCTCGTGTAGCGCGCGCGTTAAAACCCCATTAACGCGGTCATTTCTTGTGTCACAAAATCAGTATTGGCATACTGCCTGCCAACTTTAGGACGGTCTGTGTGAATTCTCGAGCACCCTCCCCATTGCCACCTCTTGAGCCGTTGACCACGCGCCCACTGCGTATTGCGCTGCTCGGGTATCGGTCTGCACCCCATTCGGGTGGGCAGGGGGTGTATCTAAAATATTTGTCCCGGTCCCTCGCAAAGCGAGGACACACGGTGACGGTCATCTCCGGCCCGCCCTACCCGGTGCTCGATGACAATATTGCGCTTGTGCAGCTGCCGAGCTTGGACCTTTACGAGCATGGTTTGCGGTCAATTCGGCTACGGCAATTACTGTCGCGTCTTGAGCGCATTGAGTGGTTCAGCAAACTCACGGGTGGATTCGCGGAGCCTTATACGTTTGGCGAGCGTGTGAAGCAGTGGTTTACCGGTCGTGGCGGTGAGTTTGATATTGTCCACGACAATCAAACTATTGCCGATGGTGTGCTCGAACTGCAGCGCCGAGGGCTACCACTGGTCACCACGATCCATCATCCCATAACCCGTGACTACCGCGTGGCGCTGGCGTCTGAGCCACGGTGGTACATGCGCGCTCTCATCCACCGTTGGCACGGTTTTTTGCGGATGCAAAAACGTGTCGCGCCCCAACTCCAATCGGTGGTCACGGTTTCGAGCGCCTCTGCGGCCGACATTGCCGAGGATTTTGGTGTAGACCCAAAGGCGATTTCAGTAATGCATCTCGGGGTCGATACGACACTGTTTAAACCGCTCAATAACCACGACCGAGAGGAACACCGATTAATGACGACCGCGTCTGCCGATGCGCCTCTAAAGGGCTTGGCGACGTTGCTTCACGCAATGGCTGCACTACTCCCCAGTTTTCCTGGGCTGCGGCTGACCTTGGTTGGTCGACCTAAACCCGGTGGTGAGACAGAGACGTTAATGCACGATCTCCATTTAGTGGACCATATCGATTGTTTTAAGGGCATCAGTGACGAGGATATGGTCAGGAAATACGCTCAGGCGTCGATTGCGGTCGTTCCTTCGTTGTACGAGGGGTTTGGGTTGCCTGCTGTTGAAGCCATGGCGTGTGGCGTCCCCTTGGTCAGTACCAACGGTGGCGCGCTTGCGGAAGTTGTTGCCGAGGCGGGACTGGTGGTTTCGGCTGGAGACGCCCAGGCTCTAGAAGCCGCGATTCGAAGAATGTTTGACGATGAGTCGCTCAGAGCCGAGTATTCGGCACGCGGGCTTAAGCGTGTTGAACAGCATTTTAGCTGGGATCGATGCGCTGAGCGAATGGAAGTCTACTATCGAGAACGTCTGGCGTAATGTTAACGGTTGATTTTGAGTACTTCGATTTAGCACCCGGACAGGTCTGTGTGGATCTGGGGTGTGGCGAGGGCCGACACTCATTGACCGCGTATTTGCAGGACGACGTCAGTGTGGTGGGCGTTGACCTGTCGTTAGACGATCTCAAAACGGCACAGTCTCGCATCGCCGATATGACGCCACATGCGCCACAGGGCGCGGTTGATTTTGTCCAAGCTAACGGCATGTCCCTTCCTTTGGCTGATCATTCAGTTGACCGGCTGATCTGCTCTGAGGTTCTTGAGCACATTCCAAATTATTTGAGTTTTCTTGAGGAAATTGACCGCGTATTGAAGCCGGACGGTCGTCTTTGCATTAGTGTGCCTCGCCAGTGGCCCGAGTGGATATGCTGGATATTGTGTGATGACTATCGCCGCACCCCCGGGGGTCATATTCGTATTTTTAATGCGCGTCACCTCCGTCGAGAAGTAGAACGCTACGGATTTCAAGGCACACGACAACACGGTGCACACGCGCTGCATGTGCCCTACTGGTGGTTGAAGTGCCTGTTTTGGCACGTGACAAAGGAACCAAAGATTTTGAGTCTGTATCACCAGTTTTTGGTGTGGGACTTGATGAAACGCCCGTGGCTGACCAAGACCCTCGACGCGCTTTTTAACCCGTGGATGGGCAAGAGCGTGGTTCTGTATTTTGACCGTGCTCAAAACCGCTAGGCTCGCTGTATGACGACTCTCCCGCCCCTCCCTTATCCTGATCATGCGCTGCGCCCAACCGTTGACTACCTGCTCGCCTCACAGCGCGATAACGGCGAAATCCCTTGGTTTGAAGGGGGTCACACGGACCCTTGGAATCACACTGAAGCCGCAATGGGCTTGAGTATTGCCGGTGAGTTTGTCGCTGCCGAGCGCGCCTATGACTGGCTGGTGGCCGAGCAACTTGATGATGGCAGCTGGTGGGCGTCTTACATCAAGGGTCAGCCGTCAAATGTGACGCGCCGTGAAACCAACTACGTGGCGTACATTGCAACCGGGGTTTGGCATCATTATTTAATCAGCCAAGATCGCTCATTTTTGACGCGCTTATTTCCAACGGTGGAGCGCGCCATCGACTTTGTGGTCTCGATGCAGTCTGAGCACGGCGAAGTGGCCTGGGCCTGCGACACCGCAGGTGTGCCCATGGACGACGCGTTGGTCACGGGCAGCAGCTCGGTCTATAAGTCGCTGGAGTGCGCCCTGCACATTGCAAGAACTGTGGGCGTGTTAAAGCCCGCATGGCGCGATGCGCGAAGCCGACTGGGCGCCGCGCTCCGTCATCGTCCTGAGCGATTCGACCGCAACTGGGAAAGTAAGTCGCGTTACGCAATGGACTGGTTTTACCCTGTTCTTGCCGGTGTTTTCGAGGGTGCACAGGGCCTTGAGCGCATTAACGCGCGATGGGATGAGTTTATTGAAGAGGGGTTAGGGTGTCGCTGTGAAAATCATCAACCGTGGGTGACAGTCGCTGAATCGTGTGAACTGACAATGGCGCTGCTGAGCGTGGGTGACCTGACCAGGGCCCGGACGTTATTTGAAGGGTTATGGCAGTGGCGAGACGCCGAGGGCATTTTTTGGACCGGTTACCAGTTCGTCGAAGAAATTCTCTGGCCGCTTGAGCAACCGACATGGACGTCAGGCGCGGTATTACTGGCCGCCGATGCGTTGAGCCAACACACCGCTGCGAGTCGTTTATTCACTGAAGTCGACACGCGTGATCACGCCCAACTTGAGCGTCGTCAACACCAAGGCTAGTTTATAAGCGCCGCAGTGCGCGCAGACTTTGGACTGCGCCCACTTCTTCAAATAACCCGGACTGCTTTGCGAGTCGCCAAATCGCATGAGGCGCTTGCCCACCGTCCGAGGCACTCGTGAAGACATCGTGAATCACCAAGAGCCCACCGCGTTGCACGTGTTGCGACCAATTCCGGTAATCGGTCAGTGCGGCTTGAAGGCTGTGACCGCCATCAATGAATAAAAAACCAAGCGGTGTTGTCCAGTGCTCAGCGAGTCTGGCTGAGGTAGACACAACAGGAATGACGACGTCTTCTGCCGCATGCGTTCTAAGATTGCGTCGGAACTCTGGGAGAGAGTCGAAGTACCCCTCCTGATCTGTCAGCGTCTCGTCGTGGAAGAACTCACCTGCCTGGTGCTCTTCACTGCCGCGATGATGATCAACGGCAAAGACAACGGTTTTTGCTGCTCTTGCCGCTTTTGCGAGCCACAACGTCGACAACCCGCAGTAACTCCCAATCTCCAAAAGTGGTCCTATCAACGCGCCCTGCGACGCCCATTCCAGCAGTTGTAGCGCCTCTTCTTGAGGCAGGAAGCCCTTTACGCCGTCAAACTCTGTTGTGCCCATGGTAGGCTCCCCGCAAAAGCGTCAGTATAGGACGTATCACTGGGTTCCTCGTAGCATCGAAGTTATGTCACGCTATTTTTACAGTTTGTTGATCACGTTGCTTGCGCCGCTTTTAGTCCTTCGTTTGTTCGTTAAAGGTCTGCGGGAGCCCGATTACGCTCGGCAATGGTGGCGGCGATTTGCGCTGTTTTTGCCGAAGCGGACGCGTGCGGGCGATGGATTAATTTGGGTGCACGCGGTGTCGGTCGGTGAACTACTGGCCGTATCACCCCTCATTGAACGCCTGCTTCAAGAGTGGCCGGACAAAGCAGTGCTCGTGACGAACACGACCCCCACCGGTTCGGCGCAAACAACGGCGTTGTTCGGCGATCGCGTCGAACACACTTGGTTCCCCTTTGACTTGCCGGTTGTGACGGACGTGTTTTTACGGCACTGGAAGCCCCAATTAGTTGTGATGGTCGAAACTGAAATTTGGCCTAATGTGTTGCGATCAGCCAAGACGCAAGGGGTTCCTGTTGCGTTGATTAACGCCCGACTGTCGGCGCGATCTGCCCGGGGCTACGCACGATTTGGTCATTTTACGCGCGACGTGATCAGTGACTTTGCGTTAATTGCCTGTCAGTCAAAGTCGGATCTAAGACGGTTTAAGAAAATCGGCGCAACCCAAGCGAGTCTTCACGCAGTCGGTAGCATAAAGTTCGACATTGACCTTGCTGCGCGCCGATTGCAGTTGGAGGATATTCGCGCGGACCTTGGCAGCGAGTGTCGGTCTCGACCGTTGTGGGCAGCGGCAAGTACGCATGAAGGCGAAGAGCAGTTGGTGCTTGATGCGTATGCTGCACTGCAAGCGCGCGGTATTAAGACGCGACTACTGCTGGCACCGCGTCATCCAAATAGGACGCCTGCGATCATTAAGCTTTTAGACGCGAGGGGGCTCTGCTTTCAAAAGCGCAGTGATCAAGCACTGCTCCACGCAGACACAGACATTCTACTGATCGACACACTGGGCGAGCTCAGTGCGTTTCTGGGACTCGCCGATGCAGCGTTTATTGGCGGAAGTCTGGTGCCCAGAGGCGGGCATAATCCCATTGAGGCAGCCGCATGGGGCTGCGCGGTGATGACTGGGCCCCATGTGATTAATTTTGCGACAATCGTCAAAGATATGGAGCGCAATGGCGCCATTCGCGTTGTTCAAGATGAGTCTGAGCTTGCGCGCCAGTTGGCGAGTGTTTGGTCAGAAGACCGGATCGACGACGAGGCGCAAGTGGCGCGTGCCTTCATTGAAACACGGCGGGGGGCGACCCGCCGTCAGCTGGACTTGATGAAACACCTGCTTTAGTTAGCCTTCCTCTGAAGCTGTTGGCGCTGCCGGTTCAACGAGGAAGGTTTCTAATGAGGCAATGTCTTCGGGTGACAGCGTGCCCGCGTTTTCCTTGAGGCGCATGCTGTTCAACACGTAATCGTAGCGGCTGTTGGCGTAATCGCGTTGGGCAGAGAAAACCGCGTTTTGAGCATTGAGCACGTCGACAATGTTACGAGTGCCGACTTCGTACCCGGCCGTCGTTGCATCGAGCGCACTCTGAGTCGATTTTATGGCGCGTTTACGGGCGTTAACACGCGCCACATCCGACATTACGGTCATGTGCAGTGATCTGGCAGCTGTGACCGTATTTCGGGTCAAGTTGATACGCGTTTCGCGTGCCGCATTGAACTGTTCAGCGGCTCTTCGGCGATTCGCACTGATCGCACCCCCAGCATAAAGAGGGAGGTCGAGGCGGATTTGGAACGACTCATTCTCACCCTCAGAACGAGGCGGTAGGTTAAAGGCGGTTGGCGGTGTGACTTCGCCGTCGGTGTCGCTCTCGGAGTAGCTTATTTGCGCGCTGACGGTGGGAAGACGTCCCATTTGTCTGGATTTGGCTGTTTGACGGGCCGCCTCTTCCGCGTGACGAGACGCTGCAAGCTCAAAGTTATTGGCGAGCGCGAAGTCGACCCAGGCCGCGCGGTCTGTCGGTGTCGGTGTCTCCGGTACAAACTCGCTACTCAGTAGCCGCAGTTGACCATGCGCTTGGCCGGTCAAAACAGAAAGCCGCTCGCGTGCGACAGCAACATTATTTTCTTCGATAATTTGAGTGACGCCTGCAAGGTCGTGCCTCGCTTCTGCTTCATAGACATCGGTAATGGCAATGAGTCCCACATTGAACCGCTGGCGTGTCTGCTCAAGTTGGCGAGACAGCGCACGCTCTTGCGCCCTTGCTGCACTCAAATTGTCTTGTGCCCGCAACACACCAAAATAGGCTTCGGAGACTCTAACAATAAGATTTTGCTGAGCAGCAGCCAGCGTCGATGCGGCTTGGTCACTGCGGTTACTGCCTGCCTTCCAGTCAAACCAAGCCGAAAGATCGAACAGGGTTTGAGACAAGCTAATGTCGTAGTTGTTGGTGAACGTGCGCGATCCGTTGGTCACGTCGTCAATCACCACTTGGCCACCCTGGAACTCTGTAATGGTGAGCCTGGTGTTCTGGGAGTCGCGAAGGGCGCGTGAGGCGCCCGCACGCACTTGAGGCAGTAAGGGTGCCAGAGACAGTGTTTTGAGTTCTAAGTCAGCGCGATACCGTGCTGTTTCAGCCCTGAGCTGCGCGTCGTTGTCGAGCGCGATCTCATAAACGTCTAAGAGGCTCTCACTTGAGGCCATGTGCGCCAAAGTGAGCAGCGTCCCCGCAATTACGGTGGTCAGTGCGCGGCGAGTGACAGAACGGGACATACAATATTCCTTGCTGGGGTCTTTGGAGATCGGACAAAAAGAAGTTTAACATCCTATACGTATGGACGGCGAAAATACGTTCATCTTCTGTATCGACACAATTTGTGAAATTGATTGATACACTTCTTGAGAAACCACTGGGTTGGTGGTGCTTCCAAACGAGGGATGCTGGGTGCAAAAGAGTCGGAGTAAGCGACGCTTTAGAATGGATCTCACAGAGCTTCATGCGCTGTGTGAGGCGAACTATGCGCGTCTGTTACAGCTTTTTCCCGATTACCAGCGCTCGAACGAGCGTCGCTTTCGTTTGGGTCCACGCCGTGTGGTCCTGACGGTGATTGAGCGGGACCGGCACACGACGTCTCTGGCGATTCAGTACCACGCGCCTCAGCTGCCTGAGTTAATGGACTCCAAGTTGTTTCTTCGCATGTATCACGATGTCTCCATGGCCGAAGTGGTCAAACACCGAACAGGCCGTCGCCTGGAGTCGCGTTACGAATACCCCAACTCGGACATGCACCAGCCCGATGAAAAGCGTCAGCAAAACCAGTTTGTTTCAGAGCTACTGAGCCTGTGTTTGTCGAACGCTCACGCGGATGAGACGGTCTTTGAGGTCGACAATGACCAATAGTGCACTCCTGATCGGTGATGTCACGCTCAGCGACTCACCGGAGCACATGACCCTTGTTCAGGTGACTGACACGCACCTGACCGGCGATAGCGATGGCACGTTGCTCGGCATGAACACTGAGCGCTCGGCAAGACAGGTCATTGATGCGGCGCTGGCGAGTCAACAACCCGACTGCGTACTGGTTACGGGCGATATTGCTGCCGACGGTCAGGCCGCGGCCTACGAACAGCTCAATGGGTTCTTTAATCACCGAGTGCCCACCTTGTGGTTGCCGGGAAATCACGACGATGTCAGGGCGCAAAAAGACGCTTATCGCGATCATCTCAAGCGACGGATTGTTGGGCGGCATTGGGATGTACTCATGCTCGAGACACAGGTTGTTGGGAAAGTCGGTGGCTATTTCTCCTCAGCGGAGCTCGATGCCTTGCAGCGCGCAGTTGCGGACGCGGCGGCGGGTGATAAGTCACTGCTTATTGCAACGCATCATCCATTGCGGGCCTTGCAGTCAACATGGCTGGATGAGCAAGCCGTTTCAAACGCGTCTGCCGCGTTGACCATCATGCAAGCACTCTCAGATCGAGTTGTCGTCGTCAGTGGTCACGTGCATCAAGAGAGTGACGCGGTGGTCCAGGGTGTGCGAATGCTGACAACCCCTTCCACGTGTATCCAATTTGCGCCTCAGTCCCATGATTTTGCGCTGGACGATAAGCAGCCGGGTTATCGCCGTATTGTTTTGCAGCCCAATGGTCAAATTGAGACTCAAGTAATACGCATTTGTGATGAAGAGAACCGTCCTCTCTCGGGTTCCTCGGGTTATCATTAGCGGGATCTGGCACTAACGCCGTCGCCCGTCTCACTCAATCAAGGTAGTCCCACGCAATGACGCAATACAACGCAGATGCCATTGAGGTATTGACCGGTCTTGAGCCTGTGCGCAAGCGACCGGGTATGTACACCGATACCGTGCGACCCAATCACCTTGCGCAAGAGGTGATCGACAACTCAGTGGACGAAGCGTTGGCGGGCCACGCCAATCAGATCGACGTTGTAATGCATGCCGATGGCGGCATTAGCATTACCGACAACGGTCGTGGAATGCCGGTGGACTTGCACCCCGAGCAAAAGAAACCGGGCGTTGAGGTTATTTTATCGACGCTCCATGCCGGCGGTAAATTTTCAGATAAGAACTATCAGTTCAGTGGCGGCCTACACGGCGTGGGTGTTTCAGTCGTCAACGCGCTTTCCAAGCGCCTGGACATCACGATTCGTCGAGACGGTAACGTCTACGCGATGGCTTTTGAAAACGGTGACAAAGTCGAAGACCTGACCGTCACAGGTCAGTGTGGCAAGCGCAACACAGGTACTGGCATACGCTTCATGCCAGACGAGACATTTTTTGACACAGCCATTTTTGCAATGTCTCGGCTTATTCACGCACTTCGCGCCAAGGCTGTTTTGTGTCCCGGTCTTCGCGTCACACTGACCGACGAGAAGAAAGGCGAAAAGCAAGAGTGGTATTTTGAGGACGGAATCTCGGACTACCTCGCCGATGCCACCATCGATTACATCGTCATTCCTGAAGAGCCCTTTACGAATACATTCTCCGGTGAGACAGAGGCCGTCGATTGGGCTATTCAGTGGTTGCCCGAGGGTGGCGAGATCACGGCAGAGTCCTACGTGAACCTCATTCCGACCGCGCAAGGCGGGACCCACGTTAACGGTCTTCGCTCGGGCTTATTAGAAGCGATGCGAGAGTTTTGCGAAATACGAAATCTGCTTCCGCGCGGCGTTAAGTTGACTGCGGAGGACGTCTGGGATCGCTGCTGTTATGTCTTATCTTCGAAGTTGGCCGATCCTCAGTTCTCGGGACAGACCAAGGAGCGTCTCTCGTCGCGCGAGGCCGCCGGGTTCGTCTCGGGCGTGGCAAAAGACGCCTTTGCACTTTGGCTTAATCAGCACACCTCTGACGCGGAGCTGATTGCTGATCTTTGCATAAACCGCGCACAAGCACGCATGCGATCGGCAAAAACGGTCGTTCGCAAGAAAGTGGTTTCGGGCCCGCAATTGCCGGGTAAGCTCGCCGACTGCACGGTGGAAGACCCTGCGCGAAGCGAACTTTTTTTGGTGGAGGGTGACTCTGCGGGTGGTTCCGCAAAACAGGCACGAGACCGCGAGTTTCAGGCGATCTTGCCGTTGCGGGGAAAAATCCTCAACACCTGGGAGGTCGATGCGAGCGAAATATTGGCATCTCAAGAAGTACACAATATTTCGGTGGCGCTGGGCATTGATCCCGCAAGCGACGACCTCGAGGGTTTGCGCTATCAAAAAGTCTGTATTTTGGCCGACGCAGACTCAGACGGGCTGCACATTGCAACGCTGATTTGTGCGCTCTTCCTTCGTCACTTTAGGCCGCTGGTGCGCGCCGGACACGTCTATGTTGCAATGCCGCCGCTGTACCGCGTCGATGTAGGTAAGGACGTTTACTACGCGCTCGACGAGCCCGAAAAGAACGGCATTTTAGAGCGTATTGCAGCGGAAAATTCACGTGCAAAACCCAACGTACAGCGGTTCAAGGGTCTGGGTGAGATGAACCCGTCTCAGCTTCGCGAGACAACTATGGTACCCGACACCCGACGACTGGTTCAGCTGGTGCTTGATGCAGACGACGACACCAACAGTATGTTTGACATGCTGTTGGCCAAGAAGCGGTCGAGCGATCGTCGAGAGTGGCTGGAGTCCAAGGGCGACCTCGCCGACATATAGGGCCGAGTCGAGCCCACACACAGTCGAGCCCACGCATAAGCGCCGAAACGGGCACTTGCAGGTGTGACGTGGTCAGCGCTATAACCTACTTCCTCTTTACTTGTTAACGGGTGCTTTCAATGAGCCGATCAATTTTCGTACAAGCCACCACTTTGTTAATCACCCTCGTTATGACGGGCTCCGCGCACGCTGGCTGGGACGTCACAGCGTCGTCCCGCGTCGGGTTTGTGTCGATTAAGAACAACAGCATTGGTGAAAACAATGTATTCGAGCAAGTCACGGGCAGTATTTCTGATGCGGGTCATGTGGCTGTTTCGATCGACTTAACGTCGGTTGAGACGGGTGTTGGCATTCGTAATGAACGGCTTCAACGCATGTTGTTTGAGGTCGCGAAGTTTCCGACAGCAAGGGTGCAAGCAACGCTCAGCGCATCGCAGCTTGACGCCTTAAAAACAGGCAGCAGTGTGAGTGAGACCGTCAAGGTGACTGTGAGTCTGCACGGCATGAGTGTTGATAAGTTAGCGGCTTTGTCGGTAGGCGCCTCAAAGGACGGACTTCGTGTGACCAGCACCCAGCCGATTGTGGTGACAGCACAAGATTTTGGTTTGGAGTCAGGCGTCGCAGCACTTCAGGCCATTGCAGGACTTAACGCCATTAGCCGATCAATTCCCATTACGGTGGACTTGTCACTTCGCACAAACTAGCGCATTCCGGTCGCTTGCATGACTGACACTAGCTGTGCCCGGTAGCGCTCGTAACGTTGCCTGTCGCCGGCATCGCGCGCAAACGCTAACAGCCCGTTTAATATATCCGGTTGCCCCGGGTGGCTCGCATTGAGCGACTCCAGCACTGACAGAGCTTGCGCCTTAGCGCCCGTGTCGTTGAGCGCCACCGCATAGACATATCGGTGCCGTGACCCCTCTTGCTCAAGTGCGGCGGCGCGCTTTAAGGACTCAAGACCCGACTCGGTGTCACCGAGTCGTATGAAGTGCAGTCCTTGCGAAAACCAAAGATTCCCCGAGTCGGGCAAGAGTACGAGCGACGTTTCGAGCAGCGCCGATGCTTCAACGTCTTTTCCTGTTCGTCTGAGCAAGTCGACCAAATTAACCACGGCCGGTTCTAGTTGCGGATTGAGGTGAACAGCCTCTTCGAGCGCGGTCAGTGCCTGCTCGTTGTCGCCTCGGTCCAGCCAAAAGCTGGCAAGCTGCATTTGCACTGAGGGCATGTCTAAGTGATTCGCCTGGACCGCTAAATATTCCTCAAAAAGTGGCTTCAGATCGTCGATGTCTTGCGGCCGAAGTTCGCTTGCGGGTACGCCGGCCAGCACTTGAGCCACTTCCATGCGAATAGTCAGTACCGGGTCGGTAATGAACGGACGCAGCATCAAGTATCGCTGCGCAGGGGGCATCGAGCGTGTTGCACGTACGGCCGATGCGCGAAGCTCGGGTGCATCTGCACGCAAGAGCATGGCGGTTAAGCTGGGCAACTGCCGAGAACCGAGGTTGCCCAGTTGTTCAATTAACGAGGCGCGCATGAGCGGCGATCGCTCGTCATCCGTGACAACCGACTCGAGCGTAGGTAGTGATCTCACATCGCCGCGATCGGCCGAGACACGCGCTTTTACGAGGCTCAGTTCCTGAAAATCCGTGCCGACGCCCCATTGCTGAAGGGCGTCATAGGCCCAGGAGTCGGTTCGGTCTTCGTGGCACTGGGTGCAGGCGTTGGGGCTGCCGGTACTGAGCGACACGCCGGGTCGAGGAATTCGCATGCTGTGATCACGTCGAGCGTCGACCCCCATATAGACTTGCGACGGCATGTGGCAGGCAACGCAGGCGCTGCCCGTGCTTGTGGCGAGGTGGCGATGATGCGTCGGGGCATCATACGTTTCCGACTTGTGGCACTGTGTGCAGACCGCGTTACCCTCGGCAACCAATGCATTGCTGTGAGGGTTGTGACAGTTGCTGCACACCACCCCGGCCTTGGCCATTTTGCTCTGCACGAAAGACCCATAAACGTAGACTTCGTCGCGAATTTGCCCGTCGTGCCAGTAAAGGGGCGACTCGATAACTGACAAGCGGTGGGTATCGAGTAGCGCTTGCCCGTAATGGTAGTCGCCAAGCGTCGCTCGACGCGAGTGACAGCGCCCGCAGTTATCCACCTGTGTTTGCTCATCCAGCGGTGTCATTCGGTGGGCAATATTCTCATTGGCGGTCCGTTGCCACTGGCCTCGTGCGGCGAGTGATAGTTGAAGACCCATTTCGGCGGCGCTTTGCCCGCGTTTAACCGTACCATTTTTGGCCCGTTTTACGTGTGTCGATCCGGGTCCATGACAGCCCTCACAGCCTACGTCGATTTGGTCGTAGGTGGTGGCGTACTCGCGCGTCGCCGCGTCATAACCTTTAACCACGTTGGTGCTGTGACATTCGGCGCAGCGACTGTTCCAGTTGTGGTAAATGCCGGTCCAATGAAGGGGGCTTTCAAAGGTAACCGTCTCTTCATTTTCGTATATGTGATACCAGCGTTGCCCTCCCTCAGACTGTTTGCGGGCGTCCCAAGCAATGCTTAATGCATTAAGGCGGCCTTTATCAACTGGCAATAATAGCTGTTGAAGAGGATAAACCCCAAAAACGAACGCGACTGGATAGTCTGTTAACGCCCCTTTTTCATTGTCGGTCTTGACCCAAAAGACCTCGCCTTTTTTGAAGAAGGTGGTGGTTGTGCCGTCGTAAGTAAATGTCGCGTTGTTGAAGTCTCCCAGTACCGTTGTCGGGGACGCTTCCTGCATAGCGAGGTCGTGGTGGGAGTCGGTCCAGTCAGAAATTTGTGTCTCGTGACATGATGCACAGGCCTCATTACCCACGAAGGTGGGGCTGGAGAGGAGCCCCGGACTGAGGAGCAGCAAGCCCGCTGCGCAAAGACTCTTGAGAATTGTTTTTATGACCAAAGCTGTTTGCTCAATTCGGTTACGGGTCGACTTCCTCCTCGCGCGAGCCATTCGGCCAGCGCGTGGGCAACATTCTTAAAGTGCACGTCGGGCGCTGTCGGCATGTCGTTGAGCCAAGCGCGCGCGGTTTTTGTTTCTAAGGACTTCATGGTTGTTGCATATCCCAGCTGCTCGAGCGCCGCGGCGTTGGAAAGCTGCTCCATTTGTTGAGCGAGGGGGCGAGTCAGTACCGGCTTTTTCCACTGAAGACACTCTGAAATGAGCTCGAACCCTGAATTACAAATAACACCGCGAGACGCAGCCAAGTCACGCTTAAAGCCTGAAATATTGGCTTTTCGCCGAGTGACATTGCCCTGTTGCTCATCGGCAACATCTGCTGAGTACTGAATAAACCTGTGATCAGCGAAGCCTTGGAGCCATGCAGTGGTTTGGTCCTGATGTTCGAACGGGAGGTAGACTAAGACGTGGTTACTGGCGCCTTCCAGGGGCGCCTCTGGGAGGTCCAAAATAGGTGGTAAAATAGTCTCGTCAAACGGCGCCCAATGGAGCCCAACGTGGATATCCACGGGTGCAAATTGTTGCATGAGCAACCGACTCATGGGCGTGTGCCCTGTCATCGGCGTGTTTTTCCCAAAGGCGTATTGATGACCAATTCCAATCACCTCTCGACCCCGTGCTTTGCATGCCCACGAAATCACCGGTTCGTAATCACAAACAATAATGTCGTAGGGGTCTAGGTCTAGCGTGGTCGCATCTTTAATAAAGGTCGCAGGTGCAGCACCGAGGGCCGTTTTACGGTAGTGCATTTTGCCGGCTTCGGTCACCATAGTGAGGCCTGCGCGATGCTTGAAGTCGCCAAAGGGCTCCATGTCAAAAAGCTTGTCTTTGTCTCGGCCTGAAAACAGCCAGGTGACATCCACGTCGTAGTCCCTGAGTGCGTGTGCCAGGCCGCGCGCACGGCTAATGTGTCCCTGGCCGGTACTTTGCACGCCGTAAAGAATTCGTCGCGTCATCGTCGGTCCCTCACCACAGGCTCAGAAGGGAGGCCGTTCCCATGGCAATACCACTTCCCATAAGGGCGCCTGCGAGCACATCGCCTGGAAAATGGACACCGACAACCACTCGTGAAATACCAACCATGAGTGCCCAAGCAAACATCACCATCGACAGCCCGCCGAAAATTAAAACGGTGATCGTAGCGATGCAAAACGCGGCAGAGGTGTGGCCTGACGGGAAGCTAAATTTATCAGAGGCCGTGATCAAGGAATGGAAATTGGGTTTGAAGTCGGCGGGTCTGAGCCGCTTTAAGGTGTTTTTTAGGATGTAGTAGGTGGCTCGCTCGATCAGCATGGCGATGGCCCAAGCGGTCACGAAAGTCTGAGTTAGTGGTGACTGCGATAGCCAAACCACGACGGGTGCGAGTAACTGTAGATAACCGTCTCCGCTGCGCGAAAAAGCCAGCGCGCCTCGTGTGACACCGAGCCTCTCTCGTCCATAGCTGTAGAGCGTGTCAAAGAGCGCGACGTCAAATCGTTGGAGTGTCGACAAGATTGCCATAGTCATTTTTATTTCTGCCCCATTCACCATTCTGACCTGTTTCGCGTCACAATGTGAACGAGTTTGCTGTGTAAATGTCACAGTAATATGACGCCTTAGAGATTAGCTATGCATATTGGAATCTTAAAGACAGACGCGGTTAGGCCAGAGTGGGTAGACGAGTTCGGCGAATACCCCGATATGTTCCAACGTCTGGTTTTAGCAGCTAATTCGGACGTGTCGTTTAGCGTTTGGGACGTTGAAGAGGGTGTGCGGCCAACACCTGCTGAGATCGACGCGGTGGACGGCTTTATTATTACCGGCAGTAAAAGCTCTGCGTACGACGATAAAGAGTGGATTCGCGATCTTGAACGATTGGTCCAAGAACTCCATGCCAGACGCAAAAAAATGGTGGGGATTTGCTTTGGGCATCAAGTCATCGCGCGGGCCCTCGGCGGTACGGTGGCAAAATCAGACAAAGGATGGGGGGTTGGCGTTAACGTCTATAACGTCAGTGAGCTACCGGTTCAGGTTGACGATGAGGTCCGCGGTGACGCGTCGGGTGCTTTGAAGCTCGTCGCGTCGCATCAAGACCAGGTCACTGTGTTGCCGCCCGGTGCGCGAAACGTGGTGTCTAATGATCACTGTGAAAATGCGGGTTTTGTTATGGGCGACCATGTTTTGACGCTTCAAGGGCACCCTGAATTTAGCGCGGAGTACTCCGAGGCCATTATGGCGTTTCGCCACGACATGATTGGTGCCGAGCGGGTGGCTCAGGGTCGCGCATCGCTTGTGACGCATCAGCACGAGGGGCCGCGTGTCGCTCGATGGATGGTGGACTTTTTATCGGCTTGAACGGCCTCTGCTGAGCCGACTCACCAAGAGCCAACATTGTCCATCGACACCCAAGGCTCTTGAGCCGGGAGTGCGCTGCCCTCTTGAAGGAGCTCAATGGAAATACCATCGGGCGATTTCACAAACGCCATTCGTCCGTCGCGGGGCGGTCGGTTAATGGTGACTCCCCCCGTCATGAGTCGTTCACAGGTCGCGTAAATGTCATCGACCCGATACGCCAGGTGACCAAAGTTTCGACCGCCCTCGTAGTCTTCTGTATCCCAGTTGTGGGTGATCTCTACCAGCGGGCTTTGCTTGGTTTCCGCGTCATCGGTGTCGCCGGGTGCGGCGAGAAACACGAGGGTAAACCGCCCTTCCTCACTGTCGTAGCGACGGACTTCCTGAAGTCCTAGGTGATCGACGAAAAACAGGAGCGTCTTATCCAAGTCGGTGGCTCGAACCATGGTGTGCAGATAACGCATTTCAGGGGCTCCTCTCACTACGGGGTCTGTCTGTGATTAATTTAACCTATCCGCGCCGGCATACGAGCAATATTGCGAAAATACTCCTACACTGTCGCGCTCAAAAAAGAGAGTGCTCATCATGTGGTTCCGAAATGCCCGCCCCTACAAATTACCCGGCCGCTTGGGTATTGACGCCAGCGAGCTGTCTCAGCGATTGTCAAAGCGCCCCTTTCAGCCGTGTCGGCCGAGCCAGCCCACCTCCAGTGGCTGGGTGCCCGCGTTGTCAGACGAGGCGAGCGACTACGTTCACAAGTCAGGTGATTACTGGCTGATACGCTTACAGCGTGAAGAGCGCTTACTGCCCGCGTCGGTGGTTCGAAGCGAGGTGAATGCACGTGTTCAAGAAATTCAGGCCGGCCAAGGCCGACGTGTGCAGCGCAAAGAGCGCCTCGACATTGTCGACGAAGTGACGCAGGACTTGATGCCGCGAGCGTTTACCAAGTCGCAGTACTTGGAAGCGTTAATCAACGATCGTGAAGGATGGGTCTGGGTGAATACGGCCAGTGCCGCGCGTGCGGAGGATTTACTGTCGCTGTTGCGTGAGGCGCTTGGAAATTTGCCAGTTGTTATCCCCGATACGCAGAAGTCGCCTGTCATTGTCATGAGTCAATGGCTGCTCAACGGGGGTCTACCCGATGGGATGAGTCTGGGCGGTGATGTTGATCTGGAGGATCCACAGGAGGAGGGCGGTGTCGTTCGAGTGCGCGGTATGTACCTTGAGTCGGATGAAATTCGGCGACACATCGAGTCAGGTAAGCAAGTCGTGCGCCTGGCACTGTCGTGGCAAGACCAAGTCGACTTCGTTCTGGACAAGGACTTAAGTGTTCGACGTATTCGGTTCAGTGATGAACTCAGAGGCATTAACGAAGAGATTCACGAAGACGTGTTGGCGCGTCGTGATGCCGACTGTCTGCTCATGGGCGAGACCTTAGAGACGCTGCAAAAAACCGTCACCAAAACCTTTGGTGGGTTATCAGAGTGACCGACCGACCAGAACCTGGCCGCTACGTTCACTATAAAAAGGGTGACGAGTACACCGTGTTGGATGTGGTGAGACACTCCGAGACGCAAGAGTGGCTGGTACTTTACCGTGCGGAGTACGGCGACTTTGGTTTGTGGGTTAGACCTTTGGCGATGTTCATGGAATTTGTTGAAAAGGACGGCCGCCGTATAAGGCGCTTTCGTCCTGTCTGAATAATTAGGCGCTTCCCAGTAGACGGGATCCCATCGTATTTTCAGCAGATCCGCTGTCGCCGTAGAGGCTGATACTTGCAGCTTCAGGCCGCAGTACCTTAATCGATGCGCTAGTGCGCTCTCGAAGGCCCGCGATGAGCTTTCCGTTACGGGTGTTGAGTAGCTTACTTTCTGTTGCAAGTCTGGTGAGTTCGCTAACGGCCTTCAACGCTCGTTCTCGAAGTCCATTGACGAGGCTGGGGTGCGTCTCAATCTGCTCTGCCAACGAGTCACGTAAACCAAGTGCTTCGCGCTCACTTCTGCTTTGTAGGTGCGCTGAGATGGCATTTTGCTTAGCTGCTACTGCTTGTTCAAGGCGCTCAGCGTCGTTGCCCATAAGCGCCTCGTGCTCTATATCGAGCATCTCCAGTACTTGGGTTAAGGTTTCAAGTTCGGCCTCTACTACCCTAACAATCATGTCGGGTGCAACTGAGTGGCTATCTGCAGGTGTCATGACTATGCGAGATCAGCTTCGAGAGCGAGTAATGATTGCGCGATGCTTCTCGCGTCAATTTTATAACTCCCGTTGGCGATGGCGTCGCGAATCTCAGTGACTTTTCCCATGTCCACTGATGTAATCGATGCAATCTCCTCCTGAAGGCTTGCTATCTGTCCCACAGCTCCTGTCAACTCAACAGAGTCCTTTATTCCGGGTGCTGACGATTGGAGCGAGGACGCTGATGAGTCGGAAGACTTATCTTTGCGCTCAACATCTACCCTGGCTCCCGACTTTATGCTGGAAATGTCGGTTGGGCTCATTGTCTTTCTCCTAATGGACACCGTTGTAAACCTGGTTTCATTGTATCACCTCTATTAGCGGTTGAAACCCAAAGAACTTTAGAGTGAGTGAGCGGGCCTTTACTCTTAATTGTCATCGAATGAGGACCTGGCCTGTCGATAAGACCTCTCCCTCAACGCGTTTACGGGAACTCAAATTTTCAACGAGTAATCTATCTCCCTCTGCACCGTTGCCTAATGCCTTCCCCCGCATTTTTACGGTAATACCCACGCCTCTCGAGAGTAGGTCAATGGTCTGGCCCCGCTTTATAACAATGGCCGCTTTTAAATCGCTCTTTCGCAGCGGTTGTCCTCGCAGCAAATTTTTTGTCGCTTCTTTGCCAACGATTTGCTCGATCCTTTGAATTAAGCCTCTACTGTCAGTTGCCAAATCAAGATCTGTCATTTGTAAATCTGATTCGCCAATGATGTCTTTTCGGTTTATTGCGGTAATGAGTGTGGGTACTTCAATCTTAGACGCAACCGTTCCGCGAACGTAAATGGTCCATGGCTCGGGACCCTCGCATCGGAGCCCTACTGTCAAACGGCCGAGAGCTCTTCCAGAAGTGTCGGGAATTACAGCAGGCTCTCCGTCACACTGGCGTAGTCGAACACGTGCATCTAACGATTGGACGTCTACTTGAATATTCGTGTAGCCCCGTGAGGCGGCTCTGGACTCAAGCTCAATTGCGGCAAGCGCACCCAGCTCTGTAGCCGACTGATTCAGGACGGCTCCTTGGGTGTTCGCGCACGCAAGGATAAATAAGCAGAAGATAGCTTTTTTCATTTCCATAAACCCCTCCTTTACTCGTGTCAGATTTTTGGCTGTTAAAGGTCTTATCTGGATTAAAGCAATTTCGATGCCAACTTTTCTTCACGTGTCGCTCTTATGTATCTCATGGTTATGAGTCTAGGTCGTCCGTGTCCCCTACTGACGTGAGTCGGTCACCCCGGCAAACATTGCCGTCATGCGGCATGTAATGGCCGTCAAAATTTTCCGCTTAGTGTGAAATTAAATAATAAGCTATTGATTTTTAACACAAAAAAAAGTTGGCACGACTTTTGAATGTAACAGATCGAAACTCTGAGGAGAAAGCGGAAATGGCCGCAAGTGGAATTGACAAAGCATTAGGGATCTCGCCGCAAGTTCTTGCTCTGCGTACGCAGCGTATGAATTTGCTGACCGCGAACATCGCGAACGCTGACACGCCTAATTACAAGGCGCGTGATATCGATTTTCGGTCAGCTTTAGAGCAAGCGAAAACCTCGCTCGCACAACTCAATATGACTAATACACGACACATGCCGCTCGCGGGGTCCGCAGAGCAGCCAACAGTGATGTTTAGACAGCCACTGCAAGAGTCAACCAACGGCAATACGGTTGATGCGCAGTCTGAGCATGCCGCTTTTATGGAAAATGCGATGCGGTATCAAGCGAGCCTTCAGCTTCTTGATAACCGGATCAAAGGAATTAAGAACGCAATTAAGGGAGAGGCGTGATGAGCTTATTTGATGCAATGGACATCGCTGGGACGTCGTTGAGCGCGCAAACCGTTCGTTTAAACGCAATCGCCTCAAACATGGCTAATGCCAATACGGTGTCGTCAACGCCTGAGGACACCTACAAAGCAAAGACACCATTATTTAAAGCGGTGCTTGAGAGTCAGCTGAGCGGTGATGCGTCCCAGATGGGTGTGCAGATCGACCGAATCGAGGAGCTGGGCGATGAGCCGCGTGCAGAGTTCAATCCAGGACATCCACTGGCTGACGAGAATGGATACATCTATCGCCCGGACATCGATGTTGCTACCGAGATGGTGAACATGATGCAGGCATCCCGTTCTTTTCAGAACTCAATTGAAGCCATCAACACTGCCAAGCAGCTTGCTATGCGCACGCTGACTTTGGGCAAGTAAGGGACTGACTCACGATGCTAAGTACTACTGCTCTTAATAGTTTTTCGGCCACAGCCTCTAGCCCTGCGTCCGGATCCGGCGCGCAGGGAGTTGAGGATATGGGCTCACAAGACTTTCTTGCTTTGATGATCGCTCAGATGGAAAACCAAGACCCTACCCAGCCAATGGATCAGCTTGCGTTTATGAGTCAGCTGGCTCAGTTCGGAACGGTCTCCGGCGTTCAAGAGCTCAATCTTGCTGTTACTGATTTGTCCTCGAGTCTTACCGGCGGACAGGTCATTCAAGCATCAAGTCTGATCGGAAGAAGCGTTGCCACAGAGTCGAACATGGGACATCTAGCCGCAGCTGGTAGCGACGCTGAGGGTAATTCGGTTTACGCCATGCGAGCCTCAGTTGACGTAGGTCCGGGCGCGAGCGGTGGTCAATTTTATGTCCACAACGTTCAGGGTGATGTTGTGTTCACCGGCAACTTACCTCCCAGAAGCGGTGTTATCCCAGTTGTGTGGGATGGCGTCGACTCAGAGGGTAATCAACTCCCTCCGGGCGAGTATCAAATTTCCGCAGAGTCACGAATTGGCAATACGGGCAGACCTGCTCGGGTATTTGGACACGATCAGGTTGTATCAGTCGCCATCGGTGCTGGTAACTCGGTCACATTGAATTTAGCAAGCGGCCGCTCAATTGATGCGACCGACGCGCGCGAAATATTTTAAATAATTTTTAGGAGAAGACGACATGGCTTTTAGTACTTCGATTTCAGGAATTGACGCAGCTCAAGAGCGAATGAGCGTTATCAGTAACAATATTGTTAATGCGGGCACGGTCGGTTTTAAGAAGGGGAGCGCACAGTTTGGCGATCTCTACTCTTCTGCTCTTCAGGATACGGGTTCCAATGCCGGTACTGGTGTTGAGCTGACTCGTATTCGGTCAGATTTTACCCAAGGAGAGTTTCAGTTTACTTCAAGTCCATTAGATCTTGCGATTGATGGCTCCGGTTTGTTCCTGCTGTCAGGCGCAAATGGGACCCAGGAATTCACTAGGGCCGGTTCTTTCCAATCGGACAATCAAGGTTTTATCGTCAGCGAGTCAGGCTTGCGCTTACAAGGTTATCAGTCCGATGGTAATGGCGGACTCACGGCGGCTCTTGGTGACCTTCAAGTCGATACTGGGTTACTGGCTCAGAAGCAGACCGGTCAAATCTCATTTTCTGGGAATATCGATTCTCGTACTGAGATCCCTGTGAATGCTTTCAATATTGACGATCCGACCTCATTTAATAGCACCAGCACTACAACTATTTATGACAGTGCGGGTAGGGCCCATGAGTTGGCGCTCTACTTTGCTGGAGACCCAGCGCAAGCAAATACATTCAACGTTTACGTGGCAATTGATGACGTTATTCAGCCGGGGGGTGTTACTGCCCTCGAGTTTGATGCGGCGGGACAGCTCACAGCAGACTCAGCCACGCAGTTAAATATTGCGGGATACGCGCCAGACAATGCTGCGGTTATGGATATGACCGTTGATCTAGCCGGCATCAATAATTTTGGTAGCGACAATACAACGATCGATTTCTCCCAGGACGGCTATGCCGCGGGGGAGCTGCTTTCCTTTGCATTTGATGATGCTGGAACCCTCATCTCCACTTACACAAACGGTCAGCAGCGTGCACAGGGTCAAGTGGCGCTGGCTACATTCGTCAACCCAGAGTCCTTACAGCCAATTGGCGGAAATGGTTTTGCCCAGACGGATGAGTCTGGGGTACCTGTTATTGGGGCGCCCGCAAGTGGTGCGCGTGGCGCGATCCGCCCATCAGCTCTTGAGATGGCTAATGTCGATATTACCTCCGAGCTCCTCGCACTTATTGAAGCTCAGCGGAATTTCCAGTCCAACGCGCAGTCGATACAAGCCTTGAATGAGGCGTCGACTTCAATTCTCCAGTTGTAATCGAAGAGGCCTTTGGAAGCTTAGTCATGCAATCGATATTTCAAACAATCGCTGAAGCCAACCGGCAGATAGATTTAGCCCAGTCAGTTGTGAGTAACAACTTGGCAAACGTAGGTACAACTGCGTTCAAGGCAGATCTCTACGCAGCACAGGTTCAATACCGAGGTGATGCGAATACGGACGCGGGTGCCCTGCCCTTCGCCCCCGAAGGTGTGGTCGATATGACCGAGGGAAATATCTCGTTTACGGGGAGAGATCTGGACGTTGCTATTAATGGTTCAGGTTGGATGCAGGTTGTTACACCTGAAGGTGAAGAAGTACTCAGTCGCCGTGGTGATCTGCGTGTCGATGTCGATGGAAGAGTTATCGATGGGGTCGGTCGCCAGGTCATGTCGGACGCGGGTCCCTTAACAATCCAGCCTGATGCAACTGCGATCGCAGTGGGCACCGATGGAACGATTTCATATGCGCCCCCCGGAAATGTGGGTGCTGCTCGCGTGACCCTGGGAAGGATCATGTTGGTGAACCCCAATCCAGAAACCCTAGTAAAGGGGCTTGATGGAGAAATTAGAGCAGATGCCAATGAGGAGTTAGTGGCGGATGCAGAAATTCAGGTTGTCTCAGGTGCTCTTGAGAGCTCCAACGTCAATCCGATAAGCGCGATGGTCGAAATGATCTCGCTGTCCCGAGCCTTTGAGGCTCAAAGCAAAACTTTGAAGTCAGCAGATGAGATGGACGAATCCAGTGCGTCTCTTATGCGAGTTCAAGCAGGTTAATACGACCATCAATTTTAAATTAGGAGAAAGTCATGCCTTTATCTATTAATACAAACATCGCTTCGCTGACAGCTCAGCGCGCCATGTTAAACACGGGTCGTGAACTGGAGACCGCCTTCGAGCGCTTGTCGACAGGTAAGCGAATAAATACCGCGGTAGACGATGCTGCAGGCCTTGCAATCGCAGAGCGATTGACCGGACGCATCAATGGTCTCAATCAAGCGATTCGAAATGCCAGTGACGG